>Ga0307423_1000404_pt1 | contig 29164 bp, 22 predicted proteins | sample SalMarWE160310MG_FD_202154 | JGI IMG/M metagenome (GOLD analysis project Ga0307423, IMG submission 202154) | Salt marsh sediment microbial communities from the Plum Island Ecosystem LTER, Massachusetts, United States - WE1603-10 | ecosystem: Environmental > Aquatic > Marine > Intertidal zone >... | reverse complement strand
AAAGAGGTCACCCCATGGCTAAACTGGAAATCGTAACATATCCGGATAAATTCCTCAGTGAGCCGACCCAACCGGTTGAAAACATCGATGGCAAAATCCAGGACTTGATTGAAAACATGGCTGAGACGATGTACATGGAACCTGGCATTGGTTTGGCCGCAATACAGGTGGGGATTAACAAAAGTCTTCTTGTTTACGATATTTCAGCCAGGGACGAAAAACGATCTTTACATGTATTAATCAACCCCAGGATTATATCGAGTGAAGGGAGTATCTTATCAGAGGGCGAAGGATGTCTGAGTGTCCCTGATTTCAGAGCTGATGTTAAACGATCTGCCGCTATTCTCGTTGAAGCCTTTGACAAAAACGAGAAGCCTTTACGGATAGAAGCAGAAGGATTCCTTGCTGTGGTCCTTCAGCACGAAATCGACCATTTAAACGGCATTTTGTTTATAGACCGCATCAGCTCTTTGAAAAGGGGGATGTATAAAAGAAAAATACTAAAGAACTTAAGAAACAAATGAAAAAAAAGGCCGGAATCATATTCATGGGCACACCTCAATTTGCGGTGCCTGCTTTAAAGGCCCTTCATAAAAATGATCAAGATATAGCCTTGGTCGTTACCCAGCCTGACCGGCCAAAAGGTCGGGGACACAAACTCACTCCTTCCCCGGTTAAAGAAACAGCCATGGATCTGGGGTATTCAGTTATTCAGCCATCTTCGGTCCGAACAGCCGAATTCTCGAACTGCATCGAAAAACACGCCCCTGATTTTATTGTGGTGGTTGCCTTTGGTCATATTATCCCGAAAAACATACTTACTATACCCGAAATTGCCACCATTAATATTCACGCATCACTCCTTCCAAAATATCGCGGACCTGCTCCGATCCAGTGGGCAATTATCAATGAAGAAAAAGAGACCGGCGTCACGACGATGTTAATGGACGAAGGCCTGGATACCGGCGATATTCTCATTTCTTCCGAACTTAAAATAGCCCCCGATGACACTTCGGACACCCTTCATGACCGCCTGGCTGATCTTGGTGCAGACCTTCTCATTCAAACCCTGAACGCTTTTAAAACCGGCGACATCAATCCGATTTCTCAGGATCATTCCCAAGCCACTTATGCACCCATGCTTAAAAAAAATGATGGTCGTATAAACTGGGAAAGACCGGCCAACACCCTTGAAACGTTCATCCGCGGAATGACGCCATGGCCCGGCGCTTTTACCTTTCATGAAAAAAAACGCCTTAAAATTTTCAGGGCCAAGACCATTGTTATGGATACCGAAGCTTCTCCCGGCACAGTAATAAAAGGCTTCCCCGATGAATTGTGGATCTCAACCGGAAAAGGTGTTCTGTCTATCATGGAACTTCAGAGTGAGTCTGGAAAGCGTCTTTTCATTAAGGATTTCCTGCGGGGATATAAATTACCCCCAGGAACACATTTACACTGATATGGTTATCCAAAGAATTGATGGTTAATAACGCACGCAAAACTTCGCTTTATATCCTGAACACCCTGGATCAAGGGAACAAAACTTTGGACAACATATTGGATGAGGTTCTCTCTCAACACATTTTTTTTTCGAAGAAAGATCGCGCATTGCTTCAAGCCTTGGTATACGGCGTTCTTCGGTGGCGGGCAAAACTCGATTGGATCATCGATTATTTCTCTAAAACCCCTTTGCAACGAATCGATCCCAAAGTGATGAATATTTTGCGGATCGCGCTTTTTCAGATCATTTATTTGAATCGGATACCCGTATCGGCAGCAGTAAACACTTCCGTTGAAATGGCAAAATCTATGACCGAGCCTTATGTTGTTCGATTTATCAACGGACTATTGCGAAATGCCGCCAGGAATTATAAACAGGTCCCCTTCCCTGATGAAGACAGCGATCCGGTATCCGCGATAGCCGTGAAAAAGTCATTCCCAAAATGGTTACTTGAAAGATGGCTGAATCGATTTGGCCTGGAAGAGACCCTTTTGCTTTGTGATGCAATCAACACTATCCCACCCTTAACCGTTCGCTGTAATACGTTGAAGACCCGTCGTGAAAAGTTGTTAATGCTTCTGGAAAAAGATGTGGAAAAGGCTAAGTGCACAGGTGTTGCACCGGACGGTGTCTTTTTCTTCAATCCAAAAAAATCTATTCCGGAAATGAACGCATTTGAAGACGGACTGTTCCAGGTTCAGGATGAAGCCGCACAGCTGGTTACATTTCTTTTAAACCCGAAACCGGGCGAAACGGTTTTAGATGCGTGTGCCGGTCTTGGCGGAAAAACAGGGCATATCTCCCAGATGATGAACAATCGTGGGAAACTGATTGCCATGGATAACAATACGAATAAACTGCATCGCCTTCAAACTGAAATGGTCCGACTCGGAATCTCGATGGTCACTCCCCTCACTCATGATCTGAATGATCCTTCTGTCGCTAAATCCATTAAACAATTTGATCGGATCTTATTGGATGCACCGTGCTCCGGATTAGGTGTTTTAAGAAGAAATCCGGATGCAAAATGGGGCATATTGGAACAGGACCTGATCCGCCACGTAAAAAGGCAGACGATATTTCTGGATAACCTGGCGCAGCAAGTCAAACCTGAAGGTTTCCTGGTTTATTGCGTCTGTAGTACGGAACCCGAAGAAAATGAATCCGTGATAAAAGGTTTTTTGAAAAAGCATAAAGATTTTGCTATAGAAAAAAATCCGGAAGGTTTGCCTGATAAAGCACGTTCTCTTTTATCCGGCAACGGATATTTAAAAACTTTTCCCCATCTCCACAATATGGATGGCTTTTTTGCTGTCTGTATGAAACGGGCAAAATGATCTCGCGAGCATTAAAAATAGCTATTCTGTTTTTTGTGTTTATTCTCGTAGTAGGTGCAAGTGCCTATCTGACCCTCACAATGATCGTAAAAAGCGAGGACACTGTGATCGTGCCCGATCTGGCAGGTAAAAATATTGTTTATGTGCTTGAATTATTAACAGATTTAGGCCTTAATACAAAGGTTGATGGATCAGAATACAGCGCCGATATGCCCAAGAACAATGTTATATTTCAAGACCCGGAACCTGGGTCTGAAATAAAAAAAGGACGGGATGTCAGGATCATCATTTCAAAAGGTCCAAAATCCATCCTGATGCCCAATCTTGAAAAGCTGCCCGTTCAACAGGCCCGGATCATTTTGGAAGAAAACAGCTTGTGCCAGGGACAAATATCCAGTACTTACAGCCATCGTATCAAAAAAGATTCGGTTATTTCCCAGGTTCCTTCTGCCGGCACAATGATCACCCGGAACGAATGCGTAAATCTCCTAGTAAGCCTTGGAATCCGGCCACAGGCCTATAAGATGCCTGATCTTGAGGGGCGCTCTCTTGACGGTGCGATTCCCTTGATCGAAAGCAGTAATCTGATACTCGGAAAAATAAAATCTGTATTTTACAAAGACCAACCCTTGAATACCATCATTGCCCAAGAACCGTTATCCGGTTATTCCGTAACGGAAGGAGGTGCTGTGGATCTTGTCATTAACAGAAAGCCCGGACAAAAAGGCCATGGTTATTTAGCGGGTTCACCTGGCGGGAACTTTTTCAGGTACAGGGTCAATGACGGTTTTTTAAAAAGACACATCCGGGTGGTGCTAAACAGTTTTGGCGTTTCAAACACCATATTTGACGAATTCATACAACCCGGAAAGGAGATCTGGCTCATCATTCCCAATAATAACAATGCCACCCTTTTTCTTTATGAGGATGACAAATTGATAAAAACCCAAATTTATGACGCCGGGTTTTAAAGTTCATTGTAGAAAATAGGAAATAGGAATTCGAAAATAGATAACCGCAAATGGACACAAGTGTAATTAGAAGATGAGAAGGTGAGAAAGTGAGAAGTTTGGAATTCAAGAAGATTTGCTGACCTTCTGATATTCTCACCTTCTTACTTTCTTATTCTTCAAAATATTTGTGTTTATTCGTGTTCATTTGTGGTTTCAATTATCCTCTTTCCTCTCTTCTCTTTCTGGTTTGAAGGTTTTGGGGTTTGAGACATGCGGGTTGATTTCCGACACTTGACATGGGATATTTATCGTGTAAATATCGTGAACAAAACTGTTTGATATTAATTGATTTTCGAATTATTCGTTACAGGAGTCTAAATAATGAAATATATAGCACCATCAATTCTGTCTGCTGATTTTTCAAAACTAGGAGATGAAATTCAATCTGTTGAACACGCCGGAGCCGACTGGATTCATGTAGATGTCATGGACGGCCATTTTGTACCAAACATCACCATCGGTCCTTTAATCGTCAAAGCCGCACGGCGTACCACGTCACTCCCCCTTGACGTTCACCTGATGATTGAAAATCCGGACCGCTATATCGAAGATTTTGCAAAAGCGGGCGCCGACCTGATTTCAGTTCAGGTGGAAGCCTGTATCCATTTAAACCGGACCATCCAAATGATAAAATCGCTGGATTTGCGTGCCGGTGTGGTACTGAATCCTTCAACGCCCCTATCTGCCATTGAATGGATCCTTGAAGATGTGGATTTTGTCATGATCATGAGCGTAAATCCGGGGTTCGGCGGTCAAAAGTTCATACCCAACAGCATCGAAAAAATCCGTACCCTGCGCAAAATGATTCAAGACCGGGGACTGTCCATACTTATCGAGATCGATGGCGGAGTGAACGAAAAAACCATTAAAAATATTTCAGATGCCGGAGTTGATGTCTTTGTGGCCGGGTCGGCCATTTTCAAAAGCCCGGACTATAAAGAAACCATTTCTAAATTTAGAAAGCTGATCGGAGAATAATAATACTGTTAGGATATAGGAAATAGGAATTAGAAAATAGATAACCGCAAATGGACACAAGTGTAATTAGAAGATGAGAAGATCTCGGGAAACAGGAAGTTAAGAAAGTTAGAAAATCAGAAGGTCGGAGACTCTAAGGCATGCCAACTTTCTTACCTTCTCACCTTCTTGCTCTTCACTTTATTATTCTTCAAAATATTTGTGTTTATTCGTGTTCATCCGTGGTTTTCTTTATCCTCTTTTCTCTTTTCTTTTTCCTATTTCCTATACTTTGGAACAGAAAGGTTAACACGAACCAAGGAGTAAATAAAAAGATGAATCAGGAGAAAAACAAGCCGAATATCTTGGTCATCCACGGACCCAATCTGAATATGCTGGGAAAAAGGGAGCCCGAAATATACGGTAAAATAACACTGGATGAAATTAATTCTGACCTTAAAAACTTAGGGAAAAAACTGGGAATTTCCGTTGAGACCTTTCAGTCCAATCATGAAGGGGCCATGGTCGAAAAGATCCAGGAAGCTGCTGCCACTCAAAAAGGGATTATTATCAACCCTGCTGCATATACCCACACCAGTATCGCAATTCGCGATGCGCTGCTTGCCCTCGATATCCCGGTCATCGAAATACATATTTCAAATATCTACAAAAGGGAGCCGTTTCGACACAAATCTTTGATATCGGATGTGGTAACCGCCCAGATTGCCGGATTAGGTATCAAGGGATACAGTATAGCATTAAAAGCCTTGGCAGAAATGATTTAGGGGCGTTAATAATGATATCTCATCATTCTATCAACGTAAGAGCTGCCTTCCTGTTAAACTTAACACCTTCAATTTTTCAACCCCGGTTTCACACCCCTCATTTTCATTAACACCGGTGAAAAGCAGCTGACCGAGAAAATTTTTCAGGTAAAATCTAAATTATTAAGATTATTTTTGCTGTTGGACTAATTCATTATTAGAATTGAAAAATAGTCTTTATTCTAATAATAAGGAATCAGAACTTATCATCACGTTATCTTCGGTAAACCCGAAAAAAATAAGGATATGATGGAACATACACACCAATCTACAATAGCAAAAGAAATCGGTATAAAAGAGTTACAGATTCAGGCGGTTTCAGTGCTTCTTGAAGAAGGAGCAACGATCCCGTTTATCGCGCGTTATCGAAAAGAAGCGACAGGGAGTCTGGATGAAGTTGACATCACATCGATTCGGGACCGGTTGAACCAGCTTAAAGAACTGGATAGTCGTCGAGAAGCCGTTTTGAAATCTCTCGAGAAGCATGGACACCTTACAGATGAACTAAAAGAGGCGGTTTTTGCAGCCGAAACCATGGCATTGCTTGAAGATATCTATCTCCCTTATCGGCCCAAGCGTCGAACCAAAGCCACGATTGCCATGGAAAAAGGTCTGGAACCCCTTGCAAAAATTATATTTGAGCAAATTGGAAAAGGTCCATATGCATTGGCCGCTAATTTTATAGACTCTGAGAAAAACATTGATTCGGTTGAAGACGCACTTGCCGGTGCCGGACATATTCTTGCCGAATGGATCAATGAGGATTCCAAGGCTCGAGCATGGTTGCGCCGGTTATTTATGGAAAAAGGAACCATTAGAAGCGTGGTTGCGTCCGGAATGGAATCAAAAGGTCCCAAGTATAAAGACTACTTTGATTGGGAAGAACCTGTTGCCAAAGCGCCTTCACACAGGATACTTGCCATGCGGAGGGGAGAAAAAGAAGAGATCTTAAACCTTACCATAGCGCCTCCTGAAGAAGATGCTATCGCGATATTGGAGAAGCTTTTTGTCAAAGGGAACGGCGAGGATTCAAAACAGGTTCAACTCGCTGTTCGCGACAGCTACAAAAGGCTTCTATCTCGATCCATGGAAACAGAAATACGTTTGGTCTCAAAAGAACGTGCCGATGCCGACGCCATTAAGATATTTGAAGACAACTTACGACAACTCCTGTTGGCCCCTCCCCTTGGTGCCAAAAGGGTTATGGGAATTGATCCGGGGTTCAGGACAGGATGTAAAATCGTCTGTCTGGACAGGCAAGGGAAATTCCTTCACCATGAAACCATATACCCTCATCTGTCTGAAAAACAGACCCGGGAGGCTGCGCAAACAGTTAAGATGCTGTGCCACAGATACCAGATCGAAGCCATTGCCATCGGCAATGGTACCGCCGGCAGGGAAACCGAAGATTTTGTCAAAAATTTGTCCATTAACGATGTTCATGTCATATTGGTCAACGAAAGTGGGGCTTCTATTTACTCATCATCGGCCATTGCCCGTGAAGAATTTCCCGATCTCGACCTGACCATCCGCGGAGCGGTTTCCATCGGCAGACGTTTGATGGACCCGCTTTCCGAACTTGTCAAAATCAATCCAAAATCCATCGGAGTCGGTCAATACCAGCATGATGTTGATCAGTCTTCCTTAAAGCAGGCTCTGGATGACGTGGTGATAAGCTGTGTTAATAGTGTGGGAGTAGATATCAATCAAGCCAGCATCCAGCTCCTAACTTACGTTTCGGGGCTGGGTCCTCAATTGGCCCAAAATATCGTGGCCTATAGAAATGAAAACGGCCCCTTTCGATCAAGAATGGAGTTAAAGAATGTGCCACGACTCGGTCCCAAGGCCTTTGAACAGTCAGCGGGATTTTTTAGAATAAGTAAGGGCAATAATCCGTTAGATGAAAGCGCAGTGCACCCTGAAAGCTACCACATCGTCGATGCTATGGCTCGCGATCTTGGGTGCAAGGTGACGGATTTGATGGCTGATAAAACACTCAGGGGAAAAATAGACATTTCAAAGTATGTGGCAAACACTGTTGGAATACCGACGTTGAATGACATACTGGATGAGCTGTCAAAACCGGGACGCGATCCAAGAGAATCATTTACAGCATTTGCTTTTGCAGATGGTATTAAAGAGATCAAGGATCTAAAGTCCGGCATGAAGCTTCCGGGCATTGTCACCAACGTCACTGCATTCGGGGCTTTTGTAGACATAGGCGTTCACCAGGATGGTCTGGTTCACATCAGTGAACTGTCGGACAGGTACGTGAAAAATCCGGCGGATATCGTCAAGGTTAACCAGAACGTCATGGTGACGGTCATCAACGTCGATATTGACCGAGGCCGGATCTCTTTGTCCATGAAAACGTCTCCGGGTAAGCATGCTCAAAATAAAAACACATCCATGCGTTTGTAATTTTTTAAATCGCCCAAATGCATATTTGGCCGTGAAGACTTCTTATAAATGAAGCGCTAGTGATCGCAGCCCGAAGAACAGTTACACCCGGAACCGCAGGCCATGGGTGTCTGAGTCTGGGTGGTGCTGATGCCCACGACTTCGATTTCAAAGGTTAACGATTCACCAGCCAAAGGATGATTTAGGTCCATGGTCAATTTGTCATCATCCAGATGAACAATTCGAGCGGGTACCTGGCGACCTTCCGGAGTGGTGAGACCGACTGTCATACCGACGCAGGGGTTCATTCCAGGGGGAACTTCCGATGTGGGAAAGGACTGCGTTAGGCTCTCGTCTCTTTTTCCGTAGGCATTTTCCGGTGCGAGGGTAAACACCTTTTTTTCGTTCAAAGTCATTCCCATGAGTTCTGTTTCAAATCCCTCAATCAACTGCCCTGCACCCATTTGTATTTCAAGCGGCTGGCGTCCCTGGCTGGTGTCGAACACCTGACCGTTTTCTAATGTTCCTTTGTAGTCCACACTGACAAAAATACCGTTTTCAACTTTTTCCACATCGATCTCCTTTGTTTTGTATTAATAATGGTACCAATTTATGCATGAATCTATCCAAGTCAAGTCAAACCTTTTTTGAATTGGTTTCAAACCTTTCTCCAGTTCCCAATCAACCAAGACAGGCAGGTTCTTTAAATCGCTCTGGCAAGCGCCTTTCCGGCCTCATAGGCATCTTCGAGATATTCCGGGAACTTTAAAACATCACCCTCAAATTCCAGCCCGCGGTACAACAGCGATTGAAAAAGTTCCATGTCCAACACATCGTAAAAATATTTGACTGTCAAAAGGACACCATTAAAAAGCTTTTTACCTTTCGTTGCCCCGACAGAAATAAAAAGGCCCTTTCGTTTGGGCTCCCATTGACCGAAAGGAACCTTGTCAATCCAATATTTTTTTACCCACAGCGACTGACATCTATCCATTAAAATTTTTGTGTGGGCACTCACCGAATAAAAGAAAATGGGACTGGCAAGGATTAACCCTTTAGCCGACAGGATTTGATCCACAACCTGTTGAAAATCGTCTTTAATGGCGCATTGTCCTTCCTTTTTGCAGGCGTATATTTCCAAACAAGGAGACATCTTTAAGTCCCTTAGAACGATTTCATTGACCTGAGCACCGGCGTCGACGGCTCCCTGAACAGCATGCTTGAGCAAAGTTGCGGTATTCCCCCGCCGCCTTGGGCTTCCATAAATTGCCACAATTTGAGGCATTTTGTTCTCCTTTATTTATATGAAACCTAAATTGAGCGATTTTTAAGTTTGCCGCAAATACAAGGAAGATGTTGTTTCGCTATAGTCGCCTATGCGGAACGGCATCTGACACAACAGGTGCGGTGAAATTGGGAATCCCGTAGGGTTTCAAATTCTTGAAATTCTAAATGGCAGAATACCTTAAAAATATTATTAAATTAACCTTTTCAAAAATTTGAAACGCTCAGTTTAGGTGAAAGTATAAAAGCGCTTTAGGCTCTTTTATTTGAATTCCCTGGGTTGTGTCAAGGGGGATATCTTTTGACATCGATTTTCAAATAGACTACGGTTAGTCGCTTTTAAATTTTGCTCCCTTTAGTAAAAAATTTTGGCCCAAAGGACAAAGTTTTTCAGGGCAAAATAAAACACGATTGTTTTATGAAACATGACAATACTTCAATATCGAAGCAGGAAATCCTGTCCGGTGTGGTGTGTGCATCATCGGCATTTTTGATCTGGGGATTAAGTCCCATCTACTGGAAAGTGCTGCACAACATTCCTGCCTTTGAAATCATTATGCATCGGGTAATCTGGTCATTTCTCTTTCTTCTTATCATACTTGTATTTCATAGACACTGGAATGAATTCACGGCGGTTATAAAAAAACCACGGACCATTTTGATTCTGCTGCTTACCACAGTGCTTCTCGGATTCAACTGGTTCATCTACATCTGGGCCGTTAACAATGAACATATTCTCCAGGCAAGTCTTGGATACTTTATCAACCCCCTGATCAATGTTCTGCTGGGGATGGTTTTTCTCAGGGAGCGATTTAGACGCCTGCAAACGGTGTCATTGGTACTGGCTGGAATCGCTGTGCTATATCTAACCTTTTATCACGGAGAATTTCCATGGATAGCCCTGTCCCTTGCCTTTGCTTTCGGATTTTACGGCCTGATTCGAAAAGTGGCTCCGGTCAGTTCTCTGGTAGGCCTATTTATAGAGATGCTCTTCCTTTCAGGCCCGGCCCTGGCCTACATCCTCTTTCTAAACAGCAAGGGAGCCGGAGCCTTATTTCACATTAGCACTAAAATCGATCTTTTTCTAATGGGGACTGCTTTTCTTACAGCCTTTCCGCTTCTTCTCTTTACGCTGGGTACGAGACGGCTGAATCTTTCCACTGTCGGTTTTTTACAGTATATCGCTCCGAGCTGCATGTTTCTTCTGGGCGTCTTTTTGTACAATGAGCCCATTTCAATCGCCCAGATATTCGCATTTGTTTTGATATGGACGGCTCTCTTTATTTATTCCACAGACGCTGCAAGGTATTATCGGCAGGCCAAAAAGCTGCCGGATCTAAATCTTTCATGAAAGCTTTAGTTAATCGGGTTGACGCGGAAATGGAATTTGGGATAAAAATAGTCTATGTTGAAAGCCATTCTGTTTGATTTAGACAATACATTGATTTTATTTGACGAAGCCAGGTTTTACCAGGGATACTTCCGAAAGATAGAAAAACTGTTCGCAGATATCATGCCCGCGGATAAATTCGTGGAACGGCTGATCAGCGCAACCCGTTCTCTGGTGCAAAACAACGGTGAAATGACGAACGCTGAATATTTCATCACGGCTTTTGCTCAAAATCACAAAGACCGTCGAGAAGAACTGTGGCACCGGTTTTTGTATTTTTATGAGACCGAATACGACACTCTTGAAGCCAATTTTACACTGCCGGATCATTTATTTGAAACCATGGACAAAATTGTTCAGACCGGTTTGAAAATGGTGCTGGCTTCCAACCCGATTTTTCCCTTCGATGTCCAAATGAAGCGTCTGGCTTGGGCCAAATTGGACCATTTGCCATTCGACTTGGTGACCCACATCGAGAACATGTCTTTTTGTAAACCCAGAATCGAGTATTACTTGGAAATCAGCCAAAAAATTGGTGAGCCCCCTGAAACCTGCATAATGGTCGGCAACGACCCCGTCAATGACCTGATTGCCGCAAATACCGGAATGAAAACCTATTTGACCGATGACAGTAAAGGGGCCGGCAGGGTAAGAGTGGATACCCGTGAAATTTCGCAAACGCTTCAACTCGAGGATATCCCGGGTCCGGATTTCAAGGGCCCCCTTTCAAAAGTACCCGAGGCTGTTTCGGCGTTGTGCCGAATGTTGCGGGAATGACCAACTTGCTTCCACGGTAAGTGTTCACGGGGTGCGCTTCTCCGCTTCACTTTAGTGTCTACGTGTCTGGTCATTTCAACGACTTATCAGCTGTGGCATTCCTGCCCCCTCCGCGTTCTCCCGCAAAAAGCATGCGGGAGCCGCGGTCTCCCCCACTGCTAAGCCATTGAAATGACGAAGCCACTCCGACAATTTCGTTTCACGGAGAAGCGCACCCCGTGAACACTTACCTTTCACAAAGAAAAATAATTAGCGCAAGCTTAGACGACTTCACACCATAAAACACCATCCCATCAACTATTTTTAAAGCATCGATTTCAGGCTTTCACTTTTAAGCAGCCATTATTTAAAAGAAAAACTGGGAGACACAGCCACTGAACACGTACGTTCAAATTGTGTAATTAATTTCACAATTCATAGACGTTTTTTACTCAATATCGCACCCCGGTTCCTGCATAAAAAATTATAACTATATATAATATCTATATTATTTAACGATATCTCATCTGGCATAGCTTTTGCTTTAATTTGCTATAATTTTACTTTTACAGTCCGATCATAAGTGCAAGCATGAAGAATGGTCAACATATTCGTAATATTAAATATTTTATTATGTTTCTATGGGAGCGTTAAATGAGGGGTAAAAACGTCGGATTTGTTTCAACGCGGTTTGCCGGCACCGACGGTGTTTCTTTGGAAGCCAGCAAGTGGTCTGAAGTCCTCGAACAAAACGGACATAACTGTTTCTGGTTTGCCGGTGAATTGGATCGAAATCCTGAAAAGAGTTTTCTTGAACCCAAAGCCCATTTTCAACATACTCAAAACCAATGGATCAATTCACAGATTTTTGGAAAAACAGGAAGAAAGCACACCATTACCGAATTGATACATGCCTTGAGATCTTATTTGAAAATTCAGCTCTACAATTTTATCAACCAGTTCGATATCGACCTTTTTATCGTCGAAAACGCCCTCACCATACCGCTTAACATTTCTCTGGGACTTGCTTTGGCGGAAACAATCGCGGAAACAGAAATTCCCACCATTGCCCACCATCATGATTTCTACTGGGAAAGAGATAGGTTCTCGGTCAATGCCGTGAGCGATTATCTGCGTATGGCATTTCCACCCAATATACCCAGCATCCGGCATGTGGTCATCAATTCAGACGCTTTGGAACAGATGGCTCTACGCACGGGAATCTCTTCGATTATTGTTCCAAACGTTTTGGATTTCGATCATCCGCCTGTTGTGGATGAGAAAAAGATTCTATCGTTTCGAAAGAGTCTTGGTTTAAATCCCGATGACAAAATTATTTTACAGCCCACGCGTATCATCCGCCGAAAGGGTATTGAGCAAGCCATTGAACTGGTGAAGGAGCTGAAAGACCCTCGTTATAAACTGGTTGTATCTCACGAAGCCGGTGACGAGGGCTTTGAATATGCACAGTGGCTCAAAGACTATGCCTTGGAACATGGGGTAGACCTTCGCATGTTAGCGACACAACTTTCAGATCCGTGGAATGGAAATGGAAATTATCAAACAGAATATACGCTATGGGACATCTATCCTTGTGCAGATTTTATCACATATCCCAGCGTCTGCGAAGGTTTTGGCAATGCACTTATTGAAGCCGTTTATTTTAAAAAACCGATATTGGTCAATCGATATGCCACATTTATCAAAGATATAGAACCCAAAGGTTTTGAACTGATTGTTATGGATGGATTTCTCACAAAAAACACCGTTCATAAAACAAAAGAAATTATTGAATCTCCTGAACTAAAAGAAAAGATGGTCAATACAAACTACGAGATCGCATCCCGTCATTATTCATATTCAGTTTTGAGAAATCAGCTGAATACAATGATGAACGACTTTTCTTTTCAGCAGGAACAACAAATATCCAATAACGGTTCAGATTCACAGCATGTCATCTATCTAAAAAGAGGCCCATCTCCGGTCCATTATGACCGGTCGATGCACAACGTCAATATGGATATGTCCGAATAAATCATGCAACGATTTATATTAAAATGGATAAAATTCAAATATGTACCGATCTTATTACCGTCTCGCTAAAAAACCCTTCCAGCTAACCACAGATCCAAAGTTTCTTTGGCTCGGTGAGAAGCACAAGGAAGCGCTGGCAACTTTAAAATATGGCGTCATCGACCAAAAGGGATTCCTGCTTGTTACCGGAGACGTGGGCACGGGCAAGACGACATTGATTAATGCGTTATTGGAAAATATCGAAGAAGATACGCTGGTGGCAAACATAACGGACCCTGCGCTAAATCTCATTGAATTCTTTAATTTTGTAGCATTATCATTCAATATCCCCAAGAAATTTGACAGTAAAATCGATTTTATTGTTTATTTCAGCCGATTTTTAAAAAAAGTATACTCGGAAAATAGAAATGTCCTTCTCATCATAGACGAGGTTCACAGCTTATCAAAAGAAGTTCTTGAACATATTCGGCTTTTATCCAACATAGAGCTCCCGGAAGAAAAACTCATCAACATATTTTTTGTGGGCCAAAATGAAATACATCAAACCTTGGCTTTGCCTGAATGTCGCGCCCTTCGACAACGAATCAGTTTAATTTATCAGATTGAGCCTTTGTCAGAGAATGAAACTTTGGCATACATCAAACACCGATTGAAAGTCGCCGGGACTGAAAAAAATATTTTTACTCAAAATGCCGTTCAAGAGATATATCATTTTTCCAAGGGTTACCCGCGTCTTATAAATACCATCTGCGATCATGCTCTATTAACGGGGTATGTGCGAGGTTTCAAAAAAATCACTCCGGACTATATCACAGAATGTGCTCAACAATTCAATTCCATAGGTGAAGTCCGTAACGACATTCATTCAATTTCCCATGAGCAACATCATCCGGAATGCCGATCCCATTCTGTAATGTGTCCGTTTTTAAAAGATAGTGCCGAGGAAACGGCATCGTCTGAAAACACAGGCTCTCAGGTTTTCATTTTACCTCAGCCGGAAAGCACCCAAAAACCTATAAACGCTCAAGGAGAAATTCAGAATAATACTGCTGATGGCTCTAAAGGGTCTATCGTAACGCCAGTGCAAAAAAGAAAGTTTTCCTGGACGCCTGTCGTATCTTTTGCGACACGCATACAAAAAAGACTGTTTTACTGGGTTGCTGCTGCCGTACCTTATATGAAACGCATGCAAAAAAGACTGCTTTCCTGGGTTTCTGCTGCCATTTCTTTTATAAAGCGCATGCAAGAAAGACTATTTTCTTGGGTATCTATCGCCGTCGTACCCTTTATAACACGCATACAAAAAAGACTGTTTTCCTGGATTTCTGCTGTATCTTTACCAACACTTCTTCGAAAAAGACGGTTTTTTTGGACGTCTGTTATATCTTTGGCTGTGATGATTCTGGTCATCACAGGTCTCTATCAAAAGGCATTGACAACGAAAAATATTCCACCCAAAACGACAGCTCTTGCTCTCAAAACAACGCCGTCATCTCCAAATAATCCCGAAGATCATTTAACCTCACGAAACGACCAGATAAAAGTTGCTGAAATTATCCCGGATCACCAAACAAAAGCACCATCTACCCAAACAGCCGAAATATCGAAACCCAATGTTTTAGCGCAGGCCAAAACAGCGCTGCACAATAACAATTTTAACCGAGCAATTGAATTGTTCGAATCGGTCATCGCGCAAAACCCAACCAATGCATCATCGATAAAGATGTACTACTCAAAGGCCCTGCGAGGGCAGGCGGAGAGCGTCTTTTTAAAAGATCCCGATACCGCGGAGATATTACTGTCCAAGGCGGTTGAGGCTGCCCCCCAAAACGGCGAAGCCCACTTTGATTTGGGAAGGCTTTATACAAAATCAAAAGATTACCCAAACGCAATAACAGCCTATCAAAAAGCAGCAAATCTAAATTACCGTTCTTCGGACGCATTCTATAATCTGGGTTTTATCTATGCGGCAACCAACGATTTTGCCAATGCCGAAAAAATGTTTCTTCATGTTGCTGATTTAAAACCGCCCTATCTTGATAAAGTACTCTTTAACCTTGCTGTGGTTCAACAAAAACAGGGAAAAAACCAACAATGCATCGAAAACCTTGAAAAGGCTATGATAAACAACCCAAAGAATCAAAGGGCACAACAATATTTAAATCAGTTAAAAAATTATAAGGGAGTGTCCTAGTGGTGTGTGGCAGACAACTCAGAATCGCCAAAGGCATGTTGGCACTCATCTTGATCTACATCTTTACAGGTTGTGCATACCAGCAACCGCCTTTACAACCGGCACCTGAAGAACCGCCTCCTGCTGTTGGAATCAAGCCCGAAACCCCTATTTCAGAACCTGTAGCACCTGTCACACCCAAGCCATCTGATTTAGAGATGCCGACACCGGAGCCCCGTTTCTATTTACACAAAGTTCGCTGGCCGGAAGAAACACTCTCTCACATCGCAAAATGGTACACCGGCATCGTGAAAAATTGGAAAACCATTGCCAAATCAAATCCCGGACTGGATCCTAAAAAGATTGACGTCGGTGACACGATTTCCATCCCCGAAGAGCTGTTGATCTCACGCAAACCAATGCCCCATTCCTTCGTGAGCGCATCGGTTCATAAAAAAGTCACGTCACTTTCCCCATCCAAGAAGGCATCAACACAACCTGAGTCGCCGAAACTGTTCGAACCCATAGAATCCGAACCGTCAACAATAGAAACAGATTCAGCAAAACTGTTTGGACCCGTAGAAACCCCGCAGCCATCCATAGAACCTGATACAGCAAAACTGTTTGGACCCATAGAATAGAACCCTGCTTGTTCACGTATATCCTCAACTCACTATCCATGTGAGCTGTATTACACACGGATCCTATCTTACACCCAAGATAATTCTAAGGGGTCACTTCCTCAAATTTCACACCTTTAACTTTAGAAAACGGCAGTAAACAGGTAGGTCGAGAAAATTATTAAAGGTAAAATCATATGGACTCAATCGCTTAATAGAAAAAGCAATATGGCATGTTTCAATTAATCCGGTTCGTTTTTTGTCTTTGAAAGTAACGTGGCGTTAAGTCAACACTGTTGACACGAACAGGTTGATTGTATTAATCAAACTTGATGAATTCTTAAAAAGTCTCTTATCAGATGCTTTTGACATTATAAAACTTCTTGTCCAATGCAGATTGCAACGATTTAGGTTATGTGTTTTATTTAGGTGAGGGTCGGGAAGTTTTTCTCCTAAATCCTCGAATATAGCCTCCTGCTCCGCTTCCAGCCCGTAGGGCTTACAGGCCGGAGGGTAGAGCCTACGCCTCCGCTTCCAGCCCGTGAGCCTTCCAGGCCTGAGGGGAGAGCGGAATGGATGATCTTTTTTTAAATCGGATGCTGTTTGAGTGGCGTAGGGATCGTTAGAATAAACATGCGCATACCGAAATTGTATCTTTAAAAGAATTTTAAAATAATGCAGAGACCCTATTGATATTTCAAAGATAGTTTCATGTTTTTTCTTTACGATCCCTTGCCGCGAGTTCATGCGGTTTAAAAAAAGATTATCCATGTAGCGCTTAATTGGAAAACTCATTGACCCCTGATTTAGGTGTGACGATTGGAATTACAAATGCAATCATCGAAACGAAAAAATATTGCCGGGTGGTGGCTTCCTGGAAATAGTAAACCCGAACCAGGCGAGCAAGCTGTCCGATCGGCAATTCTAAAGGTGACACAGCCGGTATATCTTCTTGACCTCAATGGACAGCCGGCTATTGGCAGTGGGGGTAGCATAACCATAGGCAGCGATGCCCCACCGCGGCCATCAGCCTTTCCGTTACGCGCCTATGCCCCGCCGCTGAACCCCGAAAATCTTGGGGACCAGCAGTTTAAGAGCAAGCATCATCTTCGCTATGCTTACATTGTAGGTGCCATGGCCAACGGTATTACATCGGTTAAGATGGTCGAAAAGGCCGGAAACGCCGGATTGGTCGGCTTTTTTGGGGCTGCCGGTCTTGCCCTTGATCGAATCGAATCCGCCATTGACCGGTTGCAGCAAAATTTAAAAAACATCCCCTTTGGCTTTAATTTAATACACAGCCCCAACGACCCCGAGCTTGAAGCAGCCGTGGTTCGATTGTATCTGCAGCGAGGCATTAAGTTGGTCAGCGCCTCAGCATATCTGGATCTTACCCTTCCATTGGTTTATTATCGCGTAAAAGGAATTCATCGTGATTCGCACGGTGAGATCATTTGTCCCAACAAGATAATTGCAAAAGTCTCAAGGGTTGAAGTGGCCGCAAAATATTTTTCCCCACCGCCGCAAAAGATTCTGGCCCAGCTCATTGATAAAAACATGATCACCCGGGCGGAAGCAGAACTCGCCGGATTGATCCCTATGGCCGATGACCTGACCGCAGAAGCGGATTCCGGCGGTCATACCGACAATCGGCCGGCGATTTCGTTACTACCCACCATGATCGCCCTGCGCGATGAATTGGCCCAAAAGTACAAATACAAAAATCCGCCCTGTGTGGGTCTCGGTGGCGGAATCTCCACCCCCCACTCCGCCGCAGCGGCATTTGCCATGGGCGCAGCCTATATTCTTACGGGTTCCGTCAATCAATCCTGCGTGGAAGCCGGGACATCCGAAACCGTCCGCCAAATGCTGGCGGAGGCCGGCCAGGCTGATGTGACCATGGCCCCGGCCGCGGATATGTTTGAAATGGGTGTTAAGGTTCAAGTGCTCAAACGGGGAACCATGTTTCCGCTTCGGGCTGCAAAACTTTACGACCTCTATTCATCCCACGACCGTTATGAGAGCATTTCCGACAAACAAAGACACATGCTGGAGAGAGATTTTTTTCGTTGCAGCTTTCAGGAAGAATGGGAACAGACCAAAGCCTATTTTACACGTCATGATCCCAAACAAATTGAACGGGCCGAAAAAGACACTAAACACAAAATGGCCCTTGTGTTTCGATCCTACCTCGGCCAATCTTCCAACTGGGCCAACTCGGGCGACCCGTCACGTAAAATCGATTACCAGATATGGTGCGGCCCGGCCATGGGCGCCTTCAATCAGTGGGTTAATGGCTCATTCCTTCAACCACCTGAAAACCGTAACACGGTTACCGTTGCCATGAACCTTCTTTATGGTGCTTCTGTGGTAACCCGAGTCAACTGGTTAAAGAATCAAGGAGCGGTATTGCCTCCCGGTATGGATAATTTTGCTCCCATGCCCTTTGAAAAAATACAAGAGTTGCTGGAATATTGACGCCCGGCCATGCTGGTGTATTCTCGACTGCACAGGAAACTGTGCAACGCTGCGCTGTTTTCTGTGCATCGAAGACCTCGTTCGCTACCCCTCTTCTGCTGCAAGCCCTATTGAGACACGCCGTTACCCGAACATTGGCATTTCATTAACTTTTGATATCATTTCAATATTTTATTATCGCTTTCCGATGACCGCCTTTTGTTGCCGAATTATAATGCGATCTTTATAAAATGGCATGAAACTTGATAGTTTATAATTGGTTTTACCTTAAATCATCAACATTGACATTTAATTTTGCAAGTATTCATTATGGAGGATTTCAAATCCTATCACTTATCCAAGCATGTTCCCGATGAAAAGAAAGCGGGTTTCTACTTGATTGGGTGAGCCAGTTCTACAGCTATTTCAATAAGTCTCCCAGCGACAATGATTTATACGCATGTTGTTAGCAAAAACAGGCTTGGGATGATCAGTCCGTTGGACTAACCTGGATATTTCATGAATATTTTCGAGAGGCTTTTTTATTAGTTATGAAAACAGTTTGTTATTTACAATTTTGCTTCGAGTTGTAAGGTGACAGTTTGTACCGAATGTTTTCTAGTTCAATTTCTCAAAAATTTTCACCCTTCGGGCATGTCAGAGACGTCCATTTACCGCGTTATCAAGGGCTTGCAGTAGTCTACTACGGCTGCGCCCTTGAATGCCTTGCAAATGAGCATCTCGCACACGTGAAATGTCCATGTTAAAGCTGTATCAGATATTTCGATTTTAAAATTATGCCGATTCGGCATATCCATCAAATTTAAACATAAAGTTGATAAAATTACATTTTTGTTATATAAATTTCTTATTTGAATATTTCTAAACATCTAAAATTAGAACAATTTTGAAAAATTGACTCATTTTCATGTCTGGTACAAAAATGTCTCAATTCGTCTTTTTCATCTAAAAAGACGATTCTATATAATATATAATGTTAGGGAATTTAATTAAGTTTAAGGCATGAAATCCATTGATCTCATAGAACACCCAGAGGGTGGAAGATATCTTGAAATATTCAGATCCCCCCGCACTGTATCTGAGCATGATGGCACTACAAGATCAGCTTTGACTCATATTTATTTCTCGCTGAAACCCGGAGAAGTAAGCCGTTTTCATATGGTTGCCTCGGATGAGGTCTGGAATCTGTACCAAGGAAAAGGAATCAAATTATATACATGGGACGGGGCACATTCACCACCCGAATGTACCACTCTATCAAGCGTCACCAATTGTTTTTGCCATGTTGTCCCAGCGGGTGTTTGGCAAGCGGCGGAACCGGTATCGGATACAGTCCTGATGGGGTGTTCGGTTGCACCCGGTTTTGAATTTTTGGATTTCAAGCTTATGGACAAAAATTCGGAGGAAGCAAAAATGATAGTTTCCATATCCCCCGAAATGATCAAATACATCGTTCCCTAACAAATGTTTCGAGACCGACAAATATCGCCGCAAGCGGCGATATTTGCGGCTCAAACTGGTGTTCTGTGTCTAAGCAAAAGGTGGAAACATGCGGTTTGCACATACAAATATAGCTGCTAAGAATTGGAAATTGTTGTCGGAGTTTTATATACATGTATTTGATTGTAAGGTAAAACCTCCAGAACGAAAGCTTTCCGGATCATGGTTGGATCATGCGACTGGCTTACAAAACGCAATCTTAGAAGGCGTACATTTGCTACTTCCCGGTTATGGCAACAATGGTCCGACCCTTGAAGTATTTTCATACCAAAACATGCATGATTGCGAACCTATAATGGCAAACTATGTTGGATTGACTCATATTGCATTTGAAGTACAAGATGTTGATCAGACATTAGATGAAGCTATAAAAAATGGGGGGCAATTATTGGGCAAAGTTACTAAAAAAACAATTGATGGGGTTGGTGATTTAAAATTTGTTTATTTCCGAGATCCAGAGGGAAATATTGTTGAAATTCAATCTTGGAAGAAATAGGCGCACAGAACATTGGCTTTCAGGACGACTCAGTTCCCTCGCGCCGGAGAATAGCGTAGTTATGCAATTCAGTACTTAGAAAGAAAATTTTAAAGTCGGAGAACAAAGTGGCTATAAATACTTTGATAAAATTCATCCTGAAAAATCCAATTTCATTAATGTTACGCATGAATAAGACACTGAATGAATTTTACCGTGCCGGTTTTATTTCAACTGCAATTTCTGAAGGAATATATGATGTATTATCTAAAGATCCGGCCAGCGTTAAAGATTTTCAGAGCAACATAGGAACCGATCTCGATCAGGAAGGTCTTGAAGCTTGGCTTGATTTGGGTGTAGCGATTGGAGAACTGAATAAGAAGAACAATGGCTACAGCATAAAAAGTGCGTTTTCAAAAGAATTATTAAAGCCAGCCAATGATACATGGAAGGCTTTTTTTCGGGCGCGTGTTGAGATCTTTTATGACTATATTATCAAAACGCCGGCTTATCTGAAAGAAAGTAAGAAATTTGATTTCAGCCACTCATATGGTGAGTTGTTTGCCCGATCCTCTAGGACGGTTGAACCTATTTTAATCGATGTGGTTGATAAAATCATCCCTCCGAATGGCGACTGCCGTTTATTGGAAGTGGGTTGTGGATCTGGCATATACATCAAAAGCGCTTGTGATCGGAATCCAAACCTTACGGTAACAGGCCTGGAGCTGCAAAAGACGGTGGCTCATTTTGCCAGGGAGAATACAACCATATGGCAGATAGAAGATCGCGTCACAATCGAGCATATTGATATACGACAATATCAAAATGAGAAAAAATTTAATATTATAACGTTTTTTAATCTTATTTACTATTTCCCCGAAAATGAAAGAACCGATTTGCTTCGCAATCTTGGCAATCTCTTAAATACAGGCGGCCAATTGATATTGACCACATTATGTCCGGCAAATGACCTTTCCATTCAACTGATGAATCTTTGGTCTTCAATGACAGATGGTTGCGGCCCTTTACCTAATCCAGACAGTGTATGTGACCAACTTAAAGATGCGGGATTTGATGAGATTAAATTTGAAAAGCTCATACCTGCATTTTATTTATTTAAAGCCAGAAAAGGTTCATGAAAAAATGGTAGCAATATCATGTAAAAGGCATAACAATCTCTACCAGCGGAGCGCAAAAAACCGCGCCCACTGAAGCCCGGCGTTATAAGGCTGAAATAATCAATGAGTGATTCTTAGGTGAGGCTTCTGTAAACATCTTTGCGGTGGCCGATTTTGATAATTAGAATCAATAGGATATCATCTTGAATCTCATAAACAATCCGATAATCTCCGACCCGAATTTTTTGAAAAGGATTGTCCCCCTTCATCTTGGTTGTATCCGGGCCCGGAAGGTTTTCAGCGAGATTGTCAATTGCCTTGCTGATGCGTTTTTGATCAGGTTTAGGAATCTTTTTAAGTGCTTTTGCCGCAGACCTTTTGATCTCTATCCTATATTTCAAAGTTCGAGTTCCTTTTTCAGCACTTCCCAGGGGATCGGTTCACCGGGTTCATTTTTCGCTTTCCACGCATCTTCTATATCAATGTGGTCCTCTAATTCTTGCAACAACTTAAGCTCTTTCATAGAAATAATAGCAGCAATAGGCTCCCCCCGACGAGTTAGAACAAAGGATTCATTGCCAAAAGCTACCTGGTTAATAATATTTGCGAATTTTTTTCTGGCATCAGCAGTTGTTATTTTTTTTAGCATGACAATCACCTCAAACGTTTGATATGTACAAAAAGTACTTTATGTTCATATAGTACGCCATGATTTGTCTATTGTCAACAGAGAATTTATTTTGAAATATTAATATCTTATAATATACATCTTGAGTAGACGGCTGGAAAATCGCGGTTTAACGTAAAAAATCTGTAGTAGTCCGGTCCTATATAGGGCCGCTGTTCAGGCAAGGCGTTATGTTAAACTAAAAGAACATATACTTATACACCCTTCGGCATGTATTTATGCACAGTTAGGAATTATTATGAAAGTGCCGCGTATCTATTCCGCTCCAGCCCCACACCATCTACGAAATCACTTAAAATACCTTTAATATACAGGGTTTTAACAACATTCATATCCATTTCCGATGGTTTTTCAGGTCCTTGATTGACGGATGTTTCCACATAGAGTTTTTTCATCATTTTAAAGCCTTTGTGTTGGACCGGTTCATTTGAGATGACGCCTCTGATCATGTAAATAAATTTGAAGCGCTTATCCATCCCCTTTTCACGCCGTATAAATATGATATACTTTTTAATCAGCGCATCCATACCTTTATCGGACATTGAATGCCCCCTGAGATCAAAGAAAAAACCCTTCTCCGACAGCCATTTATTCAAATCTTGAATGATTTGATTGGCTTCGGGAATCGTAAATTTCAAGTCCGCTACCAGATGCCCTCCCAAAAAAACCGTAAATGCTTGATCCGGATTGTATTGTCTGGCATATCCGGACTGCATTCCACCCAATGGGTCCGGCGGCAGAAATTCACGGGACCAGCGTTTCCACTTGGCCAGTTTGATTCCCAGCCTGTCGGAAAGTTCTCTGTTCGTAAAGAATTTGATCATGCACACCCCCACAACTTGTTATATTGTTATATCAAGTATATATTTATTGCCCGGCAAAGTCTCCGGATCCAAAAGACACGGGCTTTGGTTTGCTCCTGGAAAGGGCTGCTCTCCTGCAAGCCATATAAGTTAAAAGTGCCTAAGATTAACAAGATTTTTCGAGTTTCGCACCGGAATGTTTATGTAACCTTATAATATGACGATGTTTTTATCCGATTTTGGCAGCGAACTATCATTAGTTAGTATCCATCCATAAATGAGGATTTTTGTTCAAAATCAAGCCTCCGGCCCATAGGGTCTACGCCCCGGAGGGGCATGTTAAAAAAATAACCGCAGCCATATATTTGATATTCAGAGGATTATTTTTTTAGCATAACCCCAGAGAAATAGGCTCCGCCCCAGTTAAATAGGTTACGCATTCAACGGGATAAACATTTCACAGGGCAAGCGCAGAAACTTGTCCGCCTCCGGCGGATTGGGCAAAAAGACCATTTATGGATAGACACATGTTAATCACTTGTTGTATCAATATGTCAACTATTATTTCATGATCATTTGCTTGCAAATACTTTTTTCTTGCATTATGATATACAAATTATTAATAGTTCAGATTTTTCTTTATTAAAATATTTGCTGCATAATCTTCCCTGTGAAGTTTTAGCAGCTAAGAGTTTATCATTGAAACCGACAAAACATAAAATACCACGCCAACTGCCGGTGGCCATCATCGGCATGGGGTGTATCTTTCCCAAATCATCGGGGTTAAAAGCATACTGGCGGCTCCTCTTTAATGGTGAAGATGCCATCACCGAGGTGCCGGAAACCCACTGGTCTTGGAAAGATTTTTTCGATGCAGACCCAAAAAAACCGGATCATGTTTACTGCAAACGCGGCGGATTTGTCCCACCGCTTTCCTTTGATCCCACTGAATTCGGCATCCCGCCGTCTTCCCTTGAAGCCACGGACACCTCTCAGCTCCTCGGCCTGGTTGTGGCGAAAAACGCCCTTGAAGATGCCTTCAACAAAACAGATGTCGCATTCAACCGAAGCAGAACCAGCGTCATCCTCGGCGTCACCGGTACCCAGGAACTCGTGATTCCCCTGGGAGCCCGTCTGGGGCATCCCATTTGGCGTAGCGCCCTTGAAAATTCGGGAATCGATCCTCTTAAAACCGAAGAAGTGATCCGAAAAATATCCGATTCTTACGTATCCTGGCAGGAAAACTCGTTTCCCGGGCTTTTGGGGAATGTTGTGGCCGGCAGAATTTCCAATCGTCTGGATCTTGGCGGTACGAACTGCGTGGTGGATGCAGCCTGTGCAAGTTCCATGAGTGCCGTCCATCTCGCGGTCATGGAACTTATTTCAGGTAAAAGCGATACGGTAATTACCGGTGGCGTTGACATGCTCAACGACATCTTCATGCACATGTGTTTTTCCAAAACCATGGTGCTTTCTCCCACAGGAGATGCCCGACCGTTTTCACAAGATGCCGATGGAACTGTACTGGGTGAAGGAATCGGACTTTTTGTTCTCAAACGTCTCGAAGATGCCCAAAAAGACGGCAACCGGATCTATGCGGTCATCAAAGGTGTCGGATCATCCAGCGACGGAAAATCCCAGAGCATCTATGCTCCCAGAGTCCAGGGGCAGGTCAAGGCCCTCGAGATGGCGTATGATGAAGCTGGAATCGATCCTTTTACCGTGGAACTCATCGAGGCCCACGGCACGGGCACTAAAGTCGGCGATGAAGTCGAATTTCAGGCCTTAAAGAGTCTTTTCGGCCAACCGGACAACAACCACAGAAGGTGTGCGCTCGGCTCCGTGAAATCGATGATCGGACACACCAAAGCAGCGGCCGGTGCCGCAGGTCTGATGAAAGCAGCTCTTGCGGTTTATCACAAAGTGCTCCCACCCACCTTGAAGGTCTCTGAACCGGATCCCAAACTAAACATTCACAAAAGCCCATTTTACCTGAACACCCAATCCCGACCCTGGTTTTCCAAAAAAGAACATCCTCGTCGGGCAGGCGTCAGTGCATTTGGTTTCGGCGGCAGCAACTTTCACGTGGTGATCGAAGAATACCGGAAACAAAAAGAAAAAATCTCCTGGGACGGATCTAAAGAAATCATTGCGTTCTCCGCCTTGAATGAACATCAACTCAAACAGGATGTTCAACGCTTTAAAACCTCTGTCGACAACGCACCCTCGCATGAAGGCATTTCGGCAAAGGCTGCAAATACGAGAAACAATTTTTCAGCCAAAGATCCATTTCGGTTCCTGTTGGTTCTTGAACCATCAAATGATGTCATCAATCTTTTGGACCGCGCCGTACATGCCCTTGAAGATAACCCTTCTCAGGAAGCATGGCAATTTGAAAATATGTTTTACGGCGGCCCTGAACCATCCGGAAAAATGGCATTTATCTTCCCCGGCCAGGGGAGTCAATATGTCGATATGGGCCGTGAGTTGGTCTGCTTCTTCCCAGATGCAATGAATGTTCTTGAGCGTGCGAACAAAACATTCGAAAGCACGGGCTGTTTGACCGACCATATTTACCCGCTTTCGGTCCAAAACAAAAAAGATCGGCACTTTCAAGAAAACACGTTGAGAAAAACAGATATTGCCCAACCGGCCATTGGCGCCATCAGCATGGCCATGTTAAAAATCCTTCAACATTTCGGCCTTCAACCCGACGCTGTCTGCGGTCACAGTTTTGGAGAACTCTCGGCCCTTTGTGCCGCCGGCTGGATCGATATAGAGTCATTTCTTTCTCTTGCCATCACTCGTGGCCGTTTAATGGCCAAAGTTGATGATAACAACCATCAAAACCATGGGGGCATGCTGGCAGTTAAGGCTCCCCTGAACGAACTTGAAAAACTCATCAAAGACACAAAGGCCGATGTTGTTCTGGCCAACCGGAACAGTCCCGAACAGGGCGTTTTATCCGGATCGTTGGACGCCATCACCAGAGCTGAAGAAAAATGCAGGGAAAAAGGATTTAGAACCGTTCGGCTTCCGGTTTCCGCTGCGTTTCACAGCCCTCTGGTTCAACACGCCCAAAAACCTTTCACCCGGGCCATAGAAAACATCAACATCTCACCGTCGGATATTCCGGTGTTTTCCAATACCACGGGTTCCTCCTATCCTGCCGACCTTGAAAAAGCCAGGCAATTACTGGGCGACCATCTGCTGTCGCCGGTGGATTTTGTCAGCGAGATCGAAAATCTATTCAATATGGGCGTGCGAACCTTTGTTGAAGTCGGGCCCAAATCGGTTCTGACCGGTCTCGTAAAATCGATCCTCAAAGATCAAGATGTTAAGGCAGTCTCTTTAGACAAGTCTTTTGGAAAACCATCGGGAATCACAGATCTTGCCCAAACACTCGCCCTTGTTGCATCTCTCGGCCACTTCGTGGACCTTGGCGCCTGGGAACCCCTGGATAAAGATGTGACAAAACAGCGGATGAGCATATTGCTCTCCGGTGTCAATCATAGGAATCAGGCATCAGGGATCAGGGGTCAGGGGTCAGGGGTCAGGGATCGGAAAGCAGAGGTCGGAGGTCAGGAATCCGCAACAAAAAATCAGAAATCAGAAGACAAAAAATCGGTTATAAAAACTGAACAAAACACACGATCGGAGCAACCCATGATCAACCCGAAACATCGGGAACTTCGCTCCAAAAACATAAAAAACAATACAAGCACTATGAAAACGAAACAACCACAAAACAATATGATGCTGGATGCACTTCAAGTGTTACAGGACGGTCTGAAATCCATGCAAGCCCTTCAAAAGCAGACCGCCGAAACCCATCAAAAGTTCCTTGAAACCCAAACTCAGGCGACAAAAACCCTTCAGCATATGATGGAAAGCACCCAGCGGCTGGTTGAAAGGTCCTCGGGGGTTCATTCGGATAGAATCATATCCCATGAGCAGGTCGAAAGGTTCGAAGAAGAACTTTCGAACACGGAAAATGTCCTCCAAACACATTCGGGTGAAGCCGTAAAGCCGGATCTTTCCAGAGCGCAATCCAAAGCGGCTTCTTTCAAAACACCGGAATCAAAGCCTGCCGCCGAGAACCTGACATCTCATGATACAGATCAAAGAAACATTGCAAATCTCCTGTTGGACACGGTCAGTCAGTTGACCGGCTACCCCGTTGAGATGCTGGCGTTGGACATGGATATCGAGGCCGATCTCGGCATCGACTCCATCAAACGGGTGGAGATCCTCTCGACACTGGAAGAAAAAATGCCCGACCTGCCCCCTGTCTCCCCCGATGTCATGGGGACCCTCAAAACACTGGGACAGATCGTCGGCTACCTTTCGGATACGCCGAATGATGCTGCCGTATCTTCTGAAACAAAGGATGCTGAACCATCCAATGACGGACATAAGGAAATAGAAGACACCCTGTTGGACACCGTCAGCCAGCTCACTGGCTACCCTGTTGAAATGCTGGCGTTGGACATGGATATCGAGGCCGATCTCGGCATCGACTCCATCAAACGGGTGGAGATCCTCTCGACACTGGAAGAAAAAATGCCCGACCTGCCCCCTGTCTCCCCCGATGTCATGGGGACCCTCAAAACACTGGGACAGATCGTCGATTTCCTTGCCGGAACTTCAACACCCCAAAAACCGGAAATTGACACAATCGATTCTTCGTCTGTTTCTCGTGTGAAACCCGTCCGGGAGTCTTTGGAACGCTCATCACAAGAACGTTCTGATTTTTCTCCGGAATACCTGGCAAGCAGCATCGGCAGAAAGGTCGTATCCGCTGCTAAAAAACCCTTCGCCCAAAAGGATATTTTAACCCTTCCTCTTGGACGGACCGTATATGTCACGGACGATAACGCCGGTCTATCGCAGACCATTGTCGATGAATTAAAATCACATAACATCCCTGCCGAAATCATACCAAAAGATATGTTCTCCCAGAGTGTGGACATTGAACCGCGCTTAACAAATGTCGGCGGTCTGATTATTGTGGCACAACACGAGCTGCAGGATGACAGCCTTTTAAAACATGCATTTTCTCTGTCAAAGTCTCTTGGTCCGGTTCTTCTTGATTCTGCCGGAAAAGGGGGTGCCCTGTTTGCCACCGTCACCCGCCTTGACGGCGCTTTTGGCTTCAAGGGTCTCGGGATAGACCATCCCCTCCAGGGGGGTCTTGCCGGTCTGGCAAAGACCGCTGCCATTGAATGGGAAAGTGTCCGTTGCCGGGCGTTTGATATTTCGCCCTTATGGCAGGACCACACCGGCATTGCCAAAACCATAGTAACTGAACTGTTGTATGCAGATGCTACAGAATCGGTGGAAGTGGGTCTGGATTCGGATTCAAGGTGGATTTTAGAGCTTGAACCCCTGCCCTATCCCCAAGGAGAAATAGATCTTGGTCCAAAAGATGTCGTCATTGTCACCGGCGGTGCCAGAGGCGTCACCGCTGCTGCAGCATGTGCTTTAGCAGAACACGCAAAACCGACCCTGGTGCTTTTGGGACGGTCTGCAACTCCGACACCGGAACCCGAATGGCTGTTGGGAATCGAGGATCCTGCCGCGGTTAAAAAGGCCATTCTTGACAATGAATTTGGCGGCAGTACCCCCACGCCGGTTCAGTTGGAAAAAATTTACAAAAATTACATGGCCCATCGCGAAATCGAAAAAAATCTCGAAACCATGAAAAACTTCGGTGCTGATGTGCACTATTATTCGGTGGATGTTCAAGATGCCGGCACAATAAACACGATTTTAAATGATGTCCGAAACACCCTTGGTCCCATTAAAGG
>Ga0307423_1000402_pt1 | contig 29221 bp, 23 predicted proteins | sample SalMarWE160310MG_FD_202154 | JGI IMG/M metagenome (GOLD analysis project Ga0307423, IMG submission 202154) | Salt marsh sediment microbial communities from the Plum Island Ecosystem LTER, Massachusetts, United States - WE1603-10 | ecosystem: Environmental > Aquatic > Marine > Intertidal zone >... | reverse complement strand
CGGCCAGGGTGGCTTTCTGGTGGTGGCCACCCAGAAGGATCCGACCACCGAGAGTCCGGGCCTCGAAGACATGCATCCGGTCGCCTGCATCACCCGGGTCCTGCGGATCGTGGATGCCCGCCGCGAGGGGAAGCAGGCCATCGTGATGGGGCTGGTCCGGACCCGGTTCCGGCTGGTCGAGAGCGGAGGGGCAGCCCTCCTGGTGCGCGTCGAACCGCTCACCGAGCCGCGGGAGGATTCCGCCGAGATCGAGGCGGCCCGGCAGCACACCGTCGAGCTGGCCCATCGTATCATCGACCTGCGAGGTGACTACCCCGACGAGTGGAAGGGAATCGTCTCGCAGCTCCCCAGTCCCGGCCTGCTGGCAGACCTGATCACCTCGAACATCGCTCTCCCCGTCGACGAGCGGGTGGAGCTGCTCGCGGAGGCGAGCCCCAGCAAGCGGCTCCGGCGAGTCGCCCGACATCTGGAGCGGGAGATCACCATTGCCGAGACGCAGCGGGCCCTCGAGGACCAGTCCGCTGGCGACGAGATGGACCCGAAGCACCGGGAACGGTTGCTCCGCCGGCGCATGCGCGACATCGAGACGGAGATCGGAGAAGGCGATGCGGGAGAGAGGGAGGCGGACGAGCTGCGCGAGCGGATCGAAGCAGCGGTGCTCCCCGAGGAGGCCCTCGAGCACGCGGAGCGGGAGCTGCGCCGCTTTGCCGCCCTCCCCCAGCACGCTCCGGATCGGCACCTGATCCGGACCTATCTGGAGTGGCTGGCCGATCTCCCCTGGTCCACAGAGACCGAGGATCACCTGGATCTCAAAGCGGGCCGCCAGATCCTCGATGAGGATCACCACGACCTCGAAAAGGTGAAGGATCGGATTCTGGAGTATCTGGCGGTGCGAAAGCTCGCTCCCAACGCCAAGGCCCCGATTCTCTGCTTCGTGGGTCCACCAGGGGTCGGCAAGACCTCCCTCGGGCGTTCGATCGCCCGCGCCATGGGCCGGAACTTCGCACGTGCCTCCCTCGGGGGCGTCCGCGACGAGGCCGAGATCCGCGGGCATCGCCGGACCTACGTCGGCGCAATGCCGGGTCGGATCCTGCAGAGCCTGCGGCGTGCGGGCTCGCGGAATCCGGTCTTCGTCCTGGATGAGATCGACAAGCTCGGAGCGGATTTCCGCGGCGATCCCTCCTCGGCGCTCCTCGAAGTCCTAGATCCCGAGCAGAACTATACCTTTAGCGACCATTATCTCGAGGTTTCGTTCGATCTTTCGCGGGTGCTCTTCATCGCCACCGCGAACACCCTCGCCACGATTCCTCCCGCGCTGCTGGACCGCATGGAGGTGATCGAGCTGCCGGGCTACACGGATCGCGACAAGCTCGTCATCGCACGCGATTTTCTGATCCCGAAGCAGCTCGAGAGCCATGGCCTGACAGCCGACAGGGTCACCGTCGGCGACGACGCCGTGGACAAGGTCGTCCACGAGTACACTCGGGAAGCCGGGGTCCGCAACCTCGATCGCCATTTCGCCACGCTGCTCCGGAAGGCCGCCGCCCGGATCGCAGAAGAGGGAGAGAAAGCGACGCTGCAAGTCGACGCAGCGTTCGTGGGAACGGCGCTGGGTGCGCCCCCGCACCTGCCGGAGATGGCGGAACGTACCACGTTGCCCGGTGTCGCGATCGGGCTCGCTGCGACCTCACACGGCGGCGACATCCTCTTCATCGAGGCAACGGCAATCCCCGGTGGCAAGGGGGTGCGGCTGCGTCTGACCGGACAGCTCGGCGAGGTGATGCGGGAATCCGCCGAGGCAGCCCTCTCCTGGGTGCGCGCGAACGCAGAGGCGTATCACCTCGACTCACCGGTCCTCAAAGCGGGCGAGATCCATCTCCACGTGCCCGCCGGAGCCGTCCCCAAGGACGGTCCCTCTGCGGGTGTCGCGCTGGTGACCGCGATCGTCTCCGTCCTCTCAAACCGCCGGGCCCGGGGAACGGCTGCGATGACCGGTGAGATCTCGCTGCGCGGGAAGGTCCTCCCGGTCGGTGGGATCAAGGCCAAGGTGATGGCAGCGGCGCGCGCCGGGGTGACCACGGTGCTGCTGCCGCGGCGCAACGAGAAGGACCTGATCGAGATCCCCCGGGAAGTGCTGGACCAGTTGGAGATCGTCTCCATCGACAGCATCGACGAGGCGCTGGAGACGGCATTGGAGAGCGCCGCTACGGGCTAGAGGCTCGCCTCGCAGACCGGCCCTGCCCCACCGCTCGATCGACGGCTCGCACCTCGGTGAGCAGGCGTTCGAAATCCTGGTAACCGAGCTGGCTGGGCCCGTCGCAGGGAGCCAGATCGGGCTGCGGGTGAACCTCGACGAAGATCGCATCCAGCCCCACGGCAACCGCTGCCCGGGCCAGGGGCGCCACCATGGTGCGATCCCCGTCGCTCGATGCTTCGCCGGGTCGCCGTCGCTGGACCGAATGAGTGGCGTCGAAGCAGACCGGGGCAAATTCTCTCATCTGAATCAGACCGCGCATGTCGACGACCAGGTCGTCGTAGCCGAAGGTGGTTCCCCGCTCCGAGACGAGGGCCCCGCTGTTCCCGTAGGCGGCCACCTTCTCCACCGCGTGGCGGATGTCGAGGGGCGCCATGAACTGGCCCTTCTTGATGTTCACGGGCTTCCCGGTAGCGGCACAGGCAGCGACCAGATCGGTCTGCCGGCAGAGGAATGCGGGAATCTGCAGACAATCGGCCACCTCGGCGGCGGGCTTGGCCTGACCGGGCTCGTGGACATCGGTCATCACGGCCATCCCGGTCTCGGTTTTCACCCGCGCCAGAACTCGCAGGCCCTCGTCGAATCCGAGGCCGCGGAAGGACCCCAGGCTCGACCGGTTCGCCTTGTCGACCGATGCCTTGAACACCACCGGGAAGTCGTGTCTTGCGGCGATCTCGCAAAGCTGACGCGCCACCGCCAACGTCGCCTCTTCGGACTCGACGACGTTGACGCCTGTGATCAGAACCAGCGGCGCCCCGTCCCCCACGGGGATATCGCCAATCCGCATGGACACCCTCCAGTCCGGAGCCGCTCTTGATAGCGCCTCTAGTTGCCGTCCGCCTCCACCGTCTCCCGGAGGTCGTGGAGGAAACCCGGGAGTGCCGAGGTAACGCGGTTCCAGTTGGGGATCTGGGGGGCACCCATCGGATCTTGGACGAACCTCAGGCCCGCCACCCGAAGAGCGTTGGAGAAAGTCTCGACCGCGAGTTCCTCTTCGTGCCGGTCAAATTCCAATCCATTCAGGGCTGCATCATCGTTGTAGCGCGACACGGCGTCCTGAGCCAGGCGGACATAGGCGACCCGGAGGGAGTGGAGGAAGCCCGCGTCGAACTGGACGCCGTAGCTGGCCAGAGTTCGGATCAAAGATGTTCCAATGTCGGTCACCATGCGGTGCAACCCCTGCGTCACATGATTCTCGCAGAGATCCTGGTGCTTGTGGTCATAGTTCTCGACGATCTCCACCTGACAGATCCGCCTGAGGGAGCACTTCCGGTAGACCTCCGCCAGCATCCCCACCTCGAGGCCCCAATCGGAGGGGATCCGGGTGCTGCGCGCCAGATCGGTGGTCATGGCGCACTCGCCCGCCAAGGGGTAGCGGAATGAGTCGAGGAACTCGAGCAGAGGAATCGATCCCAGCACCGACTTCATGGCCCGCAGGAGAGGGGTCATGAAGAGGCGGGTAACCCTGCCGTAGAGGCGATCGGCGACGCGGCTGTAGTAGCCCTTGGCAAACTCGTAGCTGAGGTTCGGGTTCGCGATGGGGAAGCACAGGCGCGCCAGGAGTTCACGGTTGTAGTCGCGGATGTCGCAGTCGTGGACGGCGATCACCCGGGAGAGGTTCGAGGAGAGGATGTAGCCGTAGGCGATCCAGACGCTTCTGCCCTTCCCATCGCCGCCGGCATCGAGGCCCTCGCGGGCCAGCCGGAGATAGAGCTCCTGCATCCGGGGCCCGCTGTTCCAGAGCACGGTCACCGGCTCCCCGTTCATCGTGCGCACTCCCTCGAACGCCGCGCACATTTCCTCGAATTCGTCCCGGCGCTCGGTTCCGGAGAGGCTGACCACGATCTGCCGGAGGTACTTGACGCCGCTCAGCGAATCGATGATTCCCTTGAGCGCCACGTCTCGAAGCTCCGAGTAGAGACAAGGCAACACCAGTGCGATGGGCCGCACCCAGCCGTGCAGGTAGAGCTCTCTCTCCAGACGGGTCAGATCCGCTCGCCCGAGCCGGTGGAGGGTGGTGATCACCCCCGTCTGGTGAAAGTCCGCCATGGCCGAAAAGCTCGCACCCCGGGACTCGGAGGGCAAGCTCTACCCGTCCCCGCGGGCCGCCCCCTGCGAAGGGCCGGCACCGGTCAGATACTGGGGAAGCTCTCGGTGTGGTCTTCGAGGAGCCGAAGGGCAGTGGGGTCGATCTCGAGGAAGGCGAGACCGATATCGGAGGTGATGGTGTCGAGCTCGGTGGCCCAGCAGACTTCGCCGACGGCGACCACGGTATGCTCGCCAACGTTGAAGGTGACGCGGATCGTGTCGCCGAGCTCCAGCTCGCAGCCCACCGCCTCGAAGCGGATCCCGCCAGCCGAGACGTTCGTGCTGACGGCGAGGTGCTCGCTGGAAAGCTGCACCGGGGCAAAGGAGATGACCTGGTCCGTCGCGATCCGGGGAAACTTGCGGCGCTCCCGTCCGATCTTCGCCATCCAGTTCTTCTCCCTCTCAGTGGCCCGCACGTTTCGCCAGGGGCGCAAGGGGCCACCCCCCTCTTTCGGCGGAGAGCCGGGGGGGCTTGAGCCGGCGAGCGAATTTCCCGATCAGCTCTGGGACGAGAAGAGCTCGAGCTGCCGGTCGTCGCGGCGCCAGCGGATCAGTGCGGCGACGCCGAGACCCACCAGGCGCACCGGGCGGATGCCTGCTTGGGTTCTCGCCAGCAGATCCCCCGCCAGCGCGGCCAGATCCCTCGCGCCAACCACGGGGCGAACCACGGTGCAGCTACGGGTGGTCTGCTCCTGGTCCGCGTAGCGGAGCTTCAGGATCACGCGCTTGGCCGCCAGGTGCTCCATGACGAGCCCGGCTTCCAGGTGCCGGGCCAGCTCCTCGATTCGCTCCTGGATCACCGGCAGGTCCAGCTCGTCCGCGTCCAGGGTCGACTCCTGGCTGAGGCTCCGAGGGTGGGGTGCGGCGCGGAGGCGAGCGTCGTCCCGGCCCTGGGCGTACCCCAGGATGGCGAGCCCGTGGTTGCCCAGATGCTCTTCCAGCACGCGTCGGTCCAGCGCGGCGACCTCGCCCACCCTGTGGACCGAGAGCTCTGCCAGCTTCGCCTCCGTCTTGGCACCGACACCGGGCAACCTGGAGACTGGAAGAGGCGCCAGAAAGCTCGCCACCTCCTCCGAGCCAATCCGAAGAATCCCCGTGATTCCAGCCTCTTCTGCCGCAATCTTGGCGAGGAATTTGGCGGGAGCGATGCCCACCCGCAGCGGCAGGTCGAGCTCCTCGCGGATGCTCTCTCGCAGGCGCTCCGCCAACTCGCCCGCAGACTCCTCGGGCCCCCGAGGCTCCAGGAAGGCGGCGTCGAGCCCCGCGGGCTCGACGCGGTGCGTGAGCCTGCGAAAGCAGGCTCGGAGGCGGGAGGCGACGTTGCGGTAGCGACGCATGTCGGTGCGCAACGCCCGTCCCTGTGGGCAGCGCTCCAGCGCTTCGCGCATCGACATCCCGACCACGACACCAGCCCGCAAGGCATCGGGGGTGGCGGATTGCACCAGACCGCGCTTGCGGGGGTCGCCGCCCACGATCACGGGACGGCCGGCGAGCCCAGGATTGGCCACTCGCTCCACCTCCGCGTAGAAGCCCGGAACCGTGGCGTAGAGCAGCATGATCAGGGACCGGGCTCGAGCTCGAGCCTGGCGCGCGTGCTTCCCTCCAGAACCAGCTGATTGGTCGAGAGCAGCGCCGGACGGTCCTGGAGCCAGCGGACCAGCCCGTCGGCGCTGTGGGGATGGCCGGGGTGCTCGGACTGTCCGGGCGCCAGCGAGGTCAGCGCCTGGTCCAGGTCCGCCGTGTCTACGATGAAGCGGTAGCCTGAGACGACGCGGGCGTCGAAGGACTCGAGGGGTTGGTACTCGGCGATCTTGACGCTGCTGCCGTCACCGTCGTAGGGAAAGGGGCCGAAGCCATCGTCCTGTCCGGCCCACCCCTCCCGCCAGAGGGGTGCGAAGCGGAGCGTGTGCAGCCGTCCCCATGTCCATTTCTCCCGGTTCACCCCGAGCTGGACGGACATCCGGATCCAGGTGTCCCGCAGGCTGCTGCGCACCGCCTCCCGAACCGCCCCCGGGTCGGACCAACCCTCGGTCTCACCCCGCCCCTCCTTCGCCGCGACCAGTGTCTGGTGGAGCAGGTGGGTGGGGTCCGGCCGGGCGAGCGCCAGGTACCGCCGCAGCAGGTCATCTCCCAGCTCCGGCTCGAAGACCGCGCGCAGCAGGATGTCGAGAAACACGTGATACACCGCCGCGCCGATGCTCGGAGACGATGCCCTCCCGTCCCATTCGCCGAGCATCCTCGCCACCTCCGAGGCCTCCGTTCCCAGAGGTTCGGGGTCACCTGCCAATGCCAGGGCCGTCTCGATCAAATCCCCAGCCCCCCCGGAGAGTACGTCGCCCTGGACGGACACCAGGGTTCGCACGTTCATGGGTCCGGCGCGGGCGTACTTCCCCAGCAGTGAATCGATGCGTGCCGCACGGACTCCAGTCCGCCACAAGAACTCGATCTCGCTCGCTTCGCCGCCGTAGGTCGGATCTCCGTCGGAGGCGATGATCCAGCGGGTTCGCCTGCCCATCTCGCGTCGCGGAAGCTCCGCGAAGGCGATCCGCCGGGTCCAGTGGTATGCGGGATCGCGGCCGGGAACCGGAACCAGCCCCGACGGAAGGGAGCGCTTGGGCAGAAAGCCAGCCATCTGAACGCCCGCGGATCCTGCCACATCCGCATAGACCACCAACAGCACCGGCTCGTGGTGAGTGGCCAGGGCCCGGCGAAGCTCGTCCGCGCTCCTGGCGCGGGCCACCGCCATCATCCCCCCGATCCCTGCGCTTCGCAGGGCACCGGTCCAGCGGATGGCCAGCGGCTCATGGGCCTCCTCGAGCAGATCGTTCACGAGGGGCCCGTGACGCGTCTCGCGGACCTTCAGGCGAAGCGGCTCCTCATCCCGGATCTCGATAATCTCCTCCCGATCTTCCAGCTGCCTCCAGCGCACCCCATCGTGATATCGGGAGGGATCGTTCGGGTCGAGGGATTCGACGAAGAGATCGGATACCACTGCGGCAGCATGGGTGGAGGCCCAGGCCACCCGAGGCGTGAAGCCCGTCCACACCACCGGTATGCCCGGCAGCGTCGCCCCGGCCACGTTCACCGGGCCCCCATGGAAATGGGCCTCGTAGAAGTGCGCCGGTGCGGTCGGTGCGAAGTGGGAATCGGCGACCAGCAGCGGCGAACCACTCGACGAGTGCGCCGCCGCCACCACGAACGCACTGCTTCCGATACTGCGACCGGACAGACCCAGCGCTTGACGAAGGGGATCGGGGGTGCCGAGGGCCACCGAGGAGCCTTGTGGTGGCAGTACCACGTCGATTCCAACTCCGGTGGGAAAGAAGCGTCGTGCGCCGAAGCCTCCGAAGCGCTGGATGAACTCCCGCATGGTCACGATCTCTTCGAGGGTTCCCCCGAGTCCCCAAGAGTAGAGCTTCAACAGGGCCAGTGTGTCACTCGGCCTCCAGGGATCCAGCGGAGTCCCCCAGGCCTCGATAGCGGGTGGCGCCTTGACCTCGCCCGCGGCGATTCGCGCGATCCTCGCGTTCACGCCAGCGGCATAGGCCTCGAGGAGGGAGCGAACGTGCGGCGGCAGACTTCGGGCGTCGGCTTCCGCGTGAAGACCCAGGCCCAGGATCCGGGCGCGGCGATCAGCCGGGACACCGCGCTTCCCGAGGATCTCCGCGCTGCGGCCGCGCGCGACCCGGCTCAGCCACACCATCTGCGCGAGGCGATCCTGCGCGTGGACGAAGCCGAGGCCGAAGTAGGCATCCCACTCGCTCTCCGCCTCGATGTGCGGCACTCCGCGAAGATCGCGGAGCACCACCACCGGCCCTCGCAGATCCGCCACCCGCAGACGACCGTCGCTGGTGGGATAGGCCGCTCGAGCCGCCCGTCGCAGATCCAGCAGGTAGTAGCCGACGACCAGCATCGCGCAGAGCGCACAGAGCGCCGCCCCGCCAGCCAGCCAGCGGGTCCTCCTACCCGGCGTGCCGCCTCGATCCACCTCCCCCCCCGATCTGCCTAAAAGCGGGAGCATAGTCGCTGGGCGCCGCCCGGGGCCATCCGCTCCGAAACGTCACTGCCCGGTGAAACGGCCCCGGTCGATGAGGTCTCCTGGAATGATGAGGGCACGCCCTGTACATTGCCATCAGCCACCTCGTCTCTGGAGGACAGCATGCCCGTCAAGGTCGGAATCAACGGATTCGGTCGCATCGGTCGCCTCGCCTTCCGCGCGATGCGCGACAGGGATGTCGACGTCGTCGGCATCAATGACGTGGTGGATGCCAAGACCCTGGCCCATTTGCTCAAGTACGACTCCGTCCACGGCGCGTACCCGGACCCGGTCGAGGTCGACGGCGACGCTCTGGTGGTGGCCGGCAAGCGCACCCCGGTGCTGGCCGAGCGGGATCCCGCCAACCTGCCCTGGAAGCGCCTGGGGGCCCAGGTCGCGGTGGAGGGGACGGGGCTATTCAGGAAGCGGGAAGACGCGGCCAAGCATCTGACCGCCGGTGCCGAGCGCGTGATCATCACGGCGCCGGCCACCGACCCGGACGTGACCCTGGTCCTGGGCGTGAACGACGATGCCTACGATCCCGCCAGCCACAGGATCATCTCCAACGCCTCGTGCACGACGAACTGCCTGGCACCGGTGGCAAAGGTCCTCCATGAAGAGTTCGGCATCGAGCGCGGTCTGATGGTGACCATCCACGCCTACACCGCCGATCAGCGTCTCGTGGATTCACCGCACAAAGACCTCCGCAGAGCCCGCGCGGGCGGGGTCTCGATGATTCCCACCAGTACCGGTGCGGCCCGGGCCATCGCCCTGGTGATGCCGGAGCTCGAGGGGAAGCTGGACGGCTACGCCATGCGCGTACCCACTCCGGATGTCTCCGTGGTGGACCTGAGCGTCCAGCTCAGATCGACCACGGACGCCGATGCGATCAACGCTGCGATGGCAAAGGCGGCCAAGGGATCTCTCAAGGGAATTCTACAATATATGGACGAACCTCTCGTTTCTATTGACTTCGTAGGAAATCCCCACTCCTCGATCTTCGACGCCCCGAGCACCCGGGTGATCGACGGCGACTTCGCCAAGGTCGTCTCCTGGTACGACAACGAAATGGGTTACGCGACCCGGGTGGCGGACCTCGCCGTCGTGCTCGGGCGCTGATCGAAGGTGGCCGTCACGGCGATCGATTCTCTCCTCGCAGAGGGCGGGGGTCTGCGAGGGCGAACCGTCTTCCTCCGCGCGGACCTGAACGTCCCTCTACGAGATGGATGCGTCGCCGACGACACCCGGATTCGAGCGGCGCTTCCCACACTGCGCCGGCTGCTCGCTGTCGGCGCGCGTGTGGTGCTCGCCTCCCATCTGGGACGTCCAAAGGGCCAGCGGCGACCGGAACTCTCCCTGCGCCCCGTGGCGGCCCGGCTGGCGGAGCTGCTGGATCGGGGGGTTTCCTTCTCTGAGGAGATCGTCGGGGAGAGCGCGAGAGGGGCGGTGGCGGAGCTGAAGGACGGGCAGCTCCTGCTCCTCGAGAACCTGCGCTTCGACCCCGGGGAGACGAAGAACGATCCGGACTTCGCCCGGGCCCTGGCCTCGCTCGCCGATGTCTACGTGAACGACGCCTTCGGCACCGCGCACCGGGCCCACGCATCCACGGTGGGCATGGTCCGCTACTTCGAGCGCTGCGCCGCCGGAGACCTGCTACGGGGTGAGCTGGAACATCTCCGCGTGATTCGCGAGCCGGAGCGCCCCCTGCTCTGCCTGCTCGGCGGCGCCAAGGTCTCCGACAAGATCGCGGTGCTCGAGGCCCTGGCTCCTCACGCGGATCTCCTCGCCGTGGGTGGTGCGATGGCCTACACTTTCCTGCGTGCTCTCGGCGAGCCGACCGGCGCCTCGCTCGTCGAGCCCGAGCGCCTGGAGGACGCGCTCGCGGTTCTCGACGCCGCGAAGAAGGTCGGCCGCCGGGTGCTGCTGCCGGTCGATCACGTGGTGGCGCGGGAGATCGCGGCCGATGCCGAGAGCGAGATCCGCGGGGAGATTCCGGACGGCTGGATCGGTGTGGACATCGGTCCCCGCACCGCCGTCTCCTTCGCCGCCGAGGCCAGGCGGGCGCGGACCATCTTCTGGAACGGTCCGATGGGAGTGTTCGAGATCGACAGCTTTGCCAAGGGCACCGAAGCGGTCGCCCTGGCGGTCGCCAACTCGGACGCCCACTCGGTGGTGGGGGGCGGGGATTCCCTCGCCGCCGTCAACCGGCTGGGGCTGGGCGATCGCATCGGCCATCTATCCACTGGAGGCGGCGCCTCCCTCGAGTACATCCAGGGACTCACGCTCCCGGGTGTCGCCGCGCTGGAGTCCTGAGCATGCGTCGACCGATCCTCGCGGCGAACTGGAAGATGCAGAAGACAACGGCTGAGGCCGAGGACTTCGTCCGCACCTTTCTCCCCCTGGTGAAGAATGCCAGGGGCGTGGAGGTAGTGATCGCGCCACCGTTCACCGCCCTCGAGCGGGTGGGCGCGACGCTCCGGGGCAGCGAGGTCGCGCTCGCCGCACAGAACGTGAATGCCGAGGAAGAGGGAGCCTTCACCGGCGAGATCGCCCCGCGGATGCTCGCGGATCTCGGCTGCGGCTATGCCATCGTCGGCCACAGCGAGCGACGCACGCTCTACGGTGAAACCAGCCAGGACGTCGCCGCCAAGGCCGCTGCCCTTCTCGACCACCGGATACGCCCCATCGTCTGCGTGGGTGAATCTCTCGAGGAGCGGGAGAGCGAACGGACCTTCGCGGTGATCAGCTCCCAGATCGACGAGAGCCTCTCCGCTCTTCCCCGAGAACGAGCCGCGGATCTCGTGGTCGCGTACGAGCCCATCTGGGCCATCGGCACCGGACGCACGGCCACGCCCGAGATGGCCCAGGAGGTCCACGCGATGATCCGCGAGCAGCTCCGCGGCCACTTCGGGGAAGCTGGCGCTGGAATCCGAATCCAGTACGGTGGCTCCGTCAAGCCCGAGAACGTGTGCGATCTGATGGGCCAGGCTGACATCGACGGCGCTCTGGTGGGCGGCGCGAGCCTGGACCCCGAGAGCTTCGCGAAGATCGTGCACTTCGATCAGCAGGGAGGCATCTGATGACGATCTTTCTGACCGTTGTTCACGTGATGGTCTGCCTGGTGCTCATCGTGGTGGTGCTGCTGCAGCGCGGCAAAGGCGCGGAGATTGGCGCAGTCTTCGGAGGCGGCGCGGGCTCCACGGTCTTCGGCAGCCGCGGCGCAGGGAACTTCCTGACCAAGCTCACCACCGGCGCCGCGGTCATATTCATGCTGACCAGTCTGAGCCTCGCCTACTTTGCCCAGGAGGGCGGACAGAGCACCCTCTTCGAAGAGGATCAGGAGCAGACAGCGCCCGCGGAGAAAACCTCGCCCTTCGCGGAGGTCCCGGCGCCCACGGAGGAGGGCTCCGGAGAGGAGAATCCCTAGGGGGTTCGTTAGACTGCTCCGCCCAGTGCGGCAGTGGCGGAACTGGTAGACGCACCAGCTTGAGGGGCTGGCGGGCGCAAGCTCGTGGAGGTTCGAATCCTCTCTGCCGCACCATCATCCCGATCGGGGCGAGGTCAGCACACCCGACTGCAGCCGCCTGATCCAGTGGCGGTACAGCTCCGCGGAGTGGGCGCCCACGATGTACACGCCGCTTCCAGCGACGCCGCTGGCGGGCACCCCGGTGACGCCCTGCGCGACCGCCTCCCTGTGCTGCCCCAGTGTCTCCTCCAGGAGCGCCGGGGCCTCGCTGCGCTCGAACTCCGATTCGGGGAGGCCAGCCTCCCTCCAGATGGCACGCAGGGTCGCCGTTGCGGTGATGTCGCGATTCTCACCGAAGTATGCGCGCATCAGGCGATCGTGGATCACGCGAAAGCTCTCGGCTCCCAGCGACGCGGCGGCCTTGGCGACCAGGTGCGGCGGTACGCTGTGAGAGGGTGGTCCCTCGCTGCTCTCCCAGACTCGAAAGGGAGGAGCGTCGGGCTCGGCCGCCGGGCGCAGCCAGGACTGCGTGTAGCGGGCGAACGTCTCCAGATCCCGCTTCTCGGTGGGACGCGGGCGGAGCAGGAAGCTCCGCCACTCGATCTCGAGGGAATCGCCGAACTCCTCTTCCATGCGCCGCAGGCGAACCGCCGCGTTGTAGCACCACGGTCACAGGTAGTCGGAGTAGGTGATCAGGCGTACCGGATCCACGTTCGTCCTTCTCTCCGGCGGAGCGCAGGCTGACTGCGGGCGCGAAAGGCCACAGCCCCACAGCGCCCCCCTCCGGGGCAGTGAGTGGTCGGACCGCAGTCTATCCCGCAACGACCGAGGGGCCAAGCCGCCGCGCGGACCGGCGCGCCTGAATCTTCCGCGTTCCCATTCCGTCCATGACCGTGTAATCTTCGAAACGGGGAGGAAAGCCAGTGCCGACGAGAACACCCGGAAGGATATTCGCCACACTGACCATCGCGAGCTTTGCCTTCGCGTTCGTCGCATCCGTCGCCCCGGTTGCCGAGGCGAAGAAGAGCAAGAGCACCCAGAACGAGGCAGAGTGGATCTCCTTTGACGCCGCGGCCAAGACCGTGACCGTCAAGATCACCAAGAAGGGCAAGGGCCCCAACAGCAAGCTCCTCAAGACCAGGAAGGAGGCGACCTTCAACGTGATCCCGGAAGGCTCGGTGCTGACCCGAACCACGGTGGCGATCAACGGCGTCAAGGCCGATCTCCAGGACATTCCGCCGGGGAAGACGGTCCTGCTGTATTGGGTCCCCGACCCGAACAAGGACGGAGAGTTCTTCGCGCGCAAGATCGACGTGATCTTCAGCGAGGAGGAGCTGGACGAGAAATACGGCACGGGGGAGTGATCCGGGCTCCGCTCCACCCTTTCGGCGGGTGACAGCGCTTTCTACTCCACCAGCGTGAGCACCAGATCCATCACGTTGGTGCGGGTGGGTCCGGTGACGAGGAGACCCCCCTCGGCGCTGAAGAAGCGGTAGGAATCATTGCGTTCCAGGGCGGCCCCTGCGTCGAGACCCAGAGCGCGACCCCGCTGGACGGTGCCGCCATCGGCATAGGCGCCGGCGGCATCGGTCGGACCGTCGGTCCCGTCGGTTCCGGCCGCGAGCAGTGCGATCCCCGAAGTGCCCTGGAGTTCACAGGCAGCGGCCAGGGCGATCTCCTGGTTGCGCCCTCCCTTCCCGTCGCCGCGGAGCGTGACGGTCGTCTCGCCACCCGAGAGCAGCAGGAGAGAACCCTCGCGGCGCAGGCTCCCCGCGAGCACGGCGATCCGACGACCCACCTCGCGGGCCTCACCACGGAGGGCATCGGTCACGGTGACTGCCCGTAGACCGCGCTCGAGGGCGGCCTCCCGGGCCCCCGCCAGTGCGTCGCGGTTGCTGGCGAGAATGGTGCTGGAGACCCCCAGCAAGGACGGATCACCGGGCTTGACCGACTCCTCGCGGCCCGACTCCAGGTGAGCCACGACCCGAGCTGGAGCTTGGCCGCGAAGCCCGCGTCGGTCGAAGACCCCGAGCGCGTCGGCACAGCTGCTGGGGTCTCCTGCACAGGGGCCGGAGGCGATGGTCTCGATCGCATCACCGGGAACGTCCGAGAGCACCAGCACCTCGATCCTGCGGCTCGCGGCGCGGCGAGCCAGCCGACCGCCCGAGATCTCGATCAGGTGCTTGCGAATCGTGTTCATCTCTTCGATCTCCACGCCCGACGCCAGCAGCAGCTCGGTCGTAGCGACCAGATCCTCCCGCAAGAGACCGGGTAGAGGACAGGTCAGCAAGGCAGAGGCGCCGCCGGAGAGCAGAACCACGAGAAGCTCGGCCGGGGCGACGCTCTCCACCAACGCGATCGCCTCTCGAGCGGCTCGCTCGCTGCGCTCGTCGGGAAGCGGGTGGCCGCCGTACCGCAGCGCCAGCTTGGAGAGCCGGGCACCGTGGCCGTCTTTCGTCACCACCAGGCCCCGGTCGATGCGATCCCCCACCACTTCCTCCAGAGCCGCCGCCATCGCTGCCGCGGCCTTTCCGGCGGCCAGGACCACCAGCCGTGCGCCTTCCGGGACCTCCCGGCCCCCCAGCGTGAGCCGATCGCCGGAGCGATGCACACCCCGCCTCAGGGCCGCCGCCGGATCGACCCGCTCCAGTGCCGCTGCCAGGATGCCCTCCAGGGTCGCGCGGGGAGTCTGCGCAGCCTTCACTCGGATGCCGGTGGATTCGCCGGCGCTGCGGATCTCTCGCCCGGGAGCAACCGGATCTCGATGCGCCGGTTCTTGGCTCGACCTTCAGGGGTGTCGTTGGGCGCCAATGGCTGAAACTCACCGAAGGACACGGCACTCATCCGCTCCGGCGGGACTCCGTGCTGGGCGAGCAGGCGCACCACATTGACAGCTCGGGCAGCGGCCAGGTCCCAGTTCGACGGGTAACGCCTGGCGAGCGATCCCCGGATGCCGGCGTCGTCCGTGTGCCCCTGGACCTCGATCCGGTGGGGAGCCGTGGCAAGGCGCTCCGCCAACTTGCCGATCACCGCCCTGCCCCTTTCGCTCAGCTGCGCCGAGCCCGAGTCGAAGAGGATCTCCTGGGAGAGATTGACGCGCAGCCCCTCCCTGAGCCGGTCGATCTCGATGCGCCCAGCAGCGACTTCGGACTCGAGGTCGGCGACCAGCTCTCCGTAGGTCTGGCGGAGTTGCTGAACCTCCTCGGTGTAGCGCACCAGCTCGCTCTCGCTCTCGCGGAGGTTCGTCTCCAGCTCGTCGCGCACCTGCCCGAGGGCCTCGACCTTCCCTTCGAGTTCCTCGCGGAGTTGGCGGAGATCTTCGATCTCGTCGATGAGGGCCACCCGTTCTTCGGAGAGCGCCGTGCTGGACGCCTCCAACCGTTCGATCCGAGTGGCCCGAAGTGCGGACTCCTCCCGGTATTGGTCGCGCTCCCGCGCCACCTCCTGATACTTGCCCCTGGTCACGCAGCCGGGCATCAGCGCGAGCGCGACGAGAATCGTCGGAAGCCCGAAAGGCCTACGCAGAAGCGGGAAGGAGAGTACGGTCCAGCGCCTCATCGATGGTCCCAACGTAGTCGAGTTCCAGGCCCTCCAGTAGCTCTTCGCGAATTTCTTCCACGTCCCGCCGATTCTTCTCGGGCACCACCACCCGGCAGATCCCCGCGCGCTTCGCGGCCAGGACCTTCTCCTTGATCCCGCCCACCGGGAGGACCTTTCCGCGGAGGGTGATCTCGCCGGTCATTGCGACGTCCGGCGGCGCCGGCCGCCCGGTCAGCAGTGAGGCCAGGGAAATCACCATGGCCACGCCCGCCGAGGGGCCGTCCTTGGGAACCGCGCCGGAGGGGACGTGCAGGTGGAGATCACTGGACTCGAACGCGTTCTCCGCGATCTCGAGGGCCGAAGCCCGGGTGCGCAGCCAGGAGCGCGCAGCCTCGGCGGACTCGCGCATCACGTCACCTAGCGAGCCGGTCAGCTTCAGCTCACCCCGCCCGGGCATCTGAGTCGACTCGACGAAGAGAATGTCACCCCCGGCGGGAGTGTACGCGAGCCCCACGGCCACACCCGGCCTTCCGGCCCGCTCCGCCAGCTCCGGCTCGAAGCGCACCGGCCCCAGCAGCTCCGCGAGATCCTCGGGCTGGACGCAGACCGCGCCCGAGACCTCGTTCTCCGCCACCCGGCGTGCGATCTTGCGACACACCGAGCCGATCTCGCGCTCGAGGTTGCGTACCCCGGCTTCTCGCGTGTAGCTCCTGATGATGCTGCGAAGCGTCGGCTCGGGCAGCTCGAAATCGATCGCGACGATGCCGTTCGCCTCGCGCTGCCGCGGCAGCAGGAACCTCTGCGCAATCTCGAGCTTGTCCTCTTCCGTGTAGCCGGGGAGCTCGATCACCTCCATCCGATCGCGCAAGGCGGGCAGTACGGGATCCATGACGTTCGCCGTGGCGATGAAGAGCACGTGGGAGAGATCGAAGGCGACCTCCAGGTAGTGATCGCTGAAGGTCGAGTTCTGCTCCGGATCGAGGACCTCGAGCAGCGCCGATGACGGGTCCCCTCGAAAGTCGGTGCCGACCTTGTCGACCTCGTCGAGCATGAAGACCGGATTTCTCTTCCCGCACCTCCGCATCCCCTGGATGATGCGGCCCGGGAGGGCGCCGACGTAGGTCCGTCGATGGCCACGGATCTCCGCCTCGTCCCGCATCCCGCCCAGCGAGACGCGCTGGAACTCTCGGCCCATGGCCCGCGCGATCGACCGTCCCAGAGACGTCTTGCCGCTGCCCGGGGGGCCCACGAAGCACAGGATCGGACCCTTCAGATCCCGCTTCAGCGAGAGCACGGCGATGAACTCGACGATACGATCCTTGACCTTTTCGAGTCCCCAGTGGTCCTCGTCGAGGATCCGACGGGCCTCCTTCACCGACAGCTGATCCTCGCTCTCCTCCTTCCACGGCAGGTCCACCATCCACTCCAGGTAGCTTCGGATCACGCTGTGCTCGGCCGCGGCCGTCGGGGTCTGTTCGAGGCGCTCCAGCTCCCGGACGGCTTGTTTGTGGGCCTCCTCGGGCATTCCCGCCGCCTGGATGCGCTCGCGCAGGTCGGCGGCCTCGGCGTCGGAATCCTCCGCCTCTCCGAGCTCCCGGCGGATCTGATCGAGCTGCTGGCGGAGCATGTAGTCCCGCTGGGTGCGCCCCATCTCGCTCTGGACCTTGTCGCGGATCTCGCTCTCGATCTTCATGGCGTCGCGAGCGCGCCGCAGCTCTTCCTGCACCGAGTGGAGGCGCTTCACGACGTCCAACTCTTCGAGCACGGCCTGCTTCCCGGCGACGTCGAGGTCGAGATTCGAGGCGACGAGATCTGCGAGCTTCGAGTGGTCGTCGTCGAGATTCTGGGCGAGCAGGTGCAAGTCATCCGAGAGGCGGCTGCTCTCCATGATCAGCGTTCCGAACTGGTCCCGCACGTTTCGCGCCAGCGCCGTGGCCTCGACCGACTCTGCGTCTCCCACCTCCGTCAGGGTCTCGATCCTGCCGACGAAGAAGGGCGATTCGGCGGTGAACTCCTCGACCCTCGCCCGTGCCACGCCCTGGACCAGGAGGCGGTAGGATTCATCCGGGAACTTGATCATCTTCACGATCCGGAGGACGGTGCCCGCGCGGTAGAGATCGGTGGAGGCCGGACTCCCCTCGACGGGACGCCGCACCGCAACGCTCATCATCAGGCGCTGAGGCGAGACCAGGACGGCGTCGATCAATTTCTTGGAGCGCTCGGTGTTCACCAGGAGCGGATGCAGCAGGAACGGGAAGAGCACGGTGTTCTTGAGAGGAAGAACCGGAAGCGTGCCGGGGATCTCTACCGACGGGGACTCCTCGTCCTCCCCGATCCCTACGGCGACCTCGCTGCCGCTCCTGAGGACCTCCTCTTCTTGCTCCGTCAATTCACTCGACCCCCTACTCCGTTCTCGGCTCGATCCGGCGCCGCCGGGGCGCTCTCTTGGGCAGGACCACCGAGAGGAACCCCTCCTCGAGATTCGCCACCACCTGGTCGCGCTCGAAGGGGATTGCGACGCGAACGCTCCGCTCGAAGGGCCCGAAGGCGATCTCCATCTGGTGCAGGCGCTCGATGTCGCTATCCGCGGACGGCGTCCGCTCACCGCGGATCCGAAGCCACTCGCCATCGACCGAGACCTTGACCTGCGAGCTGTTGACCCCGGCGAGCTCGATCCGGACCACCACAGCCTTCTCGGTCTCGAAGACGTCCACAGCGGGTTGCCAGCAGTCGCCCCGGAGGCGCCCCGGGAACTCACCGACCAGCTCGGAGAGCGGGTTCGGTCGGCTCGGTCGGTCCAAGGTTTGCCTCCGGGCTAGGACTCGCCCCTCTCCTCGGTGTACTCGGCGTCGATCACATCCCCTTCTTCGCCGCTCTTCGCCGGCTCCGCGGGGCCCTGGGCGCCTTCGGCGGCCTGGGCCTTGTAGAGCATCTCGGCGATCTTGTGCATCGCCTGTTCCACTCGCTGATAGGCGGCATCGATCCGGGCCAGGTCGTCGCTCTCCAGATCCGCCTTCGCGCCGCCCAGCACTTCCTCGATCTGCTTCTTCTCCTCCTCGGGAAGCTTGCTGCCGCTCTCACCAATGGTCTTCTCGGCATTGTAGATCAAAGAATCGAGCGCGTTGCGCTTTTCGATCTTCTCCCGCCGCTGCTGATCCTCGCTGGCGTGGGCGTCCGCCTCGCGAACCATCCGCTCGATCTCGTCCTTCGAGAGCCCGCCAGAGCCCTCGATCCGGATCGACTGCTCCTTGGCGGTGGCCGAATCCTTGGCATGGACGGAGAGGATGCCGTTGGCGTCGATGTCGAATGTGACCTCGATCTGGGGCACTCCCCGCGGCGCCGGGGGGATGCCGTCGAGGATGAAGCGGCCGAGGTCGCGGTTGTCGTTGGCCATCTCGCGCTCGCCCTGGAGCACGCGGATCTCGACCTGGGGCTGGCTGTCCGAGGCAGTCGAGAAGATCTGGCTGCGCTTGGTCGGGATCGTGGTGTTCTTCTCGATCAGCTTCGTCATCACTCCACCCAGCGTCTCGATGCCGAGAGAGAGCGGTGTCACGTCTAGCAGCAGCACATCCTTGACATCGCCGGCCAGAACGCCGCCCTGGATCGCCGCGCCGACGGCCACCACCTCATCCGGGTTGACGCTCTTGTTGAGTTCCTTGCCGAAGAGCTCCGCGACCTTCTTCTGTACCAGCGGGATCCGGGTGGAGCCACCCACCAGCACCACCTCGTCGATGTCCGATGGGCTGAGTCCTGCATCCGCCAGCGCCTTCCGGCACGGCTCCAGGGTCCGATCGACCAGATCCCCCACCAGCTGCTCGAACTTGGCCCGCGACAGCTTCAGGTTCATGTGCTTGGGACCCGACTGGTCCGCCGTCACGTAGGGGAGGTTGACGTCGGTGGAAGCGGAGCTCGACAGCTCGATCTTGGCCTTCTCCGCGGCCTCGCGGAGCCTCTGCATCGCCATCGGGTCCTTGGTCAGGTCGATTCCCTGGTCCTTTCTGAATTCTCCGGCGAGGTAATCGATGACGCGGTGGTCCAGGTTGTCACCCCCCAGATGGGTGTCGCCGCTGGTGGACTTGACCTCCACCACGTTTTCACCCACCTCGAGAATCGAGATGTCGAAGGTTCCTCCGCCGAAATCGAAGACGGCGATCTTCTCGTCGGCCTTCTTGTCCAGGCCGTAGGCGAGCGCCGCCGCGGTGGGCTCGTTGATGATGCGCTTGACGTCGAGGCCCGCGATCTTGCCGGCGTCCTTGGTGGCCTGGCGCTGGGCGTCGTTGAAGTAGGCGGGCACGGTGACGACCGCCCCAGCCACCGAGGCACCGAGATAGGCCTCTGCGGCGCCCTTCATCTTCTGCAGGATCATCGCCGAGATCTCCGGCGGCGTGTAATGCCTGTCTCCGATCTCGACCGCGGCCATCCCTTCCTTCCCCTCGATCACCTTGAAGGGAACCAGGCTGATCTCCTCGGGCACCTCGCCGAGGCGGCGCCCCATGAACCGCTTGATGGAGTAGATGGTGCGCGTCGGATTGGTCACCGCCTGGCGCTTGGCGACGGCGCCGACCGGACGCTCGTCATCGTCCGTGAACGCCACCACCGAGGGAGTCGTCCGACCGCCCTCCTCGTTGGTGATGACGGTCGGCTGACCGCCCTCCATCACCGCCACCACGGAGTTCGTCGTGCCGAGGTCGATCCCGATGATCTTGCCGCTGTCCGCCATCTTTCCAAGGCCTCCTCTTCCCCGCTTGGGAGGGGTCTTTCAAATCTGATCCCGGCAGGGGTGCTGTCAATGCCGGCGATCGGAAAAAAGCCCGGGTAAAGGTCCGCTCATCAGTGCCCGTCCCCCGGTGCCGAGCAGCCCCCGAGGCGCCCCGGACGCCCCGCCCCCGCGGCGCTCTCTGGAACCGTCAAGCCTCGGTCGGGTTCTCAGGGACACCGGAGGCGAGATCCGGATCCGGTGAGAATGTGAAATTGATCACCGTCTCCGAGGACTAACTCCCCGAAATCACGAAGAAACCGGCTTGGAGGAGCCCGCAGCGGCCGCTATACTCACGCGACCTTTCAGCGGATTCGCGCGCATTCTTCCCCGCCGGCGCGGAGAGACAGGACCAGCGAGACGCATCGGATGAATCGCACAGGGATCCTGATTGCAAACGGCGCGCTGCTGATTCTCTGCTGCTTCCTCGCGGCCCGAGTCCTCGCAGCCGTCGCCGCCGAGTTTCTGGCGCCTCCGCCCGCGGAGGCGATGGCGCTCTCGCAGCAGGTGGATCCAACCCGCCAGGGAGCGAACGACCTGCAGGTGATCCTGAGTCGAAACCTCTTCAAAGTCTCCACACTTGGCCCTGAGCCCGTCGCCGACGAAGAGGTCTACGAGGAGACCCTCCTGCCGCTCCGATTGCTCGGCACGGCGGCCCTGGCCGACCCTGCCCGCTCCTGGGCCGCTGTGGAGGACCTGGACACCAGAGACCACCTGATCGTCCGGCTGAATGACCAGCTCAAGGAGCGAGCACAGGTGATCCGGATCGATCGCCGGCGAATCGTGTTGCAAAATGGCCCCAGGCGCGAGGAGCTACGCCTGGAAGAGGGACCCGCCGCCCAGCAGCCGCCGCAATCGGCCCGAAGCTATCGCAGCCGCCCGGCTCCGCCGGTGGCACGGGGAAGTGACATCAGGCCCAATGTCCGCCAGCTGGGCGAGAATCGCTACTCGGTGCGGCGGGCCGATGTCGAATCCGTCGCAAACAATCCGGCTGCGCTCTTCTCTCAGGCGCGCATTCTGCCGAAGTACCAGGATGGCGAGATGGTCGGGGTGCAGCTGAACTCGATCAAAGCCGGGAGCCTGTTCGAGCAGATCGGGATCCAGGATGGAGATACGATCACGGAATTCAACGGCATCCAGGTGACTGGGCAGCAGCAAAGTGCGCAGGTACTGCGGGAGTTGACCGAGGCCAAGGATTTCGACGTCAGCGTCACCGGCGTGGGTGGGGAGACGCGGAGGCTCCAGTACGAACTGCGATAGCCGGTGCGGAGCCAGCCACCGCCCCCTAGGGGGGGAGAGGGAGCGGAACGTGAGGCATCAAATTCGAGCCAGCGGGTTCGCGTGGGGACTCGGTCTGGCCCTGACGATTGCGCTGATGGGCGGGGACGTCTGGGCGCAGGAGGCCTGGGCGCAGGAGGTTCCGACCGGGGAGCCGAAGATCGTCGTCGAGGGTGACACGGTGCAGCTCGATTTCAACGATGTCGAGCTCTCCGTCGTCATCGACACCATTGCCCGGCTCACCAACAAGAACTTCATCTACGACGACCGCGTGCGTGGACGCGTGACCATCGTGTCGCCGGCCAGAATCAGCGTGGACGAGGCCTACGCGGTCTTCGAGTCCGTGCTCCAGGTGAAGGGCTTTACCACGGTGACGGGGCCGGGCGGTGCCATCAAGGTGATCCCGATTCGCGAGGCCAAGGAGAGCAACATCGAGACGCTTCGCGGAGCCCGGACTACGCCGGACAGCGACCGAACCGTCACCCGCCTGATCCCGCTCCAGTACATCGACGCCGAAGCCATCACCAACACCTTGAAGCCGCTGATCTCCAAGGATGCCTCCATGGTGGCCTACCCCCCCACCAACACGGTGATCCTGACGGATGCGGCCTCGAACATCCGTCGCATTCTGACCATCCTCCAGTCCATCGACGTGGAGACCTACAAGGAGGAGCTCACGGTCATCAAGATCCGCCACGCCGATGCTTCGACGCTGGCCGACCAGCTCTCCGAGATCTTCGGAGCCGACGTGACCGAGACTGCGGCGATGCTCCGCGCCCGAACCCGGCGCATGCCCGCCGCGGCCGTGACTCCACCGGAAGCCGCTGCCAAGGGAAAGGTCCGAATCCTTACCGACGACCGCACCAACTCGCTGATCATCCTGGCCTCGCGGCAGCGCACGGCGGAGCTCCGCCAGGCGATCGCGCGTCTCGACGTCCCGGTGTCGGGGCAAGGGCGCATCCACGTCTACTACCTGAAGCACGCGGACGCCGAGGAGCTGGCAACCACGCTGTCCGCCCTGATCAGCGGCCAGCCCGCGGCAGCGGCCACTGCCGGCGGAGCGGCCGCCCAGCCCGCCATGCGCGCGGCCATCACCGAGCTCGCCGAGGGCGTCACCGTGACCGCCGATGCCCCCACCAACGCGCTGGTGATCCAGTCCAGCAAGGAGGGCTTCGGCACCCTCTCTGATGTGATTGCGCAGCTCGACATCCCCCGGCCCCAGGTGCTGGTGGAGGCCCTGCTGATGGAGGTGGACGTCAGCGACAACATGAATCTCGGCTTCACCGGCCTGGCCAGGATCCAAAACGGCAAGAGCGGCTACGCATTCGGCTCGCTGACGGGCGTCGGCGGCAAGACGGGCCTGCTCAGACCGGACCAGGGGACCACAACCACTGATCCGATCACGGGTGACACCACCACGAGCGCGGGCGACGTGATCGGCGCACTCACCGACACGGCGCTGGCCGGCCTGGTCGCCGCCATCTCGCACAACACTCTGAGCTACGACGATGCCGGAACAATCATCGGGGGCACACTCATCCAGGCGCTGATCAGCGCCTCGACAAACCTCGGGAACACCAACATCCTCTCCGCACCCCACGTCCTGACCTCGGACAACGAGGAGGCCGAGATCAAGGTCGGCGACAACATCCCCATCGTGACCAGCCGCGTCCAGTCCGCAGGTGGCGTCCAGGGGGCCACCGGCAACCTCGCGACCAGCCAGAACATCGAGCGCCAGGACATCGGCATCACCCTGCGCGTGACCCCCCAGATCAGCGAGGGCGACACCGTGCGCCTGGAGATCTTCCAGGAGATCACCAGCCCCAACCTGGCCCTCTCTGTCGTGACCGGCGACCCCCAGGAGGTGGGCATCTCGCTGTCCAACCGGCAGGTCCAGAACACCGTGGTCGTCGCCGACAACGAGACCGTGGTGATCGGCGGCTTGATCAGCGACCGGTACGAGGATTCGGTCAACAAGGTGCCCTGGCTGGGCGACATCCCGGGCCTCGGCTGGCTATTCAAGTCGACCGAGAAGAGGCTCGAGAAAAAAAACCTGCTCATCTTCCTGACCCCCCACATCACGCGCACCGCCGCCGATCTGGAGCGGGAGACGATTCGCAAGCGGGCGGAGTTCTGGGACCAGTCGGACGAGGCCATGGAGCTCTCCGAGAAGGAGAAGCGGGAGCACCTGAAGCGCCGCGAGGAGGCGCAGGCCGCCGGGGTCGAGTTCGTGCCCGCGGAGTCCAGAAACCCGGTGCGGGCCCAGCTCGAGGCCCACGCCAGGAAGTATCCCGTCGAGCGGATGCGCGAGATCGAGCAAGCCAAGGAGGCGGAGGCCGACGCCGAGCGCATGGCAGCGGAAGCGGTGGAGGCGGCGCCGCGCTTCGGCGTCCTGGCGGCGACCTTCCGGAACGAGTCCGCCGCCACCGAGTCGCTCCAGCAGCTGATCGACGCCGGCTTCGACGGCACCCTGATCTCCGGGGACACGGACGGCACGGTCCTCTACGAGGTTCGGCTCGGCCCCTATCCGAGCATCGAGGCAGCGCAGGAGGTGAGCGGGGTGATCCGTGAGACCTTCGGCCTCGCCCCCACCTTGGTGGTGGAGACGGAGAGCGAGTGAGTTCCGAGACGACCGACGCGCCCGCGTTCGCGGCACCCGCCGGGGCGCAGCGGGGGCTTCGCGAGCTTCTGCTGCGCGACACCCGCCTCAGCCTCGAGCAGCTCGAGGAGGCGGTTCGCCGCAAGCAGGAGAGCGGAGAGCGTCTCCTCGACGTCATCGTCGAGCTCGGCCACCTGAGCGAGGAGGAGGTCCTGGAGGCCGTCGGCAAGCAGCTCGGCCTTCCCGTGCGGCCGAGGATCGAGATCGGAGAGATCGACGAATCGCTGGTGGAACGCGTCCCGATCGCATTTGCCAAGAAACACGGCCTGCTGCCCATCCAGCGCTCGCCCCAGGACGCGATCCGCGTGCTGGTCGCGGACCCCTTCGACACCGCCTGTCTGGACGATCTCCGCCTCCTCTTCGACGGGGCGAGGATCGAGACCGAGCTGGCCAGCCACCGCAACATCCTGGCCACCATCAACCAGGTCTACGATCGCGGCACCCACTCGATCGACGACATCGTCGAGGATGCCACCTACGATTTCACCGCCCTCGCCGAGGAGATCAGCGCCGAGCCCCAGGACCTGCTCGATTCCGACGACGACGCACCGATCATCCGGCTGGTCGACTCGCTCCTCCAGCAGGCGGTGAAAGAGCGGGCCAGCGACGTCCATCTGGAGCCCTTCGAGAGGGAGATCCGGGTTCGCTTCCGCGTCGACGACCTCCTCTACGAGCCGGTCAGCCCCCTGCCGAAGGCGCTGCTTCCGAGCGTGGTCTCGCGGATCAAGATCCTGGGCGGGCTGAACATCGCCGAGAGGCGCCTGCCCCAGGACGGACGCATCCAGCTCAAGATCGCAGGCCGCGACTACGACGTGCGCCTCTCCACGGTTCCGATCGCCCACGGCGAGCGCCTGGTGATGCGCCTGCTCCCGCGCACCACCGAGATGCTCGATCTCGGGCGCCTCGGCTTCAGCGATGCCCACCTCGCCACCTGGGAGCGCCTGATCCGGCGACCGAACGGAATCGTGCTCGTCACCGGACCCACCGGCAGCGGCAAGACGACCACTCTCTACGGAGCCCTCTCGCGGATCAACCGCTCGGACCGGAACATCATCACCATCGACGATCCGGTGGAGATCCAGCTTCCCGGCGTCGGCCAGATCGAGGTGAACCCCAAGATCGGTCTCAGCTTCGCCAGCGCCCTGCGCTCGGTGCTGCGGCAGGATCCGAACGTGATCCTGGTGGGCGAGATCCGCGATCTGGAGACCGCCGAGATTGCCATCCAGGCCTCGCTCACCGGCCACCTGGTATTCTCCACGCTTCACACCAACGACGCGCCGAGCGCCATCACCCGGATGGTCGACATGGGGGTGGAGGCCTATCTGGTCGCCTCCTCCCTGGTGGCGGTGCTCGCACAGCGTCTCGTCCGAGTGCTGTGCAGGGAATGTCGCGAGGCCTACACCCCCAGCAGCGAGGCGTTGGCCGAGATCGGCATCAAGTCCAACGGCGAAGTGCAAGTCTTCCGCTCCGTCGGCTGCGGACTGTGTCACCACACCGGCTACCGGGGCCGCGTCGGAATCTTCGAGCTGATGCTGGTGGACGACGCCGTTCGCAACCTGGTCAGTCAGAACATCGACGCCAAGACCATCAAGCGAACGGCGATGCAGCGGGGCATGCACACCCTCCGCGCCGATGGCGCGCGCAAGGTTCTCGACGGCGTGACGTCGATCGAGGAGGTACTGCGCGCCACCGAGGAGGAGGGTGTGGTCGCGCAGATCTAGGCCGGCAGGTGCCCGTCTACACCTACAAGGGCGTCAGCGGAGCGGGGAAGAGCATCCGCGGCTTCGTCGACGCAGAGAGCGATCGCAGCGCCCGCGCAAAGCTGCGCCGCGACGGCGTCTTCCTGACTGAGTTGACCGTGGCCACGGGGGGCAGGGTACGCCGTGACGACACCTCTACGCGGCGCTTTTCCCTCGACATGCTGCGGCGGGTCGGGGGCACCGACCTGGCCATCGCGACCCGCCAGCTCGCCACACTGATCGGCGCTGGGATTCCCCTGCTGGAAGCTCTCGGCGCGCTCACCGAGCAGGTCGAGGGCACCCGGCTCAAGAGCGCGATCTCACAGGTCCGGGACCGCGTCAACGAGGGCGCCTCGCTGGCCGACGCCCTCTCCCAGATGGCCGTCTTCGGTGATCTCTACGTCAGCATGGTGCGGGCCGGCGAGACCGGCGGTGCCCTCGAGCAGGTCCTGGAGCGACTGGCCGACCATCTCGAGAGCCAGGTGCGCACGCGCAACAAGGTGGTCTCGATCACGATCTACCCGGCGATCATGTTCACGGTGGCGATCGGCGTGGTGATCGCGCTGGTCACCGTCGTGCTTCCCCAGATCACCCAGCTGCTCGACAGCCTGAATCGGCCACTCCCCATCTACACGGTCGCAATCATCGGGCTCTCGAATCTGCTCCGCGAATACTGGTGGGCGCTGCTGCTCGCCGTTGCAGTCGCCGTGCTCGCCTTCCGGGCTGCGGTGCGCACCGAGCGCGGCCGCACAGCCTTCGACGCCTTCAAGCTTCGGATGCCGTTCTTCGGAAAGATCTACCGGCAGCTCGCCCTGGCCCGGTTCACGCGGACCCTCTCCACCCTGCTCTCCGGAGGGATCCCGATCGTGAGGGCCCTCGAGATCTCGAAGCACGTGGCGGGCAACACCGTCCTGGGAGCCGCCGTAGACGCGGCGCGGGAGGCCATCACCGAGGGCGCTTCGATCGCGGCACCACTGCGGAGGAGCGGCCACTTTCCGCCGCTGGTCGTCCATATGGTGGACGTGGGAGAGCGCAGCGGCGAGCTGGAGGCGATGCTCGCCAAGGTCGCGGATACCTACAACGAGCAGGTGGAGAACAGCGTGAGCCGCTTGACGGCCCTGCTCGAGCCGGCGCTCATCCTCATCATGGTGGGGCTGGTGCTCGCCATCATCCTCGCCACGCTCGTTCCCCTCCTCGAGATCACCAGCGCAATCCAATGACAGGAGAACCGGAAATGCATCCTCCGCACATCGAGATCGGCAGCCTGGGGCGTCGGAGCCAGACCGCCGCAAGCCGGACCCTCAGGAGCTTTCGGCGGGCGCCCCGGCGCCAAGACGCCTTCACCCTGATCGAGATCATGGCGGTCGTGCTGATCATGGGTTTTCTGGCGGGAATCGTCGGCGTGGCGGTCGTGGCGCAGATCGACAAGGCCCGGGTGACGACGACGAAGACACAGATCAAGCAGCTCGAGGCCGCCCTGGTCTTCTTCCAGATGGAGAACGGATTCTTCCCCAGCACGGATCAAGGCCTGGAGGCCCTGGTCGAGCCACCCACCATCGGGAGGGAAGCGCCCAATTACCGCGAGGGCGGATATCTTCAGGGGGGCGTCGTTCCCCTGGATGCCTGGCAGAGCCCCTACCAGTACGAGTCGCCCGGCCAGATCAACCGGGACTACGACATCTGGTCCCTGGGCGCCGACGCCCTGCCGGGCGGGACCGGGATCGACGCCGACATCGGCAACTGGCCGGAAGCCCTCGGCGAGCCCTGATGGGAAGCTCGAAGACGGAGCTGCGTCCGGATTCCACCGGCTTCACTCTGATCGAGATGCTCGCCGTGATGGCGATCATCGCGCTGGTGGTGGGCATCGCGCTTCCCAACTTCGGATTGCGGAGCCGGCGCGCCATGGAGGACGAGGCCAAGCAGCTGGCCGCCAATCTCGAGTTCGCCCGCCAACGCTCGGTGATGACGGGAATTCCCCACCGGCTGGTGATCGACGTAGAGGGAGGGAGCTACTGGCTCGAGTGGCTGGTCAGCGAAGCCCGGGCCAGGGGCGAAGAGGACCTGCCGGAACTGCCCGTCTACGAGCTGGGCGGGCGGGAGCAGATCCCCATGGCAGCGCCCCGGTCTGCCGAGCGGAGCTACCAGGCTCTTCCCGGGAGCCTCGGTCACGCCGCCAGTTTGCGGGGGATGGTCCGGATCGACGGCGTCGAGACCGCCGGCGGCTTCCTGGAGCGGGGTCTCGTGAACGTCGGATTCGAGCGGGATGGGACCAGCGAATCCGTCCGGATCCTGCTCTCCGACGAGGACGGCAACTCCATCGGCATCGAGGTCGCCCCGCTTGCCGACACCGTACGGATCAGCCATGAGACCCTGTGAGCGATTCCCCAGCGTCGGATTCACACTCCTCGAGGTGATGGCCGCGGTGGCGGTCCTGGGGCTCGTCTACGTCGTGGTGGCGCGGGGCTCGATGCAGGGGCTGCAGACCGAGGGCGATGCCGGCCGAAGACTGCGGGCTTCGCTGCTCGCCGACCGGGTCCTGAACGACTTGGAGCTGAGTCTTGCCAGAGGAAGCGCGCCAGCGCTGGGCGAGCAGGAAGCCACCGAGGGGGAGTTTACAGTCCAGGTGGAGGTGAGCCCCTTGGACGTCGGGAGCCTCCTCCAGGACGCCACGGGGCAAGAGGGCGGGCAGGCGAGCCCCACGGCCGAGCTGAAGCTCCTCCAGCCGCCGGTCCGCGGCGCTGCCCCCACCCTGCTGTCGATTGCGATACGCGTGGCCTGGACCGAGGGCATCAGCGAGCAGGAAGTCACCCGCACCAGCTTCGCCTTCGACCTCGAGGCCGCCGCACCGCTCCTGGAGGAGATCCAGGCCCGAGCGGAGGGGCTCGAAGCACCCGCCGGGCTTCAGGAGCCCGGCACAGCGGCGGAGCCGGCACAGTGACGTTTCGGAACACGGAGTCGCGCGCCCCGCTGCCGTCGCTTCTCGCCCGACGCGAGCCCGCCGAGAGCGGCTTCACATTGATCGAGTTGCTCGCGGTGGTGGGTTTCACCGCGGTGCTGATGCTCTTCGCCGTGAATTTCTACCTGGAGATCACCCGAGCCACCGAAGCCGCGACGGCGCGGACGCGCGACAGCCGCCGCGCCATCGCCCTCCTCGACCGCATCGCCCGGGATCTCGAGGCGGCGGTGTTGGTGAGGAAGCCCGCGGAGGTCGATCCCCTTCATCACCCCTGGGTCTTCCTGGCCGAGGACCGCGACGGAGACGGGGAAGCCGAGCGCCTCAAGTTCACCACCCGAAGCCGGGTCCTCCGCTCGACCGCCCACCATGAGTCGGACCTCGAGGTGGTGTCCTACACCCTTCGCGAGGGGGACGACGCGGGCTTCGAGCTGCTCCGCTGGTCCTCCCCG
>Ga0307423_1000401_pt1 | contig 29237 bp, 21 predicted proteins | sample SalMarWE160310MG_FD_202154 | JGI IMG/M metagenome (GOLD analysis project Ga0307423, IMG submission 202154) | Salt marsh sediment microbial communities from the Plum Island Ecosystem LTER, Massachusetts, United States - WE1603-10 | ecosystem: Environmental > Aquatic > Marine > Intertidal zone >... | reverse complement strand
TCGAAAGTTTCAGAGATCCGTTTATTATTTTGTTTACAGTCCCTTTGGCATTGGCTGGTGCTTTGATTTCCATCTGGTATTTTAACCAAACATCAAACATTTTCAGCCAGATAGGGATTATAATGCTGATTGGATTGGTAACTAAAAACGGAATTCTGATTGTTGAATTTGCAAATCAAAGAAAAGCAACGGGGATTGAAAAAACCGAAGCAGTTATCAGTGCAGCAATTTCCAGGTTAAGACCAATCTTGATGACAAGTCTTTCAACTGTTCTTGGAATTCTGCCAATTGCATTAGCTCTCGGTGCAGGTTCCGAAAGTAGAGTTTCAATGGGTATTGCTGTTATCGGGGGATTGATCTTCTCAACTTTTCTGACATTATTTGTAGTACCAGCAATGTATGCTTATCTTTCAAGAAAAACTGCTTCAGTATCTAACATTACTGAATAACACCTTTCATTTACTTTTTCGGTGGGAGAATCTTAACCTAAAAAGTGTTAAATTTCAAAAAATTAAAAAGAAGTTTATATGCACATCTGCATTTTTGAGGACGAACAATACCTTAATTTTGAACCGCTTATTTATTCAAGACCGGTTTATGATTTAGTTTGTGGGATAAGTACTCTTAAAGAGAAAATAATCAGAGCTTTTCCCAAGGAAAAATTCGTTCTGAAATGCCGACTCTATCTTGAATCCTTTATAAGGGAAGAGAATCGAAAGTACAAAGTAAATCAATTCGACCACGACGATTATTTATTTATTAATGGAAGAATCATTGCTCCTGCAAACCTGAAAAACATCTTAGAAGTTAAATCAAACGAAGAAAAGGTATTTGTCTCAAAAGGAATTGTTGCTGCAGTACAACTTTCCCGAAAAAGAATCGAAGCTCTGGGATTAGATAAAACTGAAGTTATCGACACAAAATTGTTCAGTGATTTGCCAGCTGTAGAAGTTGATGTTGAGTGTGCAAATTATTTATGGGATCTTGTTTACCTGAACGGAAAAGAGATTCAGAATGATTTTAAGATTTATGCAAAAAATAAATCTTCTGCAAACAAGAAATATGCAGGAGTGAATTTTGTAAACCGTAAGAATATTTTCATCGGCAAAGAAGTTGAGATTAAGCCCGGTGTTGTCCTGGATGCTTCAACTGGACCAATACATATTGAAAACAACGTAACAATATTCCCGAATGCGGTAATTCAGGGACCAATATATATCGGCGAATCAGCAAAAATAAAAAGCTGCGCAACTATCTATCCCAATGTTAGCATCGGAAAAGTTTGCAAGATAGGTGGAGAGGTTGAAGATACAATCATTCATCCATACACAAATAAGCAGCATTCCGGATTTTTAGGGCATTCATACCTGGGAAGCTGGATAAATATTGGCGCTGATACAAACAACAGTGATCTTCAGAATAATTACGGCTCCATTAAAGTCCAGGTAAACGGGAAACACATAGATTCAGGCAAACAGTTTGTTGGATTAATAATGGGTGACCATTCAAAGACAGCAATAAATACCATGTTCAATACAGGTACTGTAGTTGGCTTTTCGAGTAATGTATTTGGTGCAGGCTTTCCTCCAAAATATATTCCTTCATTTGGTTGGGGAGGGAGTGAATCAATGAAAGAATATAAACTTTCCAAAGCCGTAGAAACCGCAAAAGCTGTATTTGCAAGAAGAAATAAAAATTTTAGTAAAGAAGATGAAGATCTTTTTGAAACTATATTTAATATAACAAGTGAAGATAGAAGCAAGAGAGGTTACTAATGGATCAGGAAACGAACTCTCCGGAGATGACGGTTGATTCGCACGTTGTAAAAGATTTGTATCATGGTGTGCGAGGACTCGCAATTAAAATTCTAAACAGAATTGATAGGACTGATGCCTACCTGGAACGAATGCTTGATAACGAAATGAAAAGCACAGAACTGAGTGGACCAGATAAAGCATTGCTTTATGAAATTGTTCACGGTGTTGTCAGGTGGCAGGGGAGGCTTGATTGGATTTTAAATGGTTTTTACAAAGGGACTTTCTCAAAAGCAATTCCAAATTTAAAAAATGCCCTTCGAGTTGCACTTTATCAGATATTATTTTTGGATAGGGTACCTGATTATGCTGCGGTTAATGAAGTAGTAGAATTTGTCAAAAAACTGCAGGGACAGAAACCGGCAGATTTAGTCAATGCTGTTCTAAGAAATATTATAAGGAGTAAAAATGCAATAAGGTATCCGGAACCCGATCAGGATTTAGTCGGTTACCTGGCTGCTTATTACTCACATCCATCCTGGATGGTAAAAAGGTACGTGGCAAGATTTGGAAGAGAGGCCACAGAGAAACTTTTAATTTTTAATAATGAAAAACCTTATTTAACACTTAGAATAAATGCATTAAAGACTAAACCGGATGAGTTCAAAACTTTACTTGAAAGTGTGAATTTAAAATACCGTCAGGGTTCTTTTCTTCCTGAGTTCTTTAAACTACTTAATCTAACTAACATAACTGCCTGGGAATATTATGGCAAAGGTTATTTTAATATTCAGGATGAAAGTGCAGGGCTTGCCTGCAGATTGTTAGATGTTCAGGAAGGTTTACGTGTTCTTGATATGTGCGCTGCGCCGGGTGGTAAAACGGCTTATATTGCTGCACTAATGCACTCGAGAGGAGAAGTTGTTGCATTAGATCGATTCGAAAGTAGGCTTAAGTTGTTACAAAAAAATATGGACAGACTTGATGTGGATTGTGTAAGAACTACTGTTGCAGACGCTCTTGAGTATAAAAGTTTGCCCTTTGACAGGGTGCTTGTTGATGTTCCCTGCTCTGGTAGTGGTACCCTCTCTAAAAAGCCAGATATAAAATGGAAGAAGGATATTTTTGATATCCGAAACCTGAACGTACTCCAGTTAAAGCTCATTGCTAAAGCTGCAGATTTGGTGAAGCCGGGCGGAATAGTTGTTTACAGTACCTGTTCAATTGAGCCGGAAGAAAACCTTGAAATTGTGAAAAAATTCATTGAAGAAAATCCAAACTTCAGGTTGGAAAGTGCAAAAGGAAAGTTCCCCGATGAAATAATTGATGAGAATGGATGTATTCAGACTTTGCCACACATTCATAAGATGGATGGTGCTTTTGCTGCAAAGCTTGTGAGGGTTAGTTAAAAATATCCGATTTAAGTTAACTTAAAAAATTAATATTAAAAAAAATGCTTACAAAGTTCGCTGACGAATTAAGAAGTACACGACTGGAAAAGGGTATTTCCCTTGAACAGATGGCTGCTAAAACCCGCATAGATATAAAATTTCTCGAAGCAATTGATAATGGGAACTTTGGTTTTCTTCCAGAACTATATATAAAAGCATTTATTAAGCAGTATGCTAAAGTTCTAGACCTTGATGAACAAGAAACATTAAACAGATATGAGGAAGCAAAAGCGGGGAAATTAATTGAAAAGGATGACTCAAAATCTCTGCTTGAAAAAAAGATTGAAATTGAAAAACCTGTTCCTGAACCAAAGTCGGAAGAAACGGTTAAAATCTTTAACGATAATGATGCTAAAAAGATGAACGTGAATCCACAGGATAAGAAAAAAATGTTTAGGTTATTAACCTATGTTTCGGGAATTGTAGTAGTTGCGATTATAATTTTTATTGCTTTCTTTAATAAAAGTTCCAATATAATAGTTGAAGAAAAACCTTATGATAAGGTACTTGAAGAAACGAAAGGTCGATATATCGTTCCAGAAAAAAAAGATGAATCACTTAATACAAATATTAATTTGGACAGTCTCATTTTACAAATAGCTAATGTTGATTCTCTGGACTCAGCGTGGGTGATGGTTATCTATGATGATAAAAGTAAAGAAGATTTTCTCCTTTATCCTAAAAGAGCAAAAACTATATCTGCATTTGATAATTTTAAACTTACGCTTGGCAACTCAGGAGTGATTTCATTGATACTTAATAATCATAAATTAAACTTTGATGGAAGAAGGGGAGCAGTCAGGCATTATATGGTTTCGAAGGATACAATTGAGCGACTTACTTCACCACCAATATTACACACGAACTAAGGATGTCATCAGCTATCGAAAAAATAATTAGTTCCCTCCGGGATGAGATCAGGGAACATGATTATAAATACTATATTCTTGCACAACCGGTGGTTAGTGATCAGGAATATGACAAGCTGCTGAAAGAACTTGAGAAATTAGAATCAGAACATCCTGAATTAATTACACCCGATTCCCCTACACAAAGAGTAGGAAGCGATCTTACAAAGGAATTTAAACCTGTAGAGCATAAAGTTCCTATGCTTAGCTTGTCCAATACTTATTCTGAAGATGAATTATTTGATTTTGACAGAAGGGTGAAAGAAGGATTAGCTTCCGAAGATAAAGTTGAATATCTGGTTGAGTTAAAAATTGATGGTGCATCTGTTAGTATTAATTTTGTAAATGGATTCTTAAAAACAGCTTCGACCCGTGGTGATGGAACTATAGGTGAAGAAATAACTAATAACGTTCGAACAATAAAATCCATTCCCTTAAAAGTTAAAAAAGATAAATCGATTCCTTACAAGCTAAATGATTTTGAAGTGCGTGGTGAGATCTTTATGAACATCGATGATTTTGAAAATCTTAATAAAGAGAGAGCTAAAAAAGGAGAAAAAACCTTTGCAAACCCTAGGAATTCTACTGCCGGAACATTAAAACTCCAGGATCCAAAGGTAGTAGCAAAAAGACCTTTAAACTCTTTTTTATATAGTCTTATTAGCCCCGAAGATGAATTAAAATCTCAGGAAGAAAATCTATTAATAATTAGGAAATTAGGATTTAAAGTTAATCCCCACTACAAAAAATGTAAGAGTATAGAGGAAGTTTTAAAAGTATGCCACGAGTTTGAAAAACTTCGTGATGAGCTGGAATATGAAATTGATGGCGCTGTCATAAAAGTAAATTCCATTAAACAACAAAACAGACTTGGAAGTATAGCCAGAGCTCCACGTTGGGCAGTAGCATTTAAATTCAAAGCTAAGCAGGGGTCAACATTTGTAAAAGATATAATCTGGCAGGTAGGAAGAACAGGAGCGATAACACCCGTTGCAGAACTTGAACCAATCTTTTTAGCCGGTTCAACTATCAGCAGAGCGACTCTTCACAACTTTGATGAAATTCAAAGAAAAGATATTCGGGTTGGCGATACTGTTGTGATCGAAAAAGGTGGTGATGTAATCCCTAAAGTTGTGGAGGTGAATCTCACGAAAAGAACAGCATCAAGTAAAAAAATAAAACCTCCCGACAGATGTCCAACCTGTGGTTCCAAACTTTTTAAGCCGGAAGGCGAAGTTGCTTATTATTGTGAAAACACAGAGTGCCCTGACCAGATAAAAGGGAGAATAGAACATTTTGCATCACGGGGGGCAATGGACATTGAAGGACTGGGAGAATCGCTTATAGACCTTTTTGTAGAAAAAAGATTTTTGAAGACCTACGGAGATATTTATAAACTTAAAGATCGTAAAGATGAGTTAATTTCAATCGAAAGGCTGGGAGAAAAAAGTGTAACAAATCTCTTGAATTCAATTGAAAAAAGTAAAGAAAAGCCATTTGATAAGGTATTGTTTGCTCTTGGAATCCGGTATGTTGGTGCAGGTGCAGCAAAAAAACTTGCGACCCATTTTGAAACTTTAGGTTCATTAATGGATGCATCAGAGGAAGAAATAACAAAAGTCTATGAAATAGGTGAAAGTATTAGTAAAAGTGTTAAGAAATTCTTCAACGATACCCATAACAAAAAAATTCTAGGAGAATTGAAAAAGGTTGGGTTAAAGTTTAGTTTTGTTAATACTAAAAACACTTTTGTGAGGGAGAATTTCTTTAAGGCCAAAAACTTTGTGCTTACCGGTAATTTAAGTGATTACTCTCGTGAAGAAGCTGGCGAAATAATCACTAACTATGGTGGAAAAGTCACCTCTGGTGTTAGTACAAAAACCGATTATGTACTCGCAGGAGAAAAAGCAGGTTCAAAATTAGATAAAGCAAAAACCTTGGGCATTAAAATTCTCGACGAAATAGAATTCAAGAAGCAAATTAAAGAAACAGAGCTTAAATGATTGAGGCATTAAAAAAGAAAGCAGCAAGATTTATTCTTAATAAAAAAATTCCGGAGGCAGATTTTCATCAAAGGAATTTTTCTTCAGTATTTACAAAAACTTATTCCTTCCTTATCCTTATGCCTGCTAATGAAGGAGATTTCAGACTTGTTTTTCCAATGCTTGAATATTTAAAAGAGCAAAGAAAAAATATAGTTGTTATGACTTACGACTTCCGAATTAGTCTGCTGCAGCCATATTTTAAAACAAACGCCATTGAACACGGGCTGAACGATATAACAAAACTTGACCTTCCCTCGAAAAATTTGCTTCATAAATTATCTAATATGAGATTTGATGTATTAATTGATATGAACAGGGAAGAAATTCTGTACTACAGTTACATTGCCAAATCACTTGATGTCCCGGTGAAAATAGGTTTTGTTCGTTTCGATTCAGATGGGTACTTTAACTTCCAGGTTGTAAATAAGCAAAACGATCCTGAAGTTTCTTATAAGAATTTATTAGATTGTCTTAAAATGTTTTAAGGGTTATAATGAATTTCGAAGTCAAAAAAGAAAATAATGTCACCATCTTCAAATTAAATGAAGAACGACTTGATACAAACATCTCCGGCTTACTGAAAGGTGAATTTACGATGCTATTAAAAGTTGAGGGGGCTAAAAAATTTATTCTGGATTTGTCAGCAGTAGAAAGTTGTGATAGTTCAGGATTAAGTGCAATCCTTGTAGCTAACAGAATTCTTAACTCAACAAACGGAAATATGCGGATCGCATCTCCCTCAGAAAAAGTTTATTCTCTTATTAAGATTACGCAGCTGGATCGTGTTCTCCCGGTTTGTGAAACTGTTGAGGAAGCATATAAAGATCTGATGAAAATTAATTAATTATTTTATCTCTAAAGCAAGAGCATCCCTAAATACGGATGCTTTTTAATTTTAAAATGTGGAGAGTGCTAAGTAAACCTGCCAAAGAGAAAGTATAAAAATCTATCTACAATTTCTTTTCTTCGCACAAATCGCTAATAAATTCACTGGCTTGCAGATATCCCATTTCCAAAGCCTTCTTTAAATCGGCACAACCACCATCTTTGTCGTTTACTTTATGCTGAAGAAGACCTCTTTCAAAATAAGCTAATTCGAATTTTGGATTAATTTCTATAGCTTGAGAAAAAGAGGTAATAGCTTCTTCGAATCTTTCCTTCTCCTTATAACAAATGGCAAGATCGTAATGAGCCTGATCAAATCCACTCTCAGCATTTATATAACTTTTGAAATTAAGAATTGCATTATCAAAATCTTGTAACTTATAATAAGCCAATGCCCGGTAATAGAAAGCACTGGATTCTTTCATTCTTAAATTGATTGAGTCAGTGAAATCACCTATTGCACTTTCGAAATTTCCCAGCTGAAGTTTTGTTAATCCTCTGCAATAATAACCTGTTGGATCCTGGGAATTAAGTTCCACAGCAAGACTAAATTCTTCAAGGGCTACTTTAAAGTCGAGGTTTATAAAATTTTGAACTCCATTTCTTATTGAATTTTGAACCTCGAAGTTATTATTATCAATATGTGTTGCGAATCGAGAAATTTCTTCTTTGATATCTTTTGAGGGGAATATAGTTTTTATTTCGACGACTGGTAATATTGGTTTAACTTCTTCCTTTTCCTTTTTTTCTTTTTTTTCTGATTCTTCTTTCTCTTCCCCATCCTTTTCCTCTTCCTCAATTTTAGCCTTTTTTTCTATCATCTTCTCCAGTTCCTTTCTTTCCCGGAGAGATAACTTTGAACTAAATGCTTTATTTCGGCTATTAATAATTCTTACTACGCCGTATGTTATTAAAAGTAAAACGAAAATTCCTAATATATATAGCATTATAACTCTTCGGTTTTTGTAAAACTGATTGTTAAGAAAGTAATTCTAAAAAGGAACTAATACAAAATTAGATAAAAATCTCTATTTTTTCATAGATAAATAAGTAATTATCTAATAAATACAGCATAGACTGAAGTGATTCAACAATATATATTACGAAAATGCTTTAAGATTATAGTATTTCAGCAGTCTTGCAGTTAAACAATTTTATTAAAATGTATTTGAGTTTTACTTTTCTAAAAGAAATATTTCACTGTAAATAATTATCGACTTCACAAGCAAATGTCTTTGAAATGGAAGAGAATAAACTAAAAAATATAAAACTTATAGTAACGGATATTGATGGAACTCTCGTAGATGATAATGGTAAATTGGGTTCAGAGAGTAAAAAGCTGTTAATGGAAATAATGAAACAGGATGTTTCAATCTCTCTTGCTACAGGGAGGCTCCACTCCGCCACAACCGAATTGGCAAAAGAGCTGTCGTTGAACGGGTATATTATATCTCTTGATGGAGCAGTAATAAAGGAATTTAAAAGCGGTAAAACAATTTTCGAATCTTTTCTGAAAACCAGACATGTAAAAAAAGCAATTTCAATTTCTGACGATCTTTTGGTAAATATTGTTCTGTGCCATGCATCTTCAATTTATTACACCGAATATAATTCGGTAATACCATCCTTATTAAGTAAATATGGGGCTCTCTATAAGCAAGTCAACTCTTATGAAGAATATTTATCGGGAACACTGGAAATAGTTTGTTCAAGTGATGTAAAATATTCAATTAAACAAATGGAAAGAAGCTTTAACTTTCCCATTTCAATAGGATGCAGTACATCGTATTTTCGTAGTAAGAAAAATGAAAATATTTTTTATCTTGAGATAAGAAAAGCAGGAAGCTCGAAAGGTAAAGCATTGGAAAAACTATTGAAACATATTTCACTTAAAGCAGAGCAAACAGCAGTTATTGGAGATTGGTATAATGATATTACTTTGTTTGAAACAAAAGCTCTGAAGGTTGCCGTTGCCAATGCTATTCCTGAATTGCTCAATAAGGCAGATGTTGTAACTGAAAAAACGAACAATGAAGATGGGGTTGCTGAATTTTTTGAGATGGTTCTAAAATCAAAGAGGAATTAGTAATGGATAAATCCGATAATAATAAACCCGGTAAAGGATTTTTTGCAAAATTTATTATGGGTTTTGCAACAGTACTTCTTATTGTATTTATGTTTCCAAAGGGTGAATCAATTGAATTCGAAGTATCAGAGGGATCCATTTGGCTGAACGATGATTTAATTGCACCATTTAGCTTTCCGATTAAGAAGAGTGAGGAGGTTTATCAGGCTGAACTGAAGGCTGCAAAAAATAGTGTATATCCTGTTTTTCTAAACGAAAATAAAAATAATCAAGCAAGTATAGAAACATTAAAGAATTATAATACTTATTTATTAAGAGTTTTAGATGAAAGCATAGAAAACGATACAACCTCTGTTCCTAATCCGACCTTCCTTAGTGCATCCTCTTTTTCATACTTAAAAAATCTTCGTATGCGCGAAAGAAACTTGATCAAGTCACGCGGTCCGCACATAAAAGATTTATTTAAATCTGCAGAAGAGATCCTTAATACTGTTTACAGAAAAGGTATATTAAGTGTTAACTCAGACAGTCAATTGAGAGACAGCATTGCGTTAAGACGAGGCAATTTCGACACCATCGAACCGGCAAACAAATTTCTTTTTCTCGATCAGGCAAAAAATGAAATCCTGAATGAAATAAAACACTCAGAATACTCCAAAGATTTTGAGACTGCGCTGGACGAATATACGCTTCACTTTTTAATGCCGACAATATTATATAGTAAAGAGCTTACTCAGCAAGAGGTCTCACAGGCTCAGGAAAATGTTTCCAGATACACTGGTATAGTTAATGAGAACGAACGTATAATTGCGAAACATGACAGGATAACCAAGGACACCATACTAAAAATCGAATCTTATAAAGAAGCTAAAGGAGAGTTTATCGGACCCTGGGATATGATACTTCAGGCGATAGGTAAATTTTTTCACATCGGTTTAATAATGTCTTTGCTGGTTACCTATCTGTTTCTTTTCAGAAAGCGCATATTTTATAATAACCAAAAACTTCTAATATTCGTTATAATAATTCTGTTTGTCTCCTTTGTCACTTTTCTTATTAACCAGGTTAAAGTACAGGCACCTCTGCAATTTCTAATTTTTATTCCTGCAGCCTCAATGATCATGACAATAATGTTTGACTCACGCATTGGTTTTTATGCGACTGTAATAATAACACTTATAGCTGGTGCATTAAGAGGGAATGATTATACATTTATGGCAATGAATCTTATAGCGGGAGGTATAGCTGCCTACTCAGTTCGGGATATAAAAAACCGTTCTCAGATATTCCGATCATTCCTTTTTATTCTGCTGGGCTATATTCTATCTATTTTTGCATTTGGTATGGAACGGTTTGCCCACTGGAATGATTTGTTAGTTGAAGGAGCTTTTGCTACTTCGAATGCGCTAATCAGTCCTGTTCTAACTTATGGACTTTTAATATTCTTTGAACGCCTTTTTAAAATAACAACTGACCTTACTTTACTTGAGCTTTCTAATTTTGACAGACCTTTATTGAAAGATCTTGCAAGAAAAGCGCCCGGGACTTTTAATCATTCAATGACGATGGGTACGATGGCCGAGGCAGCGGCAGAAAAGATAGGTGCCAACCCACTGCTAGCCAGAATAGGTGCATATTATCATGATATAGGAAAAACAATTTCACCACAAAATTTTGTTGAGAACCAGCTTAATAACCAGAATGTGCACGAGAATCTTACCCCGGAAGAAAGTGTAAGTTTAATTGCGCAGCATGTGAAAGAAGGAATAGAGTTAGCAAAAGATAATGACCTGCCACAAGAAATTATTGACTTTATCCCAATGCACCATGGCACTATGATAATGAGCTATTTTTATGATCGGGCAAAAAAGATTTATGGTGAAGAAAAAGTTAAAAAAGATGATTACAGATACCCGGGACCCAAGCCTAATACCAAAGAAACGGCAATAGTAATGCTGGCGGATGGATGTGAATCAGCAGTAAGATCAATTGACGAGCCTAACCCGGAAAAGGTTGAGAACGTTATTGACAATATATTTAAAGGCAGAATAGAGGATAAACAGCTAAATGATGCCCCTATTACTTTTAGCGATATTGCAGCTATTAAGGAAGAGTTACTGAAGATTCTTCTTGGGCAGCATCATAAGAGAATAAAATATCCTAAGCAGGAAGAAGCCGAAAAGGGAGTTTCGGAAGACAAGAACTGATGAATATTTTTGTCAGGGAATATTTAGCCACGCTTAAGCTGGAAAGAAACCTCTCTGAAAATACGATTGCCTCTTATAAAAACGATCTCTCATCTTTGATTAATTATTTAACTGATTCGGGAATTAAAGATCCTGCTGAAATCACATCAAAAAATTTATCCGATTTTTTTGTAATCTTGACAAAACTCGGATTAAGCAGCCGTTCAGCGGCAAGGTATTATTCCTCCATTAAAGGATTTTTCGGTTACCTGTTTTCCAGCGGTTACATTAAGATTAACCCGATGGAAAAAATATCAGCACCTAAAGTAAGTAAAAATCTACCGAATGTGCTAAATATTAATGAGATAGAGAAAATTCTTTCCGGACCTGACGTTAGCAAAAAACTTGGTTTAAGAGATAAAGCACTTCTCGAAACATTTTATGCCTGCGGACTTCGTGTTTCTGAGTTGATAAATCTTAAGTTATCGGATTTATTTCTTAATGAAGAAATGATCCGGGTTTTTGGTAAAGGATCGAAAGAACGGTTTGTGCCGATTGGTTCTTCGGCAATAAACTGGATTGGAGAATATTTGAAAGCCGGCAGACCGTTGCTTGAGAAGAAAGCCAAAAGTCAGCACGTTTTGTTCTTGAATAACCGGGGAACAAAATTATCGAGAATGGGCGTGTGGAAAATTGTTAAAAAATACGCACAGCTTGCAGGAATACAAAAGGAAGTTCATCCGCATACATTCCGTCATTCTTTTGCAACTCATCTTCTTGAAGGCGGTGCAGACTTACGTGCAGTGCAGGAAATGCTGGGACACGTGGATATTTCTACAACTCAGATTTACACCCACATCGATAGAGATTATATAAAACAGGTTCACAGAGACTTTCATCCGAGAGGTTGAAAATATACAGTTTTAAATTTTGAAGAATTTGATTCTCGTCTTTCTCACTTTAATTTCTTAAATTGAAAACAAAAAAAGGGTGACATATATGCGACCCAATTTTTCTTACAAGTTAAACCAACCTATTCTTTTCCTTTCTTTAATTCTCTTCCTTATAGCTTACAGCATACCGCTACGATTAGATACGTAAGCAAAAGCGGGCTAAGCATACCACCCTACACAACCTGGGAAACTGCAGCCGACAGCATACAGAAGTGTATTAACATTTGTGTCTTTGGCGATACCATTTACGTTGCCAACGGAGTTTATGAAGAGCAGGTTGTTATGATACCGGGGTTGTCGCTTATCGGTGCTGGAACAGACTCTTGCATTGTGGACAGCAGAAATTTTCCGCTATCAAATAACAGAACCATAACTATGCAAGATAATTGTCTTATAGCAGGGTTTTACATTCGTACTTCGAATAATCTTGATTACGGATTTGGAATTTACTCCACCGGACAAATAGGCTTAATAACACAAAATAAATTTTCGAATGCTAATGCTGGTGTTTTGCTTTGGTCCTCTGATGTTGACGTTTATAAAAACCATTATTTCAATTTAAGAACCGGTATTTATATTTATAATTCAAATTCTATTGTCAGGAAAAATGATGTCTACACCTTAACAAATACAGGCGATGACGGAATATTTATTGATGCCGATAACTCCAGTTATATACCAGTTATAGATTCAAATTATATAGTTTCAAGTGATAATGGTATCTATAAAGGCCCCGGTACAAGGTCAACAATAAAGAATAATGAAATAAAATTAGTAAATGGTTCAGACGGTATTTTTATACACAGTTATGTTTCTGACTCTAATTGGGTATTCAATAATACAGTTTACACTAACATAGGTGATTACGCTCTATATACTAATGGAAGCAACCATCTGCAGATAAAAAATAATTATTCGAATGGAAATTTTAGATTTTATGCATTTAGCATTGGTTCAAATCATAAAGTAATAAACAATGTAGTTACAGGTGCAGAAGGTGGTGTAGAAGCTTGGGGAACACAGAATATGGTATTTCAACACAACGATGTTTGGAAAAACGAAGATAATTACTATGGTTTTACACCAGACACATCAAACCTCTCAGTTAACCCAATGGTAGTAAATGATGACACAACACAGGGAGAACTGGATTTTCATCTTCAGATGTTTTCACCTTTAATTGATGCCGGCGACCCAACTATTTTAGATAAAGACAGCACAAGAAGCGACATCGGGTTATATGGAGGTCCTTATGGAGAAAGCTATGTTTATTTCGATCTTCCACCACGCACTCCGGTTAACTTAACAGCGAATGTTGACAGCCTGATTAAATTAAACTGGAATAAAAATACTGAAGCAGATTTCAGCTATTATAATATTTACAGGGATACAGCTTTTAACTTCACGGTAGATTCTACAAAGCTTATTGCATCAGTTACAGATACATTCTATTACCAAACATTTCCTTCAAATATAGAAACCCTTTATTACAAGCTGACAGCAATGGATAACCAGGGAAATGAATCAAATCCTTCAGAGGAAGTAGCAGTAATCCTTGTATCAGTAAAAAATGAATGGAAAGCAGTAAACAATTATATTCTTTATCAGAACTATCCAAATCCATTTAATCCCAGTACTAAGATAGGTTACAAGCTGAAAGAGAGAGGATATGTTAAGCTGTACGTGTACGATATAAAGGGAGAGTTAGTATCAGTGTTGGTGAATGAAGTTCGTGAAGCAGGATATTATGAAGTGAACTTTGATGCGGGAGTCAATGGTCAAAAGTCAAATGTCAAAGGTGAATTAGCGAGTGGAGTTTACATTTACCAGATAATGGTAGCTGGTGAAAACAATATTCCAGTTTTCAGTGATATAAAGAAGATGGTTTATGTAAAATAAAAGTGAGGCCCCCTGAATCCCCCGAAGGGGGACTTAGGGGAATTAGGTAACATAATTCATAAACCGCTTTCATCCTTATTCCCTTCCCTTAGGGAAGGGTTAGGGATGGGCTGTAATTCAAAATAATTTCTCACATAAATAGGAGGACTTATGAAAAACAAATTTCACTGTTTGATTTATCTTTTAGATCCAAGAAGCTGGATAATCATAGCATTGCTATTTTGCAATGCTTTATTGGTAGCACAGGAATCAACGCCAACTGATGAATTCCCGATCGGTTCAGGTCTCAGTGGAATTCCCTGGAGGCGAACTCAATGGGATTATTATACATCTTACGATTCGTCCGGTTTTAATACAATGGTGACGTACTCCTATGATATTAATAAGAGTCGATTAGATCGATACAACTTAGTAGCATACAATATGGATAATAGTGATTGGATAATGTATTATTCAACCTGCTATTATACAAAATGGGAATCAGAGCAAAATCAAACTGAACTATTAAGGGTAGGTGTTAAGCACGCAGATGGAGAAGTTGCTTATTGGAAAGATGGGATTGATTCTGTTTTATGTTGGTCAACGAAAGGATTAGCAGGACCAGAAGATTCGCTTGTTTATGGTCCGCATTACCGCCAGGATAACAGGTATAAAAGCTGGCAACATGGCGATCGCCACGATGTAAAATACTATACACGATTCAGAATGGCACTGGATAAACCGGAGAATGCGGATACAACTCTTCCTGTTTGCGAAATAAAAGTAGTGTATCGATTCCAGAGAGAACATACTCAGGGACCTCCCGAACCAAAGAAAGATACTGTTTTCTTATCGAGAATATTAACAGTTGGTGATTTTCCTGATAGTGGACATTTCGACTATTTCAAGTTTGATCCTGAATGGTATAAATATCCTGAGCATTTCTGGCTGCCGAAAGATGCAGGAAAATTATTATACATTCCCGAAGACAGTGTTTGGTATAATGATGTTAACGATGATATTGGAATTCAGTTCTGGGTTGATTGGCTTATTGATATAGAGGAAGATTCCGGCTATACTCTTTACATTGATAAAATAGAGGTTTATGATGAAGACTGGAAAGAAGGATATATTGAACACCCTGAAGTTGTAGTTAATCGAATTAATACCTATTCGGAAGATTATTGTGATTGGCCAAATGTAAAATACTGGATAGGACACGATGAACCTTATACCATTGACGCTTTTACTCCAATAAGGATAGTTGATTCCTTACTGAACAATAATCCGCTTTGTCCTAATCAACATCGTCTAATAAATGTTTTTAATCCTTACTGGACTTATGATAACCAGATAAACGGAGATACATTACTTTTTCAATATTTTAGGATGGCAAAACCATCCAGACTATTTGTTGATATGTATCCATTCGCTCCGCAATATCCAATCCCAAGGTTTGAGGACTTCGATTACTTGAGATATACTTTCCAACAATGCCATACATTGCAGCCGGGTTTTTGGTATCAAGCTCAAGGATTTGGACAAACAAGGAATGGAGTGCCTGAAATATGGCGTTTTCCTGAACCAGAAGAACTAAAAGCATCTGTTATGTTAGCATTAGCTCATGGTTCAAAGGGAATAACGATTTCCTGTTATGATGGCTGGGGCACTGCGGATTATCTTCCTCCTCACCAGGATTTAATTTATATACAAGGAATTGTAGATACATTAGTTAATGGGAATATTGAAGTAACAGATCTTTGGTATCTTATAAGGGATAATTTAGCACCCCGCCTAAAAGGCAAGCTTGGTAAAACACTTCTGGATTTGGAGTATACAGGTAACTACATAAATAAATATTGTCATAATTGTCCTAACCCAGATGAAAATATTGTTGAGGATTATTTAACTATAAATCTTAACACATCGGACTATTTTTGGCACGCTGGATTTTTCAAAAAGCAAAATTTCCCTGACGACAAATATTTTCTCTTAGCTAATTTGTGGACAACTTCAACGATGATTGCCAGTCTTACAATCAATAATAATACAGTGTACCACAATCTAAGATTTACAGACGTAGAAGATGGAATTGATACTACGATTGATTATAATTCTTATGTAACTTATAGTGACTCTATGCTGGCAGGAGAAGGAGAACTCTATCAGGTAGCTCCGGTCGTAAAATATGGCGGAAAGCTTATTCCCAACGAAACGATCTCCGGAGAAACAACATTAATCGATGAGATGGTCATTCAAAATGGAGCTACGCTAACTATTAATTCAACTTACAATGCGGACAGAGATATAAGAATTAAAGCTGGCGGCAGAATAGTTACTACCAATGGTGGAACCATAAAATTCTACGAAGGACATAAGCTTATAGTAGAAGGTGCTGCAACACTATCGGGAACATATCAACACAAATTTGTAATCGATTTTATTTCACCTGAAAATAGTAACGGAATAGTTATAAAACTAGGCGGCTCATTAAGCATTTCCTACTGCGAGATCAAGAATGCAGTTAGAGGAATCAATTCTGAATTAAATGCAAATTATCTCAATGCACAGAGCATAAATTTTATTGACTGTGACTCGATTTCAATAAACATTTTAGGCCGTAGCCCGGGTATGGCTCCTACCCCTCCGCCACAAATACAGAATTGCACAATAACTAATTCGCAATACGGGATTTCGGTTGCAAACTTCCCGGCATATTAATTCAGGACAACACAATCACAAACACTGCACTGGGCATTTATCTTTCAAATTCAGCTAATGCATCAGTAATTCATAATGAAATTCATTCCAACAAAGAAGAGCTTCAAGGAATATACGTTTCAAGCAGCAGCGGAGTAATCAGGAAAAATAACATAACTGGGCACACAGTCGGAATTCACCTCGCAAATTCATCACCGAAACTTGGAGACAATACAATCACTTCGAACAAATATCACGGACTTTATATTGGTTCTGGATCAATTCCTTATATGAAAGGAGAAATTATAAGTAATCCTCCCAAGGTATATATTCTATCAGGATATAACTCCATCGAAGAAAACGGCGGTTTGGAAGAATTTGGGGGACCATCAGATAATGACGGCTCAGAAATTTACTTTTATAATTCAAATGCAGTTTTAGATAGTGGTTGTAATTCAATTGTCGATGACAGAACGCCCTCGCCTCCTTTGGTAAATACTCTGTTATTGATGAACTGTCCGTCAGGTTCGCTGATATTTGTAATTGCACAATACAACTATTGGAGTGACTCGGTATCTGCAGCAAGATTTGGACATTTAAATGTTCATTATTTACCATACTACGAAACTCCCTGCCCGCACCCCGGTGGTGGCGAGGATAAACTGGTATTGAAGACTTCATTCGGTGAAGTGATAGATACAATTTACTCAACCGGTGATGAAGTCACGGGGCTTACAGAAACAGAAGCAGACTATGCAAAAGCAGAAGAATATTTCCTGACAGGAGATTTAAGTAATGCATTACAGATCTATGAAGGAATAATTAACAGCAATGCAACTGAAGAAGATAAGTACCTGGCTTATCAAAGAGAATATGAAATTGGTAAACTAACAAACCAACCGGTCGAGTTCTTTAATGAAATGAGGAATGAATTCATTGTCTTGGCTGCGAACGCACAGGATTCGATCGATACAAAAATATTCACTCAGCTTTCTACGCTCAGTAAGGTAGGTGAACAGGAATATGAATCAGCAATAGAAGAATTCGATGGAATAATCCAGCAGAATCCGAACACAGAAGAAGCAGTCTATGCAGAGATTGACGCACTAACTACTGCATTGTTGATTGATGAAAATGACTCAACCTTGAATAAAGGAAGATTGGGCAAATACCTAGTTAAAACAGCGGGTGATTACAATCGAAGGATAGATGAAATTCTGAGGAAAAATTTCGGTGGCAAGTCAAAAGAAGATTTAGAAAAATTTCTACCGACTGAATATACTTTATACCAGAATTATCCGAATCCATTCAACCCGATTACTACCATAAAGTATGATCTTCCAAATGTAAGTGATGTCTCATTGATTATTTATGATATACTTGGAAGAAAGGTAAAAGAGCTAGTAAACACCAAGCAGCAAGCAGGAAGGTATGAGATTAAGTTGAACGCTTCTAATCTTGCAAGTGGTGTATATATCTACCAGCTAATAGCGGAGAAGTATATAAGCGCTAAGAAGATGATTTTACTCAAATAAGGTGCAAATTTTTCTTCCATAAAGGTCGAGAGCTATCTCGACCTTTTTTACTCAGTCCCACTTTAGCTAATTAAAATTTACTCTTTTCAACTCTTTTAAAAACACTTTTATTATCTTTAGCCCAATTAAATGAAAATTGATGCTGAAATGCTTGTGAAATTCGCGCGAAGGATAATCTATCTGTCATTTATTCTCGGTATGTTGATCAACGGTTGTAATCGTTCCGGTAAAGATTCTGAGCAAATAAATAGTAATGAAACTAATGATTCAACAACGACCAAGGCTATAACAAAATTTCTTTTTCTGAATGAATGGTTTGGTAAAGCAGGAGTTTACAGTTATAATCTTTCAGAAAAAAAATATTTTCCGGTATGGTGGCATCCTAGGGAAAATGTTGTAATGCTGGTTTACCGACCGGATAATATGCCTGCGTACTTTTTGACTGCTGGTAGAATGGGAATAAAAGAAAAATTTCCGTTTTTCCAGAGGATTAAATTATTCAAAATATCGCAAAACTTTTCGGAAACCATTCAAATTGATAAAGTAAAGGATGGGCTTCAGTTCACTGCACGCTGGAACGCTGATAACAACCTTGAATTAATTTATACTTCCATTGATAAAGTCATCTCGTCTTACGTAAATCAGTTTACAAAAGTATATGATTTTTATGGAAAACTGATTGACAGCAAAATAGAAACTTTCGATATTGAAAAAGATGGATTCCCTTACCTTTTACCACAGCGTAATTCTACTATATCTCCTTCTGCGAAATATGGCGTGTCGATTTTAAGCGATTCAATTTTTTTAAAAACTGCGGGAAATGATTCAGTTAGTTTAATAACCGTTATGAAGCATGACTTGAATAAAATTGATTGGAGTGAAGACGAACGGTTCCTTATTATTTCCACTTTAAATTTGAATGATGAATCGCTCAAAACTAAAAAACCTGAAACATCGGAATTATTTGTTTATTCTATTGATGCGGATTCACTAATTGGAGTATTCAGTGGGGCAGGTGTAAAGAATTTTTTTACTTCAGGCGATTTGCTGATTTTTGATGATGGATTTGGTAAAAACTCGAGGATAAATATATATAATTTACAGCAGCATGAGATTATTGATTCGGTTATAACAAAAGAGGCATGTGGTTTAGTTTTTCTTCCTAAAATATAAAAAAGTAAATGCAGACTTATCTAAGAATTCTGAAATATGTAAAACCCTACTGGAAGAACCTTGTTCTGATTTTTATATTATCCATTTTCTATGCAGTGTTGAACGGGCTTTCAATCTATCTAGTTATTCCATTACTTGATACACTCTTCCAGGGAAGTGGAGCTTCTCAGCAAGTAAGTACAACCCAGAGTTTACAATCATCATCTTCATTCCTTCCGGGGTTTTTAATTGATTTAAAAGAGACAGCCAGTCAGTGGTTTACTGATTTTGTCTATTCCGGAGACAAAATAGAAATACTGATGAAAATTTGTGTGGTCATTCTAATCGTATTTTTTCTTAAAAACCTTTTCGGTTACCTGCAATCTTATTTTATGGCTTATGTAGAATATTCATCTATGAATGATTTGAGAGATGCAGCATATAAACATCTGCATAAGCTTCCGATAAGTTACTTTAAAAAAGAACGAGTAGGTAATCTAATTTCGCGTTTTACAAATGATATTTCAAAAATACAGGACAGCATTTCCGCTACATTCAGCAGTCTAATTAAAGAACCCTTAACGATAATAGTGTTTTTAATTATTGCATTAAGTATAAGCTGGCAACTAACTCTCTTCGCTGCAGTAATACTTCCCGTATCTATGCTGGCAATTATGTGGATCGGGCTGAAAGTAAGAAAGCAAAGTACTTTGGTACAAAGAAAAATAGCTGATATTACCAGTGTCCTGCAAGAAACAATTTCAGGGGTTAAAGTTGTTAAAGCTTTCGGTATGGAGCCATACGAGAATAGAAAATTTGTAAAAGAGACAAAAAGCTACCTGAAAACTATTTTAAAGATTGTAAGAATTCGAGATGCGGCTTCACCGATTACAGAGATGATAAGCATTATTGTCGGAGCAGTTATTATTTATTACGGTGGAACTCTGGTTTTGAAAAGTGCAACAATTTCTGCAAGCCTTTTTATGGGTTTTCTTTTAGCAATATTCCAGATGATGAAACCAATTAAAGATCTGAGCACTGTAAACAACAGAATCCAGGAAGCCGGTGCTGCTGCCGATAGAATTTTCGAAATACTTGATACCGTCCCCGATATTAAAGATTCGAAAGATGCAAAAACACTGAATGATTTTAAGGGAACTGTGAGATTTAATAAAGTCAGCTTTAAATACGAAGATTCAGAAGAATGGGTGCTTGATGATATTAATATTGAAGTAGTTAAAGGAGACATTATTGCTCTGGTTGGTCCCAGCGGTGGCGGCAAATCGACGCTTGTCGATCTGATTCCGAGATTTTATGATCCTATCAAAGGAAGCATACTGATCGATGGTGAGGATATTCGCAATTACACACTGGATTCTTTACGAAGTAAGATGGGAATAGTTACGCAGGAAACATTTCTTTTCAATTCTTCAATAAAAGATAATATAGCGTACGGACTTGATAATTATCCTGATGATAAAATAATTGAGGCAGCAAAAGCAGCAAATGCCCACGAGTTTATAATTCAAACTAACGATGGTTATGATACGATTATAGGAGAAAGAGGAATCAAGTTATCCGGCGGTCAGCGGCAGCGGTTAACTATAGCACGCGCAATTCTAAAAAATCCTGATATAATGATTTTTGATGAAGCAACTTCAGCTCTGGATAGTGAATCGGAAATTTTGGTTCAGGAAGCAATTGAGAGGATGATGAAGAACAGAACAACAGTTGTAATTGCGCACAGGTTAAGCACAATAAGGAATGCAACAAGAATAATAGTAATTGAAAGAGGAAAAATTATACAAACAGGTACACACCAGGAACTTATGCTGAGGGAGAACGGTTTGTATAAAAAGCTCTATGAAATGCAATTCAGGGATGATGATTGATGCCGGAACAAGACAGCAAAACATATAAAGTTCTCGACTGGATTATCCTTTCTCTATTTATCATATTTATATTAAGTCTCAGCAATTCCATTTTTATAAACCAGATTGGTTATTTCGGTGCGTTACTTTTCATTCTGGTTAAAATATTTCTCACGAGAAAAAACCAATTTCAGAAAACAGGACTTGAGCTTGCATTTGCACTTTACATGATAGCCGAAATCCTCTCGCTTATTTTCTCAGATTATAAAGCTGAAGCATTAACTCACTTTTACAAACGGGCTCTGCTGATCCCGGTATTTTATACGACGGTTACCGTGACGGATAGTTTTAAACGAGGTAAAAACTTTTTTAATATTTTTGTTGCTGCCTCTTTAATCACCTGCCTTGTATATCTGGCTGTTTCAGTTAAATACTATTTAAATAACCAATACGTTATTACGCAATCAGGTCCGGATCTGGTTCAGAATCCGATTACTACAAGCGAAATTATAAGCTTCACTGTTTTGTTTCTCTTTGCATTCATAATAAATGAAAAAACCAATCTTAAAATTAAGTTGTTGCTGTATTCTGGTTTTGCAATCTCACTTCTAACATTAATTGCAACTTACAAACGAACCGGATGGATGGGGGTCGGTTTTGGAATAGTTCTCTTACTCATAATAAAAAAGAAATGGCAGATTTTAATTCCGCTTGTTATACTTGGAGTAATACTTCTTGTTACGGAGAAGAATATTAGTCAGGTTGACATTTATAATTTTCAAAATTCCGGAGTAAGTAAAATCCTTTCATTCAACACAGCCGGCAGAGCATGGAATATCGCTCCGTCTAACGATAATTTTGTTGTAAGTGACTATGAAAACGGATTGCTGTTTTATAAAGATTCAGCACTTATAAAAAGGTATGAAACTCCCGGACCAGTAATTTCCTTTCACCAAATTAGGGAGAATCTTTTCCTGGCTCAACTGATCGATACTCGTTTTCTTATATTAAGAAAAGAAGGCGAGGAGATTAAACAAGTAAATGAAATTTTATCTCCCGGCGAGACAAAAAGTTATGCTGTAATTGACGAACACCTTTATACTTTGGATATCGACAGCGGGCTTACTTTTTACAATAAGATCGAGACAACAGTTAAACCAATCCGTTTTCCGCAATTTAAAGACTGTAAGTGGTTCTTCATTGATTCATCTTACTTCTTTTTTATGTCTGTCCGAACCGGTGTTACAGTGTGTCTGAATGATGGATTATTACTTGGTAAGGAGCTTATCAATAAAAAAATGGGCGAAATAGGTACTGCATGGTTATTTAATAAAAAACTTGTTTTGGGTACCAAGGATGGTTTAAAATTGTTTACGGTTGACCAGAATGATCTCAGGCTAGATGACAATTTGAAACAACTGAGTTCGGTTTACAGGATATACAGCGACGGAGATATTCTTGCAGTTTTATTAAGCAATGGCACTATTTACAAGATGAAAGTTTCAGCCGGCTCGAAGTTTGAAATTTTAGCTGAAGATAAACTATCGCCACCCCCGACTAATTTTAATTTTTTTAATAATAAACTCTACTGTACGTACGTTAATCGTGGCAGACTTCTCAGTTTCTTCGATCCATACCTCCAACAAAACTTTACGCGGCTTGCACTCTGGAGAGCAGGCTGGAAAATGTTTCTGGATCATCCTTTATTTGGAGTAGGGGATATCGATCTCGCAAAATATTATGTTAAGTATAAGCGTCCCTATGACAAAGAAATTCACGGACATCTGCACAATAACTATTTTCATTTTCTTGCGACACTTGGTTTATTTGGATTCTTAGCTTTGATTTATCTGTTTTTTAAAATATTTAAAAAGCTTGGAGGCATTTATTCAGCAACAAAAGGAAAACCATTTATAGCTTCGTATTCCTTAGGAGCGATTGCAGCGTTTGCAAGTATTCTGGTCTCAGGTTTATCCGAACAGAATTTTTGGGATCAGGAAATTACGACACTCATTTACTTTACAATAGGGTTGAATGTGGCACTTTTTATTCAATACAAGAAAGAAAACAAGCTTTCAAAAGAAGAAATTAATAATTGAGCATTATATTTTTGATTATCTAAAAAACTGTACTTTTAAATAATTACCAAGACTATCAAATGCAAAACAACAATAAAAACGAAATAATAAAAACTATTAAGAAACTGTCATCACCGTTTAATTCCAAGTCTAAGGAACTGGCAATAATACTTGCAGCGGGACATGGTAAGAGAATAAAATCGCAGCGTTCAAAAATGCTGCATAACATCTGGGGGATACCAACTGTTGATCGTGTTCATAATGCCTGCACTAAAGCCGTTAAAGGAATCAATTCGGTGGTCGTGGTTGGAATTAAAGCGCTTGATATTTTAACTGTTCTCGGTAAAAGGGTCAACACATCCTATGCATACCAGCAGGAGCAAAAAGGAACCGGGCATGCAGTACAGGTTGCACTCCAAAATGTAAAACGGTTTTCACCAAATGGAATTGTTTATGTACTTCCCGGTGATATGGGATTAATTGATGCAGAAACACTTAAAAGTTTTAGAAAAAGTTTTATAGAATCACGAGCAGATATGATAGTGCTTACCGGTATTTTCAAGGGAGAACCAAAAGAGAATAACTATGGAAGAATACTGCGGGTAAAAGCTTCTGATACCAACGGTGTAAGTTCCCTGCATGACAAAGGAAAAGTAATAGAAATCCTTGAGCATAAAGACATCCTTGCACTTCCCTCGCAAAAACGATACCTGGCCGATTATAAAGGAAGAAGCTACTCTTTTACAAAAGAAGAGCTGATAAATAATAATGAATACAACTCCGGCGTGTACGCATTTCGTTACGGCAAGCTGAAAGAGTTAATAGGTAAGCTAAAAAGTGATAACGTTCAGAAGGAAATTTATTTAACTGATCTCATTTCTTTGTTTAATGAAAATGATTATTCGGTAGATGCTGTTAGTCCCGAAAAAGACTATGTCGTGATGGGCTTTAACAATAAGTCCGTTCTGAAAGAAATGGAAGCAATCGCGAGAAAGAATGTTTACGAGAAACTGAAAGATATAATCGAGATCGAAGACCCGGACGATTTCTTTATCCACGAAAATTTAGTTGAAGATATTCTTCGAGTTGATAAAAAATATCCTGCTCTTGATGTAAACATTGGCAAGGGAGTTTATATTGGGAAGGATGTTAAACTTAATTTTAATCTCTCTCTTGGTAAAAATGTTTTTGTAGACGGCAAAGTTGTTTTCGGAAAGAATGTTTCGGTTAGTCAGAACGTGCATCTTTCCTGTTATCCCGGACAAACGCTGAAGATTTGCAACGATGTACAGATTCTCTGGGGTGATATTATCAAAGGAAACATCGTTATCGGTGATGGCTCACTAATAGAATCCAGCGTTAACATGACAGGCAGCGATGAGTTCCCTTTGCGGATTGGAAAAAACGTTTTGATAAAAGGCACCTCTTACATTTTTGGCTCAAAGATACCTGATAATCTTTTTATTGAGCATAGCATCCTTGTAAAAAAGAAAGTCCGTGCAGTAAAAGATAAAAAAGGAAATATACAACCAGTTAGGTATTTTGTGCCGGAGAGTGAGGGGGAGAAAACAATTCAAAATCTATAAAAAAGCTCTTCAACTGAAGAGCTTTCCTTTTTAACAAAATATTTTTTGTGAGTTACTTGGTTTCAGCTTTAGCTGGCTGCAAGCTATTTAAATGCCTGGTAATACTGGATTTATTTCGTGAAGCAGTATTCTTTTTGATAATTCCTTTGACAGTTCCTTTATCGAGCAGGCTGACTGCTTGTTTATAGAACTTTTCGGCTTCTTCTTTATCATTGCTGCCCAGAACTTTTTTAACACTGTTCCTTACCTTTGATGAATATGCTTTATTAATGTCCTTTTTTCTTTCGTTGGTTCTTATTCTTTTCTTAGCCGATTTATGATGAGCCATTTAGCGTAAATCCTTTAATTTTAGTTAAAAATTGAGTGCCAAATATAGGGCATAGTGTGTTTGAAATCAACCAGCACAAGGGTAACTTTTGTGTGCAAATTCGAGTAGTTTTTTAATAATTGAATATGAATATTACGCTGCAATTGTCATCCTGAGCCCGTCGAAGGATGACGGTCACACTTCGATAAACTCAGTTTGACAAACGTTTTTGACAGATATGCTGAAAATCAACGAAATATATCACTCAATTCAGGGCGAAAGTACAAGTGCCGGAAAACCTTGTGTTTTTGTACGGCTGACTTACTGCAACCTCCGCTGTGCTTACTGCGATACTGAGTATGCCTTTTACAATGGAAAAGATATGTCCTTCCAGCAGGTAATTGATGAAGTCGAAAAATATAATTGCAAACTTGTAGAAGTAACCGGCGGTGAACCTCTTGTTCAAATGGAAGAATGTCTTGATTTAATGAATAAACTCTGCGATCTCGGGTATGAAGTGATGATTGAAACAGGAGGAAGTTTTTCAATAAAAGATATTGATCCTAGAGTAAAAATAATTATGGATCTCAAATGTCCTTCAAGCGAAATGGAGAAGAAAAATTTTTACGATAACTTTCAGTATTTGAAACAAACCGATGAATTAAAGTTTGTAATCGGTGAACGGGAAGATTATGATTGGACGATAGGGATACTTAAAAAATATAATCTTTTCGGAAAGTGTGAAATACTTTTCTCTGTAGTCTTTGGTGAACTTGAACCTGTTGAACTTGTTAACTGGATTTTAAAAGACAAGCTTGAGGTAAGATTTCAACTACAGATGCACAAATATATCTGGCATCCTGAAACAAAAGGAGTGTAATGAAAATAGCGAAAGAATTCAAATGGGAAATGGGGCACAGATTGCCAGAGCATTTCGGACAGTGTAAAAATATTCACGGGCATTCATACAAAATGCTTGTTGAGATTGAAGGTGAACTAAACAAAGATGAAATGGTAATTGATTATTACGATATTGAGAAGATAGTTAATCCAATCATCGAAAAAATCGACCATGCTTTTATGGTAAATAAAAAGGATAAGGAAGTGCTCGAGTTTTTAGAAAAAATGAACTCAAAAAAAGTTGTAGTGGATTTTCAATCAACCGCAGAAAACATTTGTCTTTATCTGCTGAATGAAATTAGGAAGGTTTCGTTACCACAAAACGTTAGTGAGATTAAAGTCCGTGTTTATGAAACAGCCCACGATTATGCAGAAGATTCGATAAAGATAGGATGAGCAATATTAAGAATAAGAAAGCTAAATTTAGATCGTTCAAAAAGATTCAAAAGAAATCAAGTCACCCCAGAGATTTTTCACGCTTCAAACTTATAATCGAATATGATGGAACAAGATATTCAGGCTGGCAGAAACAGGAGAATGCAAAAACCATTCAGGGAATAATAATTCAGGCAGCCAAAGAAATTTTCGGAAATGATTTTGTTGATTTGCAAGGATCGGGAAGGACAGACAGCGGAGTCCATGCACTTTGCCAGGTTGCTCATCTTGATGTAAAAACTGTTCTTGCACCAGAAATAATCAGAATAAAATTAAATGATCTTTTATCATCCGATATAAATATCATTGAGGTTAAAAAAGCAAATCAGAATTTTCATGCAAGACATGATGCAAAATCCAGAAGTTATCTTTATCAGATTTCTGGAAGGAGAACAGCTTTCGGGAAAAAGTATGTCTGGTGGATAAAAGACAAGCTTAATTTTAAGAAAATGGAATCAGCAGCAAAACTATTTGTTGGTATGCACGATTTTTCATCCTTTTCAGATGATGATCCTGAAGAAAAATCTACAAAAGTATTAATCGATGATATTCAGTTGAAAGAGGATGGCTATTTAATTTTAATCAGAATTGTTGGTTCACATTTTATCTGGAAAATGGTGCGAAGGATTGTTGGTGTTCTGGTTGAAGTTGGAAGAGGGAATAAAATAGAAAAAGATATTCTTAATTACCTGAATAAAAAATCCAATGAACCTGCAAAGTTTACAGCTCCACCATCGGGATTGTTCTTAGAAAGTGTTTTGTACGAAGGGGATAAATTATCTGCAGAGTTAAGAGGGACAATTAAAATTTAATCCAACAGTTTAGCTTACCATCTTTTTTAACCTTTGAATTTCGTCACGGAGGTTTGCTGCTCTTTCAAATTCAAGGTCTTTGGCAGCTTTGTGCATCTCTTCTGTTAATTGCAGAATCAAATCTTCTTTCTGTTCATTGTTCATATATCTCAGCACAGGTTCTGCTACCTTCGAAAATCCGTAATCAGCTTTTCCTTCTTTCTTTCTAATATCCGCAATAGATGTTGATGAAAGTATTTCTTCCATACTTTTGTAAATAGTAGCAGGAATAATATTGTGCTCTTCGTTATACTTTTTCTGAAGCTTCCTTCTTCGGTTAGTTTCTCTGATAGTTTTTTGCATCGACTGAGTAATTACGTCGGCATACATAATAACTCTTCCGTTAACGTTACGAGCCGTTCTGCCGGCAACCTGCATTAGAGATTTTTCACTCCGCAAAAATCCTTCTTTATCAGCATCGATTATTGCAACAAGAGACACTTCGGGAAGATCAAGTCCTTCTCTTAAAAGATTTACACCGACGAGCACATCAAACTCACCGAGACGTAAATCTCTTAGTATCTCAACTCTTTCCAGTGAATCAATGTCACTGTGAATATATCTAACCTGTATTTTAATTTTATCCAGATAATCAGCAAGGTCCTCTGCCATTTTCTTGGTTAATGTTGTAACTAAAACTCTTTCTTTTTTGTTTGCTCTGGTTCTGATTTCGTCAATCAAATCATCAATCTGTCCTTTAATTGGTCTGACTTGAATTTCAGGGTCGAGCAAACCAGTAGGACGGATAATTTGTTCAACGATAACTCCACCGCTCATTTCAAGCTCATAGTCACTGGGTGTTGCGCTCACAAATATTGTCTGGTTCAACATTCCCATAAATTCTTCATACATCATTGGCCTATTATCCAACGCAGAAGGAAGACGAAAACCGTACTCAACCAGAGTACTTTTTCTGCTGCGGTCGCCATTGTACATTCCTCTTATTTGTGGAATTGTTACGTGCGATTCGTCTATCACTAAAAGAAAATCATCAGGGAAATAATCGAATAAATTGAATGGACGAGAACCGGGTGCTCTTCCATCCATATGTCTTGAATAATTTTCGATACCGGAACAGTAACCGATTTCTTTCATCATTTCGATATCGAATTTTGTACGTTGCTCAAGTCTCTGTGCTTCAAGGTATTTCTCATTTTTGCGAAACTCTTCCAGCCTCTCTGCAAGCTCGAGTTCTATGTTATAAATTGCTTTCTGCATCTTTTCTCGATCTGTAACAAAATATTTTGCCGGGTAGATTGGTGCTGATTCAACTTCCCGGAGAACATTTCCTGTTAAGGAATCGATGATTGAAATTTTTTCTACATCTTCATCCCAGAGCTCAATGCGGATTGCTTCTTCATTTTCATAAGCCGGAATTATTTCTATCACATCACCGCGTGCACGAAAAGTTCCTCTTCCGAATTCCGAGTCGTTTCTAACAAAATGGATATCAATCAAATTACGGAGGAATCGCTTCCGATTCAGTTTTTCTCCTTTTTTAACAAAGATAATTTGCTTTGCATATTCATCCGGTGCGCCAATACCGTATATACAGCTTACACTTGCCACTACGATTACATCTCTTCTTCCTTCAATAAGTGAAGTAGTTGCCTTTAACCGAAGACGGTCAATTTCTTCATTAATTGAAAAGTCTTTTTCTATGTAAAGATCGCTGG
>Ga0307423_1000400_pt1 | contig 29284 bp, 27 predicted proteins | sample SalMarWE160310MG_FD_202154 | JGI IMG/M metagenome (GOLD analysis project Ga0307423, IMG submission 202154) | Salt marsh sediment microbial communities from the Plum Island Ecosystem LTER, Massachusetts, United States - WE1603-10 | ecosystem: Environmental > Aquatic > Marine > Intertidal zone >... | reverse complement strand
GACCGTGATGCCCACGAAGCTATGACGGGTTTTCCCGCAGCAGGGGCTTTCTTCTCGTCATTTGTCCTGACGGATCCTCTCTTGGATGGCATGAACGGCCTCTTCAGGGCTGGTGACATATTCAATCCCTTCCATGTCCGGCCAGGTGTGGAGACCGATGATGGATTTTCCCAGTTTCAGGCCGATGCTGATTTCAGACAGGGTGCCGTATCCGCCACTGATGGCTATAAGTAGATCCGAACTTCTCACGATCAAAACATTTCTGGCGTGGCCCAGATCGGTCACAATGGGAATGGTGACATAAGGGTTGGCGGATGCGCGGTCCGGGCCGGGGAGGATGCCCAGGGTCCGGCCCCCTGCTTCACAGGCACCCCGACAAGCCCCCTCCATGACACCACCGAGTCCGCCACACACGAGGATGGCCCCCATATTTGCTATTGCCGCCCCAATGGTGCGAGCCTGCTCGTAAACCTCACCGCTGCAGCGGCCCGCTCCGATAACACCGATCATGTTCATGGCCATGTCTCCTTTCTTCGGGCGTTGAGCTGAGTCAGCGACCATTCTCTTAACACGCCCTTTGAGAGTAAACAAATAAGCATTGACCATGCCGGTGGATCGAGGTTTGATCGTAATGATTGCAGCGCCCGCCTTTCTATGGTATCGAAGAATTATCCCGGGTCAACGAGGTAAAGGTGAGTAAAGACAAGGCACGATCAAAATCCAAGGCCGCCGCTTCCCGGTTGAGCGCCCTTGAAAAGAAAATCATGGCGCTCACGCAGGGAAACATCCCTGTGACCAGGCGCCCATTCCTAGAGATAGCCAAAGAGGTCGGCGTTGAAGAGGGGGTTGTTCTGGAAACGTTGCAACGATGGCGTGAGGAAGGAATCATGCGTCGCTTTGGGGCCACGATTCGTCATCAGATTTCCGGCTATGAGGCAAATGCCATGGTGGCCTGGCAGGTCGACGAGGACCGAATTGATGAGGTTGGAAAAATGATGGCCGCTTTTGAGGGGGTCTCCCATTGTTACAGCCGCGACCCCGTGGAAGAATGGCCATACAATCTCTACACGATGATCCACGCAAAGACGGAAGAAGACTGCTACAAAATGGCCGATGCCATGAGCGTCCTCACATCGGTCAAGAAGTATAACCTTCTTTTCAGCCGTGATGAGTTGAAAAAGACCTCTATGAAGTACTTCACCTAATTGTCCGTCTCCTTTCTTGCTTTTTCCTTGGGTCTCTTTCTGTATGAGTCCGTCCACATGCTGTCATGGGCCGGCCAGTGATGGATAAAGACGCACCGCATCTGCTTGTGATCAACCCGTGGATCCACGATTTTGCGGCCTACGATTTCTGGGCCAAACCGGTTGGACTCCTGACGGTGGCCGGCATCCTGAGGATGCACGGCTATCACATTAGCTATATCGACTGTCTGGACCGGTTTCACCCCGGACTGTCGGGTCCTGTCAAAGCGGGACCCTTCGGAAAGGGGCACTATCTGAAAAAGCCCATTCCAAAACCGGAAAAGCTTTCTGACGTGGCCAGACAGTACAGTCAGTATGGCCTGCCGGAAGGGCTGGTGCGCAAGGCTATTAACAATTGTCCCAAGCCCGAGGCGGTCCTGATGACTTGCGTGGCTACTTACTGGTATCCTGGCGTGGTTGCGCTCCTTGAGGTTATTCGGGAGGCTTTGCCCGATGTGCCCGTGGTCCTCGGCGGCATCTATGCCTCTCTCTGTCATGAGCACGCTGTCGCCCATTCGGGGGCGGATGTCGTGCTTTGTGGCCAGTGCGAAGCGAGTCTCATAGAATGGCTTGGCCGGCTTACAGGGAATATGTGCGCCTGCCGATGTTCACCCGATAAGCTTGACACCTATCCGTATCCAGCCTTTGATCTGCAGACGTTCATCCCTTACGTGCCTATCCTGACTGGACAGGGCTGTCCGTTTAGATGCGCCTACTGCGCATCCGGGTTCTTGTGCCCTGTATTGCGGCGCCGATCCTGCGAGCATGTGATTGAAGAAATTGCTTACTGGCACGAAAAATACGGGATCCGGGATTTTGCCTTCTATGATGATGCGCTGCTGATCGATGCAGACGATCACATCATTCCGATCCTTGACGGGCTCCTGTCCCGGGAGCTTGAAGTGCGCCTTCATACGCCCAATGCCCTTCATGTGCGGCCCCTGTCAGCAGAAGCTGCACACCTGCTGTTTCGCTCCGGGTTCAAGACGATTCGACTTGGGCTTGAAACGGCATTCTTTGAGGATCGCCGGGACCTGGATGATAAGGTGGCGCCGGGTGAATTCCAGCAGGCGGTCCATCATTTGAAAGGGGCTGGTTTTGATGCCGAGACGATTGGAGCATACCTCCTCTGTGGTCTGCCGGGGCAGGACCTGACCAAACTTAAGGCCTCGATTGAGACGGTCCTGGCATGCGGGGTAAAACCGGTCCTGGCACAATACTCGCCCATACCCCACACCGCCCTTTGGCCTGCCGCGGTTGAGGCTTCTCGCTACGACCTGAATGCGGATCCCGTCTTCCACAACAATTCCATCTTTCCCTGTCAGAAAGAACCCTTTTCGTGGGACAAGATTTCGTACTTCAAAGGATTGATCGAAGCATAGGGTTGCCGTGTCTTATAGATTGAGAAAGGAACACCGTGTCATGGATTCAGGAAAGATCATGAACTGCTTTATGAAACCCAAGTCTGTGGCTATCATCGGCTTGACTCGAAAAACCGGACCCGGTTCCTTCAACCTGCTCGAAAACATGAGGGACTACGGCTATCGGGGGAAAATCTATCCGGTCAACCCTCAAGCCAAAGAGATCCTGGGTGTGAGGGCCTACAAGGGGGTGGAAGATATCGGAGCCCCTGTCGATCTGGCCGTGATTTCAACGCCCCGGCACCATGTGCCGGCTATTTTAGAAGATTGCGCAGCAGCAGGGATACGGGCCGCTATCGTGATTCCTCAGGGGTTTGCCGATGCCGATGCCGAAGGCAAGGCCCTGCAGAAGAAGATGACCAGTATTGCCGTCGAGCGGGGGATTCGTGTTCTGGGTCCAAACACGTTGGGCGTGGTCAATGCCTATTCAGGCTTCACCTCGTCCTTTATGCCGATTAAGCGCGAGAAAGTGCCCGTGGGTGTCATCTGTCAGTCCGGCATCTTCTTTTACGGCTCATCACTTTTCAGCTGGAAGATGGGCAAAGGGATCGACATCGGAAACGGGTGCGATGTGGATTTCGCTGACGCGCTGGAATACATGGGGAACGACAACGATATTAAGGTCATCCTGCTCCATGTTGAAGGGACTCAAAACGGGAAGGCTCTTTTTGACGTGGCTCGCAAGGTGGCCAGGAAGAAACCGATCATTGCGCTTAAGACTGCAAAAAGTGAGTCCGGTGCGAAGGCAGCAGCCACCCACAGCGGCGCGATGATCGGGGACCATGCCGTCTTCACGGCGGCTCTTGAGCAATGCGGGGCCATGGTTGCAAGAAACGGCGAAGAGGCCCTCGACCTGACCAAAAGCTTCTTGATGTTACCGCCCATGAAGGGAAGAAACATGGCGGTCATCACTTTTACCGGCGCAGGGGCCATTATGTTTATCGACGCCATCGAAAGCCAGGGTCTCCATGTGGCAAACCTGTCGGCCTCAACCATCAAACGGATCAAAGACCTTTCGCCTGTCTGGATGCCGATTGGAAATCCTCTTGACATCTGGCCTGCCGCCATGAAGCACGGGCTGGAGAGGGTCTATACGACCGCCCTCGAAGGGGCCTTGAAGGACCGAAACGTTGACGGCGTGCTGTGCATTGCTGTGGCCCCGGAGATTCCCGCTATGGCCTTCGCCGATGCAACGGGCCTCATCCGCACGACAGCCCGCCGGTTTCCCGAAAAACCTGTCGTGGCCTGGCTCTATGGTCCAAAACAGCACGACAGGGTTCAAGCCCTTGAAACCGATGGCTGCGTGGTGGGCTTTCCCACGGTAGAGCGGGCCGGTCGTGCGCTGAAGGCCCTTTATGACTACCGGCGCTTTCGCCTGCAAACGGGTGGGTCTGTTTCGCGATATCGGGTCAAGGCCGGAAAGGGCCGGTCGCGGGTACGAAGGGCGTTGAAGAACAGACGCCTTCTCACGATGGAAGACCCATGGTTTCTTCTTGAAGACTATGGCATTTCGACGGTGCCACACAGGTTTGCTGGCACCCGGGAAGAAGCGACTGCCGCCGCATCAGGCATCGGATATCCGGTTGCGCTAAAGATTAGCGCCCCAATCATCAGTCACAAAAGTGATATCGGTGGCGTTAGATTAAATATCAAAGGCCCGGCTGAGCTCAAGAAAGCCTATAGTGAGATGCTGAAGCAAGCAAGAGGACAATTTCCTAAATCCATTATTGACGGCGTTCTGGTCCAGAGAATGGTGGAAGGCGGACGAGAGGTCATCTTGGGAGCGAAGCGTGATTCTCAATTCGGACCGGTGGTGATCTTTGGTCTCGGTGGAATCTACACTGAGATTCTCAGGGATACTGCGTATGGTGTTGCACCGCTGACGAGGATGGATGCCCGCAGGATGCTGGGCCGGATTAAGGCGGCACCCATGATCGAAGGGGTTCGGGGTGAAAAAGGATTGGACAAGAATTTTCTCGTAGAATCGATGTTGCGGCTGTCTCAGTTGATGGTCGACATCCCGGAAATTCGAGAAATTGATCTGAATCCGGTTATTGTATTTGAAAACGGCGGTGTGGCTGTAGATGTGAAGATCATTTTGGGGTGATGCGGGAACTTTCTATAAACCACTTCTGCAATCCAAATCAGTTATGTCCCTCGGACCGTCCTTGGAGGACTCAAACCGTGGTTTTCCTGCACTTGACCGTGAGGGGCCTTTCACATATACTTCAGACCTTTAGGGCCACGAGAGCCTTTCCGTCGCACACCATGCCGCGGTGAAAACGGTCATTCGTCGTTAGAGAGAGCAACGTATGAATCTTGTTACGAATTGGTTCCGACGCCACCTTTCCGACCCACAGGTTGTCATCCTCGCGGTCCTACTCGTCATTGGTTCTTTGGTGGTGCTTTTTCTCGGGAGGATGCTGGCACCCGTCCTTGCCAGCGTGGTGATTGCCTACCTCCTGCAGGGCCCGGTCGGGGCCTTGGAGCGCCGCCGCATTCCTCGCCTGGTGGCCGTTCTCTTTGTCTTTCTGACCTTTGTGAGCTTTCTGCTCTTCTTGCTTCTTGGACTGCTGCCTCTCATTTGGCAGCAAATAGAGCAGCTCTTTCAGCAGGTTCCGGCGATGATCTCCTGGTGTCAGCAAACGCTCTTGCGTCTTCCAGAACGGTATCCTGATTTTATTTCCGGACAACAGGTGATGGATGTCATCAACGTATTGCGCTCAGAGCTGACCAGTCTGGGGCAGCGGATCCTTTCCCTGTCCATCGCGTCGGTCCGTGTTTTGATCTGGATTATGGTTTACACGTTTCTGATGCCACTTCTGGTCTTCTTTCTTTTAAAGGACAAGGAGCGCATCGTCCGGTGGTTGACGAGTTTCATGCCCGATGACCGGAGCCTGGCGGCTGAGGTTTGGCGCGAAGTGGATCAGCAGATTGGAAACTACGTTCGAGGCAAGTTCTGGGAGATCTTGATCGTCTGGTCAGCCAGCTTTGTAACCTTCTCGATTCTCAGGCTGCAGTTTGCCATGCTGATCAGCCTGTTCGTCGGCCTTTCAGTGCTGATTCCGTATGTAGGTGCCACACTTATGACGCTTCCTGTCGCATCCATTGCCTACTTCCAGTGGGGATTAAGTTCCCAATTTGCCTATGCGGTGGCTGCTTATGTGATCATTCAGATTCTGGACGGAAACGTTCTGGTCACGTTGCTTTTCTCAGAGGTCGTCAATATTCATCCTGTTGCCATCATTGTGGCGGTGCTGGTTTTTGGGGGCACCTTTGGCTTCTGGGGTGTGTTTTTCGCCATTCCCTTGGCAACGCTGGTGCAGGCTATTGTCAAAGCCTGGTTCAGTCGAAAGAAGGCAAACGAGAATGTTGAAACGGAGGCGGAGGCCTCATCACAAGAGAGGGGCGTATATCCCACCCCCGAAGCACCCGTTCGTGAGTAGCTTGCCTGCCAGGAAACCCGAATAAAAAGGGCCCCTCTTGAGGCATCAGCCTTTGCTCGAATGACGGCCATATCCGCCGGCCCTTCGTCTGTCTCATTTTCTGGCGCGCACCGCGAAGGCGCGGGCGGTATCGGAAAATGTAAGGCGCGGCCAGTAATCGCCGCCGATATCAAAACAGAAACCCCAGGCATGGGACGAACCCACGGTTTCACTTGTCCAGACGAAACCGCCGGAGACCTTGAATAACGGGTCTATATTCTCCGTACCTTCACCCGCCCGGTAAAGGTCCTTGACTTCCTCCCGGGAAGGCATCCGCCATCCACCACCGTCCACCGTCAGGCTGTCCACCCAGACTTTTGCTTCATGCCAGTTCGTGTCCCTGTCGGGTCCTACAAACCACTGAAGGCCTGTCTTTGTGTCTATGACGATCCCGTTTCTGTCGACCACAAAACGCGAACCCAACAAAGGGCGAGGCGGCTGGGGGCCAAGCCCCTCAGCGTCATTGGTGGCGGCCTGCTGGTTCCCACGGGCTGCCCATGTCTGGCCTGGGATCAAAAAGGCGCAAGTTACTAATATAACAATGAAAAGCGCCACAACCCTGTTCATAAGTGTTACCTCCATATCCTGAGCATCTTAGACCGCTGATTTTACCCTGCAGTTTCTTGTTTAACATCTTAACATAGAAAAAAAAGATCCGAAAGATGCAGGCAAACTTGGATTGGTTGCAGCTCCCGGCAGTCCCAACAGACCGGAACTCCGAATGAATCCGCCCAGGCCCATTCACCTTGAGAAGACCTCTCTTTTCATGATACCCTTCAAATCCTTTCCACCCGCACAAGGCGTGTTATGAAGAACCGGACGATTCAGATCATAGGGGCGCGACAGAATAACCTCAAGAACCTCAGCCTGGAAATTCCCTTAAACCAGATTACGGTGATCACCGGGGTTAGCGGTTCGGGAAAGTCATCCCTGGCCCTGGATACCCTCTATGCGGAGGGCCAGCGTCGGTACGTGGAAACTTTTTCCCCCTATGCCCGGCAGTTCATGGATCGCATGGATCGGCCTCGCGTGGACCGTATTGTGGGCATCCCGCCCGCTATCGCCATTGACCGAAAAGAACCGGTGCGCACCTCTCGTTCCACGGTGGGCACCATGACCGAGATTACGGACTATGTGAAGCTTCTCTATGCCCGTCTGGGGCAGCTTCACTGCGAAAAATGCGGGAAACCGGTGTCGCCCGAAACGCCTGCCCAGGTATGGGAGGTTTTGCAGGGTTTCCCGGACGGATCGGAGGTCGTTGTCACCTTTCCGTATTCACCGGGAAAATCATCGCAAAACCAACCTGCCAAGGCATTGGTCCAGCTGGGATTTGATCGTTTCTTCAGCAAAGGGCAGGTCGAATCCCTGGAAAATTGGGTGCCTAAGAAAAAGAAAGAGTCCCTTGACGTTGTCGCAGACCGGTTTCTTCTGCTTCGCCGGGACCGGAAGCGGATCATTGATTCGCTGGAGTTGGCCTTCCGTTTTGGTCGAGGGCGATTGGATGTCTGGATCAAGCCTGACCATCACCTTGCCTTCAGCAATGCATTGACGTGTGCCAAATGCAAAGTCGCCTACAGGGCACCACACCCTAACCTATTTTCTTTTAACAGCCCGGTCGGCGCCTGCGACAACTGCCGGGGCTTTGGTCGCACGATTGACATAGACCTCGATCTCATCATCCCGGATCACACCCTGTCCCTGGAGGAAGGGGCCATCAAGCCGTGGGGCGATTGGGAAGCTCACCGCATGGAATTTGATGACCTGATGACCTTTTGTCAACAGAGTCACATCCCGACAGATGTCCCATACGAGCGACTTTCAACGCGTCAAAGAAAGGCCGTCATTGACGGTACGCCCAGCTATTATGGCGTGAGAGGATTTTTCAAGTGGCTTGAATCAAAGACCTACAAGATGCACGTCCGGGTTTTCCTTTCCCGTTACCGGAGCTATGCGGTCTGTGCCCGTTGCGCCGGCACCCGCTTCAAGAATGAGGCCTTGCTCTATCGGCTGGGAGACCGCGACATCAGCGAGGTGTATGGGCTGAATATTGAGAAGGCGCACAAGTTTTTCGATGCGCTCCTTGTTCCATCCAAAGACGAGGCCAGCCAGGTCGTCCTGCGAGAAATCCGGGCTCGCCTGAGATACCTTGAGGACGTTGGGCTGGGGTACCTGACCCTTGATCGACAGTCCCGAACGCTGTCAGGGGGGGAGGTACAGCGTGTCGCCCTCGCGTCAGCTCTTGGCTCGTCCCTGGTCAATACCCTTTATATTTTGGATGAACCGAGCATCGGCCTGCATCCCAGGGACAACCACCGGCTTATCGGGATCATGAGGGCCCTGAGCCGGATGCAAAACACCTTGGTTGTTGTGGAACACGACCCGGAAATCATCAGCCGAAGCGATTTCATGCTGGACCTTGGACCGAGGGCCGGGGAGCGAGGCGGGGAGATCATGTATTTTGGCCCCACAAGTCAGGTTAACGGCTCCCTGACCGGGCAGTATTTAAAAGGTGAGCGATCGATCCCGATCCCTGCGGCAAGGCGTCAACCGAAAAGCGGGGCATGGCTGACGGTCGAAGGGGCTGCTGAACACAACCTGAGGGACATCGATGTGCACATTCCCCTTGGACTTTTTGTCTGCCTGACCGGGGTGTCGGGTTCCGGCAAGTCGACCCTGGCAGAGGAAGTGCTCTACAGGGCCGTCAAGTGGAGCAAGTGGGACCCTCAGGGCCGACCCGGTCGCCACCGGGCGGTGAAAGGCTTAGAGCAGATTGTGGACGCCGTTCTCGTGGATCAAAGGCCCATCGGGCGAACACCGAGAGCCAACCCCTTGACCTATGCGAAGGCTGCAGATCCCATCCGTCGACTTCTGGCCGACACGCCGGATGCACGGGCCAGGGATTTCGGGCCTGGCCATTTCTCCTTTAATGTGGCCGGGGGGCGGTGTGAAACATGCAGGGGAGAAGGATTTGAGAAAGTGGAAATGCAGTTTCTCTCCGATGTCTTCATTACCTGCCCCGCATGCGGTGGAAAGCGCTTTCAAGAAGAAGTCCTGGAAGTCGCCTACCGAGGCAAAAACATTGACGATATCCTGTCCATGACGTTGAGTCAGGCTCTTGCTTTTTTCGAGGACCAGCCCAAAGTGAGAAGCCCGCTTCAACCCTTGGCTGATGTGGGTCTCGGTTACCTACGGCTCGGTCAACCCATCAACACCCTTTCCGGAGGCGAGGCCCAGCGCCTCAAGCTCTCTCCGTATTTTCAGCGCGGTGACCACAGGGCCCGGCTGTTTATTTTCGACGAACCCACCACAGGCCTTCATTTCCACGATATCGGCAAACTCCTTTCTGCCCTGCAGGAGCTCGTTTCGGAGGGGCACACGGTGCTCGTGATCGAGCACAACATGGATGTCGTGAAAACGGCAGACTGGGTCATTGATCTGGGACCGGAAGGTGGAGATGGCGGTGGCCTCGTGATCGAAGCGGGTTCACCTGAGGTGGTGGCACACAACCCGTCGTCTCACACGGGCCGGTTCTTGAGACAGTATTTGAAAACAGGCCGGCGGCTCGGGGCGGACAAATCCGTCACCTATAAGGCCGAAGCCCGTGAAAGGACGAGGGGGGTCTCCGAACCGCCCGCGGGCTTTTCCGAGGCGATCGCTGTAAGGGGGGCCAGAGAACACAACCTGCGCAATGTGAGCCTTTCTATTCCGCGAAATCAGCTCGTGGTCCTGACAGGGGTTTCGGGCTCCGGGAAATCCAGCCTCGCTTTTGATATTCTCTTTGCCGAAGGGCAGCGCCGGTACCTGGAAAGCCTTGCCCCATATGTCCGTCAATATGTGAGGATCCTTGAGCGGCCCGAAGTGGATGTCGTATCCGGCCTCCCTCCCACCGTGGCCATTGAACAGCGGATCAGCCATGCCAGCCGCCGCTCGACGGTGGCAACGCTCACGGAAATCTACCACTTTCTGAGGCTTCTCTATAGCAAGCTCGGCATCCAGCACTGCCCGGGGTGCAACCGTAAGTTAACCCCCCAGGTCCGAGCGGCAGTGATCGATCAGATCCGGCGTCGCTATCAAAGAAGGCCTGCCATGGTGCTGGCACCCGTCGTGGCGGGGCGTAAAGGCTTCCACAAGGATGTCTGTTCTCAGGCTCTCCGGGACGGTTTTGAGGCGGCTCGTATTGATGGCACCCTGAAGCCCCTGAAAAAGGACATGACTCTTTCCCGATATCAGGAGCATACCATCGAGCTTGTTGCGGGACAGCTACCCAGCAAGGCATTGGAGACACTGGTCGATCGAGCATTTGAAAAAGGGCGTGGAACCCTTGTAGTTGTTGACAGGAAAGGACATGAAGAGGTCTTCAGTCTAAAAGGCATCTGTCCGGTCTGCCATATAGGCGTGCACCCCCTCGATCCTCGACTCTTTTCTTTCAACAGCACGCACGGTGCCTGCCCAACGTGCGAGGGACTGGGTGTGCTGGAAGATTCGCCGCAAGACCAGTATAAGGTTTGTCCAAAATGCGGGGGCAGTCGTTTGAGACCAGAGGCAACGGCCGTAAGAATCAAGGACTATTCTCTATGGGACCTTGTACAACATCCTGCCGGACGGGCCGAGGAGATTTTAGGCCGCTTGCGTTTTGAGTCCCATGAAAAGCCTATCGCCGATCCAATCCTGGCCGAGGTCATGACACGCCTTGCCTTGATCAATCGGCTTGGGTTGTCTTATCTTTCCCTCGATCGGAGCGGAGATACGTTATCTGGCGGCGAGGCTCAAAGGGTCAGACTGGCCGCGCAGCTTGGATCAAATCTGACAGGCGTCTGTTATATCCTTGACGAGCCTACAATCGGACTTCACCCCAGGGATCACGGAATGCTGCTGGGTGCCCTCGGGGAACTCAAGGACCGGGGCAACTCCATCCTTGTTGTGGAACATGACGAGGAGACCATCCGTGCCGCCGACCACCTCATCGACCTCGGGCCGGGAGCAGGACAGGCCGGTGGAAAGGTTGTGGCCTCGGGCACACTGGCCGATCTCAAGAAGGTTTCCTCGTCGGTCACAGGGGCTTGCTTTGACGGCCGCCCCCACCGATTGACTTCTAAACTGAGGCCATACCTGGAACGGCCGTGCCTCAAGGTCATCGGGGCTGCTGAGCATAATCTGAAGGGCATCAATGTCGGGTTTCCTTTGGGGACGTTTATCTGTGTCACCGGGGTTTCGGGTTCCGGCAAGTCAACCCTTCTGAAAGAAACAGTCTATAAGGAGCTGTGCCATCTCATGGCGAACCCGAGGGCCGAGTTCGGCCGCTGCAAGGGGATCGAAGGCTGGCAGGCACTCGATCGCGTGATCGAGGTTGATCACAGCCCGATTGGCCGAACGCCCCGGTCTGTGCCCGCCTCATATGTGGGGTTCTTGTCAGAGGTGCGAAAGCTGTTTGCATTGACACCGGACAGTCGGGCTCGGGGATACAAGCCTGGACGTTTTTCGTTTAACATGGCCGGCGGACGATGCGAAGCGTGCAAAGGGCATGGGTCTTTGAAAGCGGCCATGAGTTTTCTCCCGGATGTTTACATTCATTGTGAGGTCTGCCAGGGTCGGCGATTCAATCAGGAAACCCTGGACATCATGTTCAAAGGGAAGAATATCTCAGAGGTTCTAGAACTCACCTTTGAGGAGGCCGCAAGTTTTTTTGCGGCCGTTCCCTCCATTCGACGGGCTGTTCAACTGGTCTGTGACATAGGACTGGGATACTTGCATTTCGGTCAGCCGAGCCCTACCCTGTCTGGCGGAGAGGCCCAGCGCATTAAACTCGCCCAGGAACTCATCAAGCCCTCTCGGGGAAGGACCTTTTACGTTTTAGACGAGCCGACGACCGGATTGCACGTGGCGGACCTCTCCAAGGTTGTCGGGGTATTGCAGGCTTTGGTCGACCAGGGTAATACTGTGGCGGTGATTGAACATAACATGGCGATAATCAGCGAGGCTGATTACATCATCGATCTCGGCCCTGAAGGGGGCGACGATGGAGGGCGGGTCGTCGCAGCCGGTTCGCCGGCGGAAATCCTCGCTCGCCCAGACGGGTCCCACACCGCCCGTTACCTGGAGGCATACCTCGGAAAGGCGCGGTGAAATGTTTCCCGTCCGGAATACGGAGAACAGAAAGGTGGAAGGCTTGAAGTGAGACTCGCCATCATCTCAGATATTCACGGCAACCTTGAAGCCTTCAGGGAGGTCCTTGCAGACATCGACCAGGCTCAAGTGGACGCTGTCGCCTGCCTGGGGGATAATATCGGCTACGGCCCCGAGCCGGAGGCGGTCGTCAGGCTCCTTCGCAAGCGAAACATCCCTTCTGTCATGGGAAATCACGAACTGGCGATTGTGGCCCCGGGCTACCGGGAGTGCATGAATCCTTTGGCTTTTGAATCGCTCCTCCTGACGGAGAAACTCCTGTCTAAAGAAACACTGGATTTCATCCACACGTTGAAACCATCCATGCACTTTCACGGGAGCTTGTGTGTCCATGGGTGCCCTCCCGACTCAGTCACCACCTATCTCTTTGAACTATCAAGGGCGGCATTCAAGGCGCTTTTGCTTGGTTTGCCTGAAAGGGTTTGCTTCGTGGGCCACACCCACGACCTGGAAGTTATCTGTTTTGATGGACAAGAGGTCGACGTTGCTCCGTTGCGAAAAGGAATGATCACTCTGGCGCAAGCCAACAAATACATGATCAATGTGGGAAGTGTGGGGCAACCCAGAGACGGGAACAACAATGCAAAATATGTGATTTGGGACAATGTTTCAGGAACGCTTGAGGTTAGATTTATCCCGTACGATATTTCTGTAACGGCCGATCAAATCCTGAAACTTGGTTTTCCGGAATTCAATGCGGAACGCCTATGGTAACTGATCGTGACGTGAAGCATGAAGTCCGTGTCGGTCATCTGACATACCATTTTTCGAGACGGTGACTACGGCGTTGCCAGACCACAGGATGGGACGGGTTCACGGGTGAGCTTGGCCCGGCGAAAGCATTGCCATGGGGTGGGTATGAAAAAAATCGGTAAATACGAAGTTTGTGGTTTGCTCGGCAAGGGCGGCATGGGGATGGTCTACAAGGTGCGCATGCCGGTTGTGGGCAAAGTCGTGGCTTTGAAACTCCTGTCTCCGCACCCTAATCTCGTGGCCCTTTTAGGGGAACAAGAAGTCAGAAAACGATTTGTGACTGAAGCGGTGACCATGGCAAGGCTGAGACATCCTCACCTTGTAGGCATTTGGGATTTTCACGACTCCAAAGCGCTCACCTTCTTTATTATGGAGTACTTCTGCAACAATTTAGGGGTGATTATCGGCGAGACTTACCGTGTAGAGGAGCCTTCCCGCATCGTGAGCGTTGACAAGGCCATCCATTATACCGGTCAAGTCCTGAAGGGGCTTCGCCGGCTCCATGAAGCGGGGATCATTCACAGGGACATCAAGCCTTATAACATCCTTGTCACCGACCAGGACAACGTTAAGATTACCGATTTCGGCCTGTCCCAACTTAGGGGGGAGACTTTTCGCGGTCCCCGCAACCTGATGGTGGGCTCACCTTACTATGCGGCGCCCGAACAGGAAGAGGATCCGAATCAAGTCGATGCCCGCGCAGATCTTTACCCTGTGGGGGTCATGCTGTACCGGATGCTTGCCGGTGAACTTCCTATTGATGGCTTCAGAGGTCTGAGCGAGTGCAATCCGGATCTGGACCCGGATTGGGATGACTTCATGCTGAAAGCCGTAGCACCGGACAGAGAGAACCGATTTCCCAGTGCCAAGGCAATGCTGGGGGCCCTCGACAGGCTTCGAGCAGGGTGGGAGGAAAAGAAAGAGAGGGTGTGCGACATGCCTTTCGTGGAGCCAATGAAAGAGAAAGCTCCTGGATCGGGGCAGAGACCCCACAGCGAGAGCATCAAGGTCAGGCCTGGCCATGCCCGCAAGGCTTTTGGCGTTGATGCCCGATGGCGTCCGGTTCATTACACCGCCAATGATTTCCGGGCGAATAAAGAGGGCACGGTGACAGACAGGGCGACCGGGCTTGTTTGGCAGCGGGCAGGTTCGGATTATCCGGTGACCTGGCATGAAGCTCACGAATACGTTGAACGTTTGAATCAAGAACGCTTTGGCGCCCACGCGAACTGGAGACTTCCCACGGTGAATGAACTCATCTCTCTAATCACCGATGTGCCCCGGGCGGGCGATCTCTGTATCGAGCCAATCTTTGACCCCACCGAGCGATGGCTTTGGAGTTCAGACCGGTGCTCGTTTGTATCAGCTTGGTACGTGAGCGTGGACTTGGGTTATGTCTCGTGGCAGGACTTTACTTGTTATTACTATGTGCGAGCTGTTTGTTCAGAGTCATGATGAAGTCATTGTTTTCGATCTGATCTTATTTTATAGTGAGCCTGGAAGGACGCGAACAATCACCCGCAAAGCGTGGGGCTTAAAGACGGACAATCATGGAGACCACAGCGCTATCAAGAATCGCGGCAGATAAGCAAAACCTGGAGCGCATTCTGGACAATCTCATGGAAGGAATTATCGCCCACGACCAGAAACGGCGTATCATTTTCTTTAACAGGGCGGCAGAGCGAATAACGGGCTACAGCAAGATCGACGTGTTGGGAAATGACTGCCATGAAGCATTCGGGGAACCCTTTTGCGGTGGGCGCTGCTCTTTTTGTGGGCAACCGCCTGACTCGTGGACTCCAGTCCGGTATCCTCTAAACATCGTCACAAAACAAGGAGAGCCCCGGAGAATCGAAATGTCGGTGACCGGAATGACCGACGAGAAAGGTCTTCTATTTGGTGTCTTGGCCGCGTTTTGGGACGTCACCGATCTTCTTGGCTTGCAAATCGAGCTGGGTAGATTGAAGAGTTTTGCAGGCATCATTGGGCGGGAGCAGAAGATGCTCAGGATCTTTGATCAGATACGCCAGTTGGCCACAAATGACTACCCGGTCTGCATTACGGGCGAAACAGGGACTGGAAAGGAACTCGCGGCAGCAGCCATCCACAGTGAGAGCCGGCGGGGTGGCGGTCCTTTTGTGCCCGTGAACTGCGCAGCACTCCCGGAGGGCACACTTGAAAGCGAGCTTTTTGGTCATGTCAAAGGCGCGTTTACAGGGGCCGTGCGGGACAAGAAGGGGCGGTTTGAGTTGGCCGACCGAGGCACCCTGTTCCTTGACGAGGTCGCTGATCTGCCCAGGGCAGTACAAGCAAAACTGTTGCGTGTCCTCCAGGACGGGGTTTTCGAACGTGTTGGCGGTGAAAAGCCGGTCTCGGTCGATATCCGACTCATAAGCGCGACCAATCAAGACTTGAAGCGGATGGTGGAAACCGGTCTCTTTCGTGAAGATCTTTACTATCGTATCAATGTGGTTCCACTGCATATGCCGCCACTCAGGAAACGCAAGAATGACATTCCGCTTCTCGTAGAGCACTTCCTGGATAAAGCCGCTAAAGAGGGTCAAGAGACAGCCGGTCCCTCCAAAGAGGCCTTGGCGGTCATGATGGAATATCCATGGCCCGGAAATATCCGCGAGCTTCAAAGCGCCATCAGGTTTGCCCTCGTGAAATCTAAGGGTCGGATTATTCAGCCGGATGATCTCCCCATGGAATTGAAGCAATGGGCGTATGATCGACCTTCTCGGGGCCCCGCCCGAAAGCTGGATCAGCAGAGTGTCCAAACGGCCCTAGTCCAGACTGGAGGCAACAAGGCAAGGGCGGCCAGACTGCTGGGCGTCGGTCGAGCCACCTTGTATCGATTTCTCGCTGATTATCCGGATGTCTCATGAGGCAGTTGTGTCTCTATATTTAAAATGAGGCACTTTCCCCTTCATTTCGCTCCCCATCAAAAAGTGCTTTCCGCCTCAACCCCATCCCCCTTGTCTGAACAAACCTTGCAAGGTCCGCCGATGACCGGTCCATATCCTGCCCCGGGCAACACGCCTTTCGGGGACGTCCCCACTCTGGACATGTGAGAGGGTTCAGGCCTGTAAAATAGGATCATCTCAGTATGTTGTGACGCTTCTTCTTGTTGACCCTTTCGACTGTCTCAGGGATGTCTCGGGTTTTACGGAACAGCCGGCCAGGCTGAGAAAGCTGTATATCTCTAACTATTCAATATTGCCGCATTATCGTTCAAATCCCTTGGCTGATCGCCTCTTGGCACGGATCTTGAGATGCTTAGGGATAAACAGCCACCACGGAGGAATTCAATGATGAGGCCATGTGATGAACGCCTCGAAAAGACCTTGAAGTTGGCAACTGATATGCTCGATCTCGCGGATGAGGGTGATGCGCTTCGTGAGGATACGGGTTGCGGCGTCCTTTACAGCGTTTTGCGGGACTCTGCCTACAAGATCCGGCGGCTCGCGGAGGCGGAACGCGAGTCCCACATCAGGAAAGGATGGTGGATGGGAGGCGGCGTGAAATGAACCTGTTTAGTAAATATTCAGTTGGGAGAGCGTGTGGTGACCAATGAACATAGAAAAGGAGGGTTCTAATGAGTCAGACTGAAGAGAATCTATTGGAAGCTTTTGCTGGTGAATCTCAGGCCAACCGGAGGTACCTGGCCTTTGCAAAACAGGCTGAGAAAGAGGGATATGATCAAGTGGCCAGACTCTTCCGCGCAGCAGCCGAAGCTGAAACCGTCCATGCCCACGCGCATCTGCGGGCTTTGGGCCAAACGAAAAGCACGGCCGAGAATTTGAAAGAAGCCATTGCAGGCGAAACCCATGAGTTTAAAAACATGTATCCTGCCATGATCGAGACGGCCGCAAAAGAAGGAAACAAAGCCGCGGAGCGGAGTTTTTCCTATGCCAACGAAGTGGAGAAAATTCATGCTTCTCTCTACCAGAAAGCCCTGGATAACCTGGAAACGCTGGAAGCAACGGACTATTATGTTTGCTCCGTATGCGGTTACACGTGTGAAAATGAACCCCCTGACAAGTGTCCGGTGTGTGGTGCTCGGTCAAAGGCGTTTTCTAAGGTAGAATAGTTGACAGCGTGAAGTCGGTCCCCTCTATAGGGCCGGGTGCCCCTGGCAGAAGTGCTTGGCAGGCAGGGCATAACCCGGTCCTGAAAGATACAGAAAAAGACGAGGTCAATGGCCAATGGCGACAGACAGGGTAGTGATATTTGAACCGTACCCCTTCAGCGTGGGGCAAAAGATCCACATTAAGGGTGGTCCACGAAACGGGGATTGGGAAGTCATCCAGGTCAGTGAACGAAAGGTCAAGCTGAGGTGTCCCATCTCTCAGCGAGAATTTGAGTGGGATCGGTTCTGCTATTTTTTGGGGGATGAAGATTGCGTCCAGGGGCCGCCAGAGAAATAGCTCACGACACCTGGGGTCGGCGGCGCAACGGATGGGGTGACAACGAGGCGAATTCCCTCAGCCTCGAGTATATGTGACAGGTTCATGGAAAAGGAGATTCATGGATGAAGAAAGTGTTGGTTGCGTACGACAGCAGGACGGGTCACACAAAACAGATGGCCGAGTTCATCGCCGAAGGCGTTCGAATTGGTGGGCATGAAGCGGAACTTGAAAAGATCACGGCCATAAAAAGCGAAAAGCAATTAGCAGGATACGACGCCTACGTGTTTGGTTGTCCCACTTATCACAGAGATATGACCAATGGCATGAAAACATTCCTCTTTCTTGTTCAAAAGGCAGACCCAAAAAACAAGGTCGGGGGAGCCTTTGGCTCTTACACCCACAGCGGAGATGCACCCAAATTCATTTTTGATACCATGGAATACGTGTTCAAAATGGACATGATGGATTTGGGTTCTTTTAAGTTGAAAGAGGACATGCTGGCGCGGCGTGAAGGCATGCGTGCCTGCCAGGATTATGGAAAAGCGATCGCGCAAAAACTTTCGCAATAATGTTCTTTGTTTTCGAGAAAAAGGAAAGGGAGTGTCAACGATGATGGGATTAGAAGAGATCAGAAACCGTGATGAAATGATCAACGTGATCGATTGGGACATGACCCCTGAAGACGCTGTGACCCTGTATCTCGAATGGGGAAACAATCCCGCCACAGGCAGGAACAGCATCAGGTCAAAAAACGATGTGTCCCATTATTTTGTGGTCAACACTTGGGAAGAGACGCCAAAGATCTACTTTATCCGGCGCAACTCTGAGGAGGCTGTCGAATTGGCTATGATCGACTTGCCGGAACCGCTGAGAGGTCGGTTCTTGGAGTCTATCGGGCACAATAAGGGGGTGTACGCTCTGAATGACGAACTAAAGACCTGGTTGAAAGAAGAGCTGCACGGAAATTGAGAAGAACCTCACCACTTCAGCCTAATGGAACATTCCTGGTTTGGGCAGCTCAGCTTGACCCGCGCTTCGGAGGTCTGTATGCTAATAATCAGGGATAACTGTTTTTGAATGTGGCCTTTCGGTGACAGGCCTCGTTTGAGGTTGATCGGCCTCCATACATACTGGAAAGGAACCTGGGGTGGCTTTTGCGGACAAGAAAACGCTTATTGATGCTTTGCACATAATCGGTGTCTAACAAAACAGATAAAGACCTGTGGGATGAGAAAAGACTGGTCTCCTGCCTGAAGCAGGGGCAGGAAGAGGCATTTCGGATGCTCATCCGCCAATTTCAAGGCAGACTCTTCGGCATCGCCTACGGGATCACTCTGGACAGAGAAGAGAGTCGAGATATTGTGCAAGAAGTCTTTCTGAAAGTCCACCGGAACATTCACGGCTTCAGAGAAGAGTCAAAACTCTCGACATGGCTTTATCGTATCACCGTCAACGTGTGTCTTAATTGGCAAAGGAGATGGAAGCGGAGGTTCAGGTGGCACCACCAACCCCTGGAACGAGAGAAAGCCAGGGATTACCAGGAACCGGGAGCAGATGACGACAGCCCCGGGAAGCTTTATGAGCAGAAGGAGTTTGCAAAGAAAATGTGGCAAACTTTAGAGGCTTTACCGGCAGAGTCCCGGGCCGCATTCGTTTTAAAGGAAATGGAAGGTCTTTCTTATGAGGAGATTTCTCAGGCCCTCAATATCAAGAAGGGAACCGTGAGTTCTCGGCTGTTTTACGTCCGGAAGAAATTAAGAGAGGAACTGAAGAAATATCTGGAGGGGAAGGAGCGTTCATGACCACAGGCGAACCGTTATGTGATCAACGCACCTTGAGCCGTTTTCTTGATCAGGAAGTTGAATCAGAGGAATGTTCTCAGATTGTTGAACATGTGAAGCAATGCCAGTTGTGCAGGCGGGCCCTAAAGGACCATGAGTCCATCTCCAGCCTTTTCAAGGCCGATCTGACCAAAGAGATTTCTCGCGCGAAACTTGAAGGTCTTGAGGAGGATATAATAACTGTTTTGCAGAGGCGCGAGGTTTCATGGCTGAAAAAAGTCTCAGGGTTCTTGACATCCAGGAAGTTCTATCTTCCGGCTGCCGCGGTTGCCACGGCACTCGCGCTTTTTGTTTATCTGACAGGATCGCCCGCCCCTGTGTCCGGCCCGAGCGCCATCATAAACTCTTTTACAGGAGAAATGAGTTCTGTTATGATTATAGAGATACCGACGTCACGCCGAACCATACTCTGGTATCATGAGACTTCAATGCCGAGCGAGGATGACAATGGGGTTCAAAAGGGCTAGCATACTGTTCCTGCTGCTAACGGTTACGGGCATGGTTGTCCGCCCGGTTTGGGCGGAAAAGAAAATTCATGTCGCTGTAGTGGCCGTGATGGCATCTCAGGGTTCGGAAGACTCAGACCCCCGGCTTTCCGATCTCATCGAGGAATTAAAATCGGTATTCCGGTATTCCTCCTACCGACTTTTGAGCGAGAACAGTGTCGATCTGGCTATGAGAGAGACTGGGACGGTGTCACTTCCAGGAAAGAGGGTTCTCAAGATCACGCCGGCGCAAATATCAGGAAACAGAGTTGAGATGGAACTCGTCATATTCAAAAATAACAAGGAGATTTTTCAGACCGTCATTCAGCTTCTCAACCAAAGCAGCATCATTGTGGGAGGACCCGAATACCAAGACGGTTATCTGCTTTTCAATATATCCGCTGCATTCTGAGCTCCTTCCCCTCCACTTCTGGGCGCGGTTCTGCCGCATGGCATGGCCTTGAGAGTCCTGTAAAACATTCCCTTTTGCTCAACTTGTAAACAGCTCTATCAAGTCGTCAGGCACAGCCATCAGCCCATGGCGGTTCCCACAGATATGTTCAGATCCGTTTTTTTGCATTCCCATTGAGTTTTTTAAGAAAAACGGTGTCTAATTCAGCAAAAAGAGAATTTATGGTGAGGGTGAGTCTCATGAAAAAAGACAAAACACCATGTGATCTTGAGATGTTAAGCCGTTTTTCGGATCATGAGCTGGAATCCCGGGAGAATATTCGAATGAGCGAGCATGTAGGCTATTGCGCTTCTTGTCGGCACCGACTTCGAGATCATGAAGCTATCTCGATTCTCTTTAAGAGGAGGTTGGACCGGGAGCTTTTGGGCTGCAGTCTGGAACCTATTGAGGAGAGTGTGGTTGCTCTGATAGAGAGGAACAATCTCCCTTGGTGGGTGAAAGCGGGCCGTCTTCTTGTATCCCGAAAATTCTATGTCCCTGCAACGGCTCTGGCGGCGGCCCTGGTGCTTTTTTTTGCTCTTTCAGGGCCACAGGGTTATGGATCCGGTCCGAGCGCGGTCGTAAGTTACTTGGGCGGTGACATTGAATCGGTCATGATCTTGGAAACACAAAAATCACACAGGACGGTTGTTTGGTTCAACGAGATCGTGACTTCAGGTGAAGAGGCGGCTGGGGTTCAAGGAAGCCGGTCGACTCTTCGGACTTTATACACAAAAAGGTATTTGGTCTCTTAGAAAAAGAAATAAGGAGGTACAAGGATGACGACTTTTTTGAAAGGAAGAGGTGAAAAGAAATTATGAAGAAACGATCTTTGCTTGTATGCGTTTTGGTCCTCACAGGCGTGGCTTTACTCCTCAGGGGTGTTTATGCCAGCCAGCAGGCGCCTGATACGATCACTATGAACTCAACGGTGTACGACAAGCACACAAAGTCCCTGGTGACGTTTCCCCACAAGAAGCATAATGAGGACTACAAGATTGCCTGTGGCGATTGCCACCACTTGTACAAAGATGGCAAGAACGTGTGGAAACAGGGCGATGCCGTGCAAGAATGTGAGGCGTGCCATTCACAAGCCAAGCCACCAACAGGCAACACTGGCGACGCCAGCCTGAGCAAGGCTGAGAAAATCAAATTGTACCACTATTCCGCCATTCATGAGAATTGTGTAGGATGTCACAAGGAACTGAAGAGCGCGGGTAAGCCCACGGGGCCCGTCTCGTGCAAGCAATGCCACGCGTAAGAGGTATGAAAAAATAGGGTAAGCCCCTGTTGGGCTTACCCTATCTGCTTCCATTCGTTCTTGGGATCCAGGAAAAAACGTGTGCCCGGCTATTGCCAGGCACACACCAGAATGCAACCTCAACCCTTAGCTCTTAATCTCTATCTTCTTTGTTGCCGCAGATTCAGCTTTGGGAAGTGTGATTTTCAGCACGCCGTTCTTGTATGTTGCATCCACCTTGTCGGGATCAACATCAACAGGAAGGGCAATGTTTCGACAAAAAGCGCCATAGTGCCTTTCGGTCCGATGGTAGTTTTCGTCCCCTTCCTCCTTTTCGTGCTTTTTTTCCCCCGAAATGGTCAGGCAACCATCTGATAGAGTAAGGTTAATGTCTTTGCTGTCCATGCCTGGTACTTCAACCTTCACGACCAGTTCTGAGTCGGTCTCAGACATATCAAAAACCGGCATCCACGCCCTTTCTTCCGCGGACAGTAATGCCGGCCTAAAATCGTCAAAGAAACGGTCAAAAAAGTCCCGGTCCGGACGAGCTATCCAATCATGTCGTTTTAGGCTTGGTAAAAAGCTTCTCATGTCTAACACCTCCTTTTCCGCGCAAATACAGGTGTTTAACCACCTTTATTTGTCTAAAAGATAATCCTGTCGATGGACAAGTCAAGGGTTGGGCCTGTTTTTTTTTCTCAGGAGAAAGAAAGTTCCATGTTATTATGTTTTTGTATACATTCGAGTACACTCTGGTACATCTCCGGCCTTCCAGAGGGGCGTTTGGAAGCCGAAAGAGGTGATGAGAAGATCAGCCCAAGCCCGCCTGGCCAAGCTTTTTTGTAGAGTTTTTGTGGAGCCATGGCGATCATTTCCCGGAGGCATAGAAATTGCTTATTGAAAAGGCGGGCATTTGTGTGGTGGAGGGGAGCTGACATCAACCATAAAAGCGGAGGTATGACACAAATGCTGAGACAGAAAAACGTAAGGGGTTTTACGCTCATCGAACTCATGGTTGTCATTGCCATCATCGGCATCCTTGCAGCTATTGCCATTCCAAATTTTATCAGCTACCGAAAACGGTCGTACAACTCAGCAGCCAATGCGGACATTAAGAATCTGTACACGTCGGCCCAGGCTTATTTCACCGACAATCACGCCGCGGCGACGACCGCGCTGGATGACTACAAGGCATACGGTTTTCGGCAGACGGCCGATGTGAATGTCACCCTACAAGGCAGCGGCAGCCAAGGGGCTTTTTCGGCCGACACGTTTCATAGCTCAGGAGACAAGACTTATCATATCGCCTCGGACGGCGTGATCACAACGTCTTCTTAGTAAACGCTTTGAACCGCAACGGCGAACGCACTCCCCCTCGCGGGGCGTAATCGTCCGCTTGCGCCTTTCCTTTGTTTTCATCGACAAAGAAGAGAAGTAAGCCGCCGAGGATAAAGAGTAACAAGATAGAACCCATCCCACATCGGGACGCGAGCTGCTGGATGTGGTGAATCTGGTGCGGTGTCGGCGAAGGCGGCATGAGCACCCGCCGGACAGCTAAACCGACCAATCCGATCATGCCTGGTCCCAGGATAGCCGCAAATTTCCCCAACATATTGTAAAAGCCATAGAATTCGGCGGCCTGGCTCTTTGGGATGAGCCTGGAATAGTATGAGCGACTGAGGGCTTGTACGCCGCCCTGAACCAAGCCGATGATGACAGCCAGGCCGTAAAACTCGTACTTGCTGGTCATCATCGTTCCCCACAGCGTGATGCCTATGTAGGTGCAGATGCCGAGGTATATGGACTTCCGGACCCCCCAGATTTGCCCAAGCTTGCCGAATCCCAAGGCTGCGGGAAACCCGACAAACTGCGTGATCAGCAGCGCGAGGATCAGGTCATTTGAAGCAAAGCCAAGAGACATCCCATAATCGACAGCCATGCGGACAATGGTGTCGACACCATCAATATAGAACCAGTAGGCGAGCAAAAAGGTGAGAACCGTTTTAAGGTGGCGAATCCTTTTAAGTGTTCCAATGAATTGCCAAAATCCCTGGACAATGATTTCTTTGCGTCCAGGCGAGGGTTCCTGGCGAACCGGCTCCGGGACCCACCGGATGGTAAAAACAGTAAACAGCCCCCACCACAATGCAACAGAGACAAAGGCATAACGCACCGCCATCCCGGAATCCGGCAACCCGAATTTATCCGGCATTCGGATCATCAAGACGTTCAAAAGAAACAACAAGCCCCCGCCGAGATATCCCATGGAAAATCCCAATCCGGACACATAATCGATGTTCTCTTCGTCTGCCACAACAGGCAGGAGGGCGTCGTAAAAGACGTTTGCGCCCGAAAAGCCGACGATTCCCATGGCGTAGAAGAAGATCGCCAAAGCCCACTGCCCTTTTTGTGCAAGAAACAGGGCCGCTGTCATCAACACCCCAAGATAGGCAAAGAAAAGCAAGAATTTCTTCCTGGCCGCGCCCCTGTCTGCGATAGCGCCGAGGACAGGTGCCATCAGGGCAACGAGCAGACTCGCAATCGCATTTCCAAATCCCAGTTTGGCGGTACTTACGTTGACGTCAGCGCCATAGCTCCAGTACTGCTTAAAGAAGAGAGGAAAAAAGCCTGCCATAACGGTTGTGGCAAAAGCCGAATTTGCCCAGTCATAAATAGCCCACCCCCAAATCGCTTTTTTTTCTTTTTTCATGCTCATAGACAGAAACCGTGGGTCAGCTTGAGGCCCTTCAAATCACCGGCTTCGGTGCCATCGTTCGAACTCAGCTCAGAAGGACTCAATGGGTGCAAGCAAGCGCGGATCACATAATAAAGACTGTCGGACCGTTCATGCCATGGTCACGAATTCGAGCCTGTCTGTATAACACACCTTGTTCACATTTTCATATATTCCGGTGCACAAAAACATACAATATACCCCGTTTGAAGTCAGTTTCCAAAGAAATGCAATGATAAAAAAAATGACATCTCCGTGACAACCTTCTGTTTTCAAAGGGTTCGCAGAAAGACAATGCAACTGGGTTGGCATAGGCATGCAAATTGCTATTCACAGCGAAAAGGAATTTGAGAGGAAGCTTTGCAAAATTTCTTTTAACTCTTCTGTTTCTTTCTTAATCCAATGTTTATGGCGCAAATACTGACAACGGAATATCCACTCTGGTTTCATGTGATGACTCGCGGGATACGGGGTGAGGTTGTTTTTTCAGGAGCAGGCGACTACAAAGCCTTCCTCGACATCCTGGCAGAGACGTCCAGGCTCTGGGACGTGGGAATCGCCGCATATTGCCTGTTGCCAAACCGCTACCATCTGCTGGTTCAAACCGAGTATGACAACTTATCGAGATGTATAAGCTACATCAAGTGGAGATACACAGGCGTCTTTCGTAAGTTGCATGGAGGCCGCGGACCTCTGTTCCAGCGAGGATATAGATCAGTCCCAGTAGAGGAAGACGCTTACCTCTTAGACCTGATTCGGTACATCCACAGAATTCCCCTCCAAGAAGGCCTGGCAAACCAAGTAGATGTCTACGAGTGGACCAGCCACAAAGGGTATGTCTCGGAGGCCGCGCAATGGAACTGGCTTCATAAAGACGTTATTCTCTCAATCATTCCAGAGAAAAAGAGATAACAAGCGACAGATTATAGTGATTCTCAGAATAACGTTCCGTTATACAGAGGTTGCTGAATCTAAAGAGCGCGGCGATATCAGACGGCGAGTACATTCACTTCACTTCGGCCTCCAATGCCTTAAGGTGATGTGCAAATCGTGCTGCAGAAAATGGCTGTAGGCCTTCGTTCAGGGAATCTACTCGCCGCCCCAGGCAGCTTGTGGCAATCGGAACATATTTGAGAATCACTGTAGACGTCTTGACAAGACGCGATTACTTTGCGGAGGAAGACCTGACTGCCCCTGTCAATCAGCCATGTCAAAACCCAGCCCCGGTTTGTCGGTGGGGAAAAGGACCCCTTCACGGAGAATGACGGCACCCGCGGAAGGATCGTCGCGCAGGGCCAGGTGACCATCCAAGTCAGCATAGATCACATTGGGTCGTGCGAGGGCGAAGTGCAAGCCGCCCGCGACAGCCAGCGCTGCCTCATCCACACAGCCGACCATGACCTCAAGCCCGGCTGAACGGGCAACGGCATTGATTTGTATAGCCTCTGCGATCCCTCCCACCTTCATGAGCTTAATGTTGACCATATCGGCCAATCCCCGTCTAGCGATTCGGAAGGCATCCCGGAGGTTCATCAGGCTTTCGTCCGCCATGACCGGAATGGATGCGAGGCTAGTGACACGGCCTAGCATCTCCAGCTGGTCTCGCGGCGTGGGCTGTTCGATCAGCTCAAGATGGGCCTTACGCACCTTTTCAAGAAATTTTTTAGAGTCTTCGAGCGTGAAGCCCTGATTAGCGTCGAAGCGCAATTCTATCTTGTCCCCAACGGCTTCCCTGACCTTTAACACGCGCTCGATGTCTGAATTTACATCGATCCCCCCTTTTATCTTTAGGCTTTTGAATCCTTGGGCAACAAACTCGACCGCCCGGTCGATCGTTTCCCTCACAGGCACGATACCGATGGTGATGCTGGTTCGCATGCGATCACGGAATCCGCCCAGAAGTTTCCAAAGAGGCAGATTGCTCACCTTTCCGAGGAGATCATGAAGGGCCATGTCCACGGCCGCTAAAGCAGAAGACTGCACCAGCATGCTGCTTTTTATCTTTTCCAGTAACATGGCTGACCGAAGGGGGTCCGATCCTTTGAGGGACGGGGCGACTTCGTCTTCCAGGATCCGAATGACATTTTCGGCTGTTTCCCCGGTGACGTACCCATCCGGAGCCGCACACCCATAGCCGGAAATTGAGCGGTTGGTTTCCATGCGAAGGAAAACATTGGTGGCGGTATGGACAGTCTCATAAGCTATCGTGTAGGGCTCAGAAAGCGGCATGGAGACCGGCCACACCTCCATCTTGGTGATCTTCATTTGCTTAGTACCGCCTCTGGTAGAGTTCGTCCAGGCTCATGCTTTTCAGTTCTTCCACAAATTCAACAAGGTTTTTTATCATCCGGGCCCACATACGCCTTCCTTTTTCGGCGGTTGCTTTCGTGGGGTCGCCCAGGATACCGGATGGTGAGATCTTGGCGGTATGCGCATACCAACTGACGCTTCGCTTGGAGGTAAAATCGAGATATCGACTGGAAAACCGCGGAATGAATTTTTTGGCTTCGGTTAATCGTACCATTTCAGGGCGAACGGCCAATGTGGTGCTGGTCTCAATCTCGCCCGCGTGAACGTCATTGGGCGTCTCCGCAATAGCGTCGATGTCGGGATCGCTGGACTCCCCGGTGTCCACACAGGTGAATATGTGGGCATCTCGGTTAATCGTCTGGGCGGCAAAATGAAGGGCTGGACTGTTTCCGCCGTGTCCGTTGATGATGACCAGTTTTGTGATCCCGTTTCGAGCCGCACTCATGCCTATATCATAGACGAGCTGGGAGAGGGTTTGGGGATTCACGCTGATGGTTCCGCTGAAGTCTTCATGATGGTAGGAGACACCGTAAGAAATCAGGGGCAAGACGATTGGTTTGGGGTCTTCACACGACTTCGCCACCTGATGCGCGAGATACTCGGCATCAAAGGCATCGGAATCCAGGGGCAGATGGGGCCCGTGCTGTTCAATGGCACCTACGGGCAAGAGGGCCACGTCCACGGTTTTGAAACGTTTCTGTGCTTCAGGCCAGGTCAGTTCCCCAAGGATGGGAGAATTCTGGAGTCTGCGCTCATCTGCGCTGAGACGTCTATCTCGTGAACCGTTTCTTGGAGATTCAAAAGGATAAGGTCTGTTCAAGGCGGCATCGTTTAACAGGTCAAAGTCGACCCATGTCTTTCCCCTTCTTCTCACGGCCCCTTGGGCATGCTCAAGATAAATGCGGTACAGAGGCCCACGGAGGTCAACAGGAATTGTTTCAACGGGAGACCTCTCGCTATTGAATCGTAGCTTCATGATTTCCGGTTTCTCCCGAGCACGGATGGATCCGATGAAGGGTTGGAAAATGAGACCGCTCTCACTCAGCAGAAAGGCCAGATGTTCAATCCCTTCGACTTCTACGTGAAGATCCTTGTGCGTCAAATCCGCGAGGCAGCGTTGCGCCTGTTCCACTGTGTAACCGCAGCGTGCCGGATCTGCCCCGATGGCCGACAACATTGCGACGATGCGACGGCACTTCTCACAACGACCACACGGACGAATCCGGCTTTCTTCCTTGTGAGTGGCATGGCAGGAGACCTGGTGGCCTTGCAGTTCGGGATAGCGTTCCACAAGAATTTTCTCAATCAACAGGTCCGATAGGGGTCTCAGGACAGAATACTGACTAATACGCCACCCCTTGCGATGAAAAAAGCGGGTCACTGTGTCGTCGAAATATCGACTCTGATCGTATAGCCCATCGTGGTGACTAATTCCTTTGAAGGAGACCTTCCGTGTGGTGTCGTGCTCGTCTCCGATCAGCAGGCGGCCTATACCTCTTTTCCTTAAGATGGGAAGGGCTCCAAAGAGAAAGACCGGCACAGTCCACAGTCGGATGGGGTATGCGTCGGATCGCGCACTCTGGAAATCCTTACGAACGAAAGGGAGGTGCCTCAACATCCAATTGAACACCTGATCCGAATTGGTCCAGACGCGGGCAGTTCCGTTCTCGTGGGCGGCAAAGTGGCGGTAAGCGTTTAGCGCTGTGAACCAGTGCCGGCCCGACTCGTTAATAAAAACGGGATGGACTTCACACCCTATCTCTTTCAAGACGCCGAAAGTCAAAAGGCTGTCTTTTCCTCCACTGGAAAGCACCGCATGCCTTGACAGATCCCCTTTCCAATGAACTGCAGGCTTTCCAGATTTCCCTGCTTCATGAGAGGAAGGCGCCGGTTTATCAGGAAAAAGAAGCTGTGCATGAAGGTAGTTCCTTTTCTTTGTGGGTGGCAGATGATTCACCGGCTCGACGAGAAACGGGTTGGGTTCCAAGAATTTTTTTACGAAAATTTCCCGAGCCGTATTGGAGGCCATCTCTTGGATGAATCGTTGGTCGTCCGAATCGAAGGAACCATGGAAAATTATTTGATCGCAAAAGAGCCCATAGTTCAAAGCCACTTGCACACCCATCATGGAGGCAAGATTGATTGAATCATATTCGTTGGGCAGAAAAACGTCCTCCTCGAACCGGTATACCAGTTGAATGGCATCCGTCGTCCCTTTCCGGCTAACCCTGTAGGGTATGGTGACGCGGTGTCGTTCCAGCTGCATAGGCCCAACCTCGAGCTTTGGAATGACTGCCAGCACATTCAGAGGATCAAGTCGGGGATCCGGTCCCTCCGTTCTAATCTCCTGTTGGGGCATAAAAACCTCTGAATTTAGGGTATGAGATAAGGTTTGAGTGCATTAAGGAGCGGCCCTGGGCCGTGCACCAGGACATCGGAAGCGGGTAGGCCGGTTGTTTTTCGTATCTCGTCACAGACCGCCGGGATTTCCCGTTTTTTCAAGTTCTCATGGTTAACGACGACGGCGATCACGGGCTTGCCGGACAAGAGCTCTATGGCCTGGATCTGTTTTTGAATGGGATGCAGAGGATATCCGGGAAAACCATCGTATTCCAGCCGCGCTGGAGCGTGTTGAAGAATCACCACATCGGGTTTTGCCGCAGCAAGAATCTCAAAGCCGCCCGGATAAGCCGGGTTCATCAGGCTTCCCTGTCCTTCTATGACA
>Ga0307423_1000398_pt1 | contig 29443 bp, 28 predicted proteins | sample SalMarWE160310MG_FD_202154 | JGI IMG/M metagenome (GOLD analysis project Ga0307423, IMG submission 202154) | Salt marsh sediment microbial communities from the Plum Island Ecosystem LTER, Massachusetts, United States - WE1603-10 | ecosystem: Environmental > Aquatic > Marine > Intertidal zone >... | reverse complement strand
AAGACGAGGCGAGAAAATCGCCGAAGATTTGAAAGTGAAACTAATCGAAGAAAGTGATTTATAATTTGACCTACGTCCCCGACGTCCCATAAGCAGTGTAGGCCCGCCGCTCGTGCAGAAGGTACAGCAAAGACGGAAACATGAAGGTTACCGAACCAGAAATTCTTCGGCGTGGTAAAGAGGGGCTTCGGGGTCGCGGCAACCGGTTAATATGATACAGAATGGTTGGAGAAACGCGCTGCATTTTGGGGCTATAATGATCTTTTTGGTGGCAAAAAGAAGGTTATAGAAATCGCCTGCGGCCAGAGCGAGGAGACGTCACGTTACGAGAAATTCTAAAACCAGACTTAAAAGGCTCTTTTGTGGCCTAATGGGGGCATTAATAAATGAGATGTGATCGATGTAAAGAGAATATCGAAGAAGGAGAAGAAAGAGAATTTCACGGACAAACTTTTTGCGAGGATTGTTATATTGACACGCTTTCGCCAGCAAAAGCTTGTGACCCGTGGGCAGTATACACTGCTAAATCCTTTTCAAAGGCAGATGGATCTAATGTTCAGATTACTGAAACCCAATCAAAGATACTTCAGATATTAAAGGAGACTGGAGGGGCAGAGCCGAGAATCATATCCGAGAGGCTTCAAATAACGCCATCTGAGCTGGAAAGAGAGATTGCAACCCTCCGACATATGGAGAAGGTAAGGGGCGAACTGCGGAAGGGAAAGAAAATACTTCGGCTATGGTAAGATCAAGGGGTCAAGTCTGCTCTTGACTCATTTGTTGGCTTCCGGGCCGCGGCAACCCGTTAGTATGATACAGAATAGTTGAAAAAAGTCGCTGCATTTGGGGGCTATAATGATCTTTTTGGTGCCAAAAAGAAAGATATAACGTCCGTGACATTTGAATTTTAGGATTTCAACGGGACGTGCTATCAGAAGGACATGCCGCGAAAAGTGAAGAGACAGGTCAGGTCTTGAAGGTTGAGAAAATACAGTTTTAAAGATCTGCCCCCCCGATTCTCCGGGGCATGCCCCGTGCTCGTTTCGCCAGCCTGACGGCTTGCTTCGCTGCGTGCCGGGTGCTGCTCAGCTCGCGCGGCGTTGTCTGAAAATAGGGAATGATCAACCATGAGAAGAAAAGATAAAGAAATCTCTGATGAGTCCGGCATCAAAGCCATTATTAAGAAATCCAGTGTCTGCAGGCTCGGTATGGTTAACGAAAACAAACCATATATTGTCCCCCTCTGTTTTGGCTATCAGGATAATACCCTCTATTTTCATGGTTCTTTAGAAGGATGGAAAATTGACCTCCTTCGCAAGAATCCAAACGTGTGCTTTGAATTCGATCTGGGTGCCGAAGCCATAGAATCAGAAAATGCATGTGACTGGAGTGCGCAATATCAAAGCGTTATAGGTTTTGGTAAAGCCGTTTTCATTGAAGGCTTAGATGAAAAGCGCAAGGCACTTGGCATAATCATGGGTCAGTATTCTGATCGAATATTCCAGTTCCCTGAAAATAAGTTAAAGGTGACGGCTGTAATCAAAGTGGAGATAGATAGTATCACTGGCAAAAGTTCCGGGTTTTGAAATACGGAACTCAGAGATCCATGGCATATACTGAATGTCCATACGTTTGTAAGTAGGCCAAGATAATGAAGTTCTTAGCGAGTCTTGAGAAACAGAGTAAGCTTTTCATCGTGCTAGTCGGATTTGCACTCATCGGAGGAATCGGCCTCATCGATTTCGTGACGGGGTATGAGTTCGCTTTTTCAGTATTCTATGTGCTTCCAGTTGCTCTGGTCACCTGGCTTACAAGCCAAAGACTTGGCCTTGTGGCCTCGCTTGCCAGCGCCCTGGTCTGGCTATGTGCTGATGCAGCCACAGGGCATTCATACTCCAACCATCTTATTCCCATTTGGAATAGCCTCATCAGACTCTGCTTTTTTGTCATAATCTCATCACTTTTGTCAGCATTGAGAAAAACAGCAGAACAGGAAGCCCGATTAGCCCGAACAGACCATTTGACCGGCGCAGTAAATTCACGCTTCTTCTATGACCTGCTGCAGATGGAAATTGACCGCTTTCAAAGATATAAACGTCCATTTACCCTGGCCTTTTGTGACCTTGACAACTTCAAGACTCTGAATGACCAGTTCGGGCATCCCATGGGTGACCATGTTCTCCGCATCGTGGTGAGTTCTGCCAGAAGGCATTTACGGAAAACAGACGTAGTTGCTCGACTTGGTGGTGACGAATTTGCATTTTTGTTACCTGAAACCAGCGAAGAATCTGCCCGTGTTGCCCTCACCAACATTCAAAACGGTCTTTTAGAAGAAATGCGGCAAAACAAATGGCCGATAACATTCAGCATTGGTGTATTGACGTGCAGTGTTGGGACACATAGCCCGGATGAATTGGTGAGACTGGCTGATGAATTAATGTACTCGGTGAAGCGCAACAACAAGAACGCAATCAAATACTCCACGTACACGGGCTGATCCCGTTTGCAGCCGACCTCGCTTCGGTGGGAGAATAGGCCGTGTGAATTTGCTAAAAGTGGTTTAAGTCAAAGCCGAATTATGTGCAAAAACGCCTGGCGGCTGTAACAATCGTTATCCTAAATAGTATCGATGCAATAAGGATAAATCAATGCAGGTAAAGTCAAAAGCTGATGCGCAGCAAAGGGCTGACCAAATTGGATATTTCCAGGCTGAATTGGAAATAATGGAGCAGGAAAAAATTATAGCCCTTCAAGAAAGCCAACGTTCCGCCATCGCGAACTACCACAAAGATCTCATAGCACAACTGTCATCCACTTTTGACATCGATTCAAACAAGCGTGAAAAGCAACTTAGCCTGGGGATGAAAATCGCTTCATTCTTAGGTGCGCTTGGATTAGCAGCCAGTGTATTTTTTCTTTTCTATCAATTTTGGGGAAGGTTCTCAACAAGCATACAGGTCTTTATATTAATTGCGGCACCCTTTATTGGTCTGGCGGCCACCATGTACGCCTCCCACAGGGAAAAAACAGGCTATTTCTCAAAACTTCTGGGGTTGGTAAGCTTTGCCTGTTTTGTGCTGAACATTTCCATGTTCGGACAGATCTTCAACATTACGCCGTCAGCAAAGGCTTTCCTGGTGTGGGCGATTTTTGCATTCATACTTGCCTATGCGTCTGACGCACGTATACTCCTTGCAGCTGGCATAATATGTATTGCAGCTTTTCTGTCGGCACAAACAGGAACATGGGGAGGGTGCTACTGGATTTACTTTGGAGAGCGACCAGAGAATTTTTTCCCGGCAGCCTTCATATTGTTCCTGGTTTCCCTTTTCCCTCATAACAGATTTTCCGGTTTTGCCGCAATTTACCGCGATTTCGCGATGCTATTATTTTTTATTCCGGTTTTAGTTCTCTCTAACTGGGGAATGATTAGCTACATGGATCTCGCCAATGAGTCGGTAGAGATTATCTACCAGATTGCGGGTTTTGTTTTCAGCGCAACCGCCATATGGCTCGGTATACAAAAGTGCTGGCCGGAAGTAGTCAATACCGGCAATGTTTTCTTCACGATTTTCCTTTATACGAAATTTTATGACTGGTGGTGGGATTGGATGCCCAAGTATCTTTTCTTTTTGATTGTGGGCCTAACAGCCGTATTGATGTTGCTAATATTCAAGCGGCTCCGAAATTTAGTCATCAAAAACGTCCGGGAGGTATTCGTATGAAGATGCTTTTGTCTTCTCGCGGACTATTTGCCATCGGGTTTGTGATACTTGTGGCAACCAATATTGTAGTGCTCTCCGGGGTAGCTTCTAATAGATCTGGAGAGCCAGAGACGCTGATAACCCTGACCGAGAGGGAGTTACGGCTACCATACCGAGTTCATGAGGAGAACAGCGGCCTTGCCTTGGGGCTCGCTTGGCGGGCCCTGGGCAAAGACGACGATTTTGACAAGTACCCGGAGTGGAGATCTCTCGCCTGGCTCAGTGCCGAAAAATTAGAGGAGTTGGGGTTCAATATAGACGACTATCTCAGGTCGGAGGGCAATGTAACTCTGCACAAAGAGCCGATTCCCAGGGAAGTCTTTATTGTGCTTGAAAACAATGGTGAGGCATACAGAGAAGCTTTAAGGAGGGCGGAAACGGTATTGGAAAAGGAGGAAGGTTTATTTAAGTCAAACAGTGGCGACAAAAGGTTGCGTGACAACTTTGAAGGAGCTGAAAAACGTTTAAAACGTGAGCGCATAAGTGAATCTCGTCTCTTTGCAATTGATGCAGGACTTGACCCCAAAAAATTAGGAGAAAAATATAATGATCGGACACGATTCATTATTGCAAGGGGGTTAGTCAAACCAACATATAGACACGAAAACAAAACGAAGGAAGTGGTCGGATACATCACAAAAATAAGTATAGAGAGGATACATGTTCCTCTCAAACATCGGCAGGTGTTTGATGCCATTCCGGTTGAGGATAAATCAAAACAGAATGAGTTGAGACCCCCGCGCTATAAGGTGGAACTGGCTTATGGTAGTCGTTTGGAGCCATGGATTGTGTCTGTTCAGCCTGTGGGGGATAAATCAGATTAGGGACGCACAGGGTAACAATCGGCTGAAAAAGGATTGGCAAATGTGCCGCGCTCGTTTGCCAATCTCCTACCCGCGTCGTTGGCCGGCAATCAGCTATACACCTCAGACGTGAATTATGGACAAGAGTCGCTACACAATCAGAGCGATGACCCGGCAAGAAGTTGATATCGCCATCGACTGGGCTGCGGCAGAAGGATGGAATCCAGGGTTGCACGACGCGGATTGCTTCTACGCTGCCGATCCAAACGGTTTCCTTATCGGATTGGTTGGGAATGAGCCTGTTGCAACGATTTCAGCCGTGAAATATGGCGACTCCTTTGGCTTCCTTGGTTTTTACATTGTCAAGCCGGAATATCGTGGCAAGGGCTACGGCATCCAGATATGGAATGCCGGTCTTGCGTATCTTGGAGGTCGCACGGTCGGTCTTGATGGGGTCGTCGCTCAACAGGGCAACTACAGGAAGTCCGGGTTCACATTGGCTTACAGAAATATCCGCTATCAGGGAACCGGTGCCGGGTCTTTCCCGACTGATTCAGGGATCGTCCAGTTGTCCACGATCCCTTTTGATGAGGTATGCGCATACGACAAACCATTTTTTCCCGACAATCGCATGCAATTCCTGAGGTGCTGGATTGCTCAACCCCAAAGTACAGCCCTGGGCATCCTGCGAAACCGCAAGCTGGCAGGTTTCGGGGTCCTGCGTCGTTGTCGCTCCGGATACAAGGTAGGACCGTTGTTTGCGGACAGTCCGGAGTTTGCAGAACATCTATTCTCAGCCTTGAAGGCACGTGCCGCGGAAGGTGCCCCAATTTTTTTGGACACGCCGGAAGTGAATTCAGAGGCAGTCGATTTGGCGAAGCGACACAATATGATCGTCGCGTTCGAGACGGCCCGCATGTATAAAGGAAAGGGCCCTGATTTGCCTATAAACCGACTGTTCGGCGCGACGACTTTTGAACTTGGGTGATCATAATAATCATGGGTAAATGGTGGTCGGACCATTTACTCCTCCCGGCTTGTCGGAGCGAAGCGGAGATCCCGCTGCGCCTTATGGAAACCAGTGGCCAACGGGTCAACAAGGATTCTCGAATTCTTGAACCGTGACTGGCCTGAATATTTCGACACGACCGGATTGATGTTTCACGGGTCAATGCCGACTCCACAACATTCCATCCGGGTTTGTGATTCGTTTTTCATAAGGATTCATGATAGGGAGAGATGGGCTCGGGTAAAACCATGACTGTTCAAATAATCTGATTTGAACAACAGGATGAACCAGGACTATCATTATGCTGCACCGCCATCGCCCGGCAGGTTGATACCAGCGTGTTATGCTGTGCGTTGGCTCCGCAATGACCCCTACCAGGAGGGAATTATGGGAATTCGCGATGCTGCTTGGAACGCCATGAAGTGGACCTTCATGCAGAAACAGTTACGGTATACAGACGAGGAGATGGCGCTCTTTCGCTCTAACCCCCGAAACGAGGATGTCCTCTCGAAGGCGCCCGCGCTGTTGAACAAGACCATCGTCATCGAGGTGGTCGAGTCAAGCGGCTGCAACAGTCAACACGCGGTCGGGGACAAGTTTTACTTCGACGGTGGGGGCAACCTGCTCACGAAGCGCTGCCCCAAGAAGGTATGCATCTACGCTCTGAACGCCGCTTCTACCATGATCTTCACCGCGAACGAGCTGTTTTACGCGGGTGTGGATCCCAACGAGATGCGATTCAAACGAGCGGCTTGTTTCGATGTTGGTGTTCAGTGCGGTGGATGGGGTCGAATCGTGCTTGAACTGCACTTTGTAGACCGGGAGAAAGTATAGTGTCCATCCATAAATGGCCCTTTTTCCGATGAGCAGCGTTCTCCGCGGGTTTGCGCCTGCGGCTTGAAAAGCGCTGTCTGCGGAGTACGACGTGTACGCCTCGACAAAAACCCTTGTGCGGCCTTGCTCATCGAAAAAACTGCTCATTTCTGAATTGGACACAAACAGTGCCTCTTGGATTTCGTGGATGGGCACAGTCTAACAATCGTTTGAACGGATGGAGGCCCATGTCCTCTTGGGATGCAGATCTCTACCTGCGATTCGGGGAAGAGCGGACGCGACCGGCCGTTGACCTCGCGTCGCGTATCGACGTTTCCGAACCGGACGCGATCATCGACCTTGGCTGCGGACCGGGAAACAGCACCCAGGTTCTGCGCGGCAGGTGGCCCCGCGCACGGGTGTGGGGCCTGGACAGCTCCCCCGACATGATTGCCGCCGCAAGGCGGGACTATCCTGAACAGGGGTGGATTCTGGCGAACGTTGACGGTTGGTCCGCCGGGGAGCCGTTCGACATCGTCTTTTCCAATGCCGCGCTGCAGTGGATCCGCAACCACGACCGGCTGGTGCCGCATCTCTTCGACCAGGTCGCTCCAGGCGGCGCCCTCGCATTCCAGATCCCCAGCGTTGGCTACTCAAAGCTCCGCGCCTTCATCCGCGAGATTGCCGATGATGCGGCGTGGCGGGCGCGAATGCATCGAGCGAAGGCCTCTCTGACGATGGAGGAACCGTTCGTCTACTATGACGCCCTTGCGGACTGGGCGCGCCTAATCGACATCTGGGAAACCGATTACAATCACGTAATGGACGACTCGCGATCCATCGTGGAGTGGATATCCGGCACCGGACTGCGCCCATTTCTCGAAGCGCTCGATAGCGAGTCGGAGCGAGGCCGTTTTGTCGAGCTGTTGCTGGAACGCGTGACGGAAGCCTACCCCCGCAGGATAGACGGCAAGGTGCTCTTTCCCTTCAGACGACTGTTCGTGGTCGCCTACAAGTAGCGGGCAACCGGACGTGCCGGTCTCCCTCCGGTCCTGAGCGCTAAGACATCACTTGATACCGGTTACGAGGGTGGAGATGAATGATCTATTTTTTGCTTCAGCGGGTGAGTTGGCCGCAGCGATTCTTGATCGACGGGTATCGGCTGCCGAAGTGCTGGACGCGCACCTTGAGCAAATTGACAGGCACAATGGCCGGCTCAACGTGTTTGTGACCTTGAACGGCGAGCAGGCAAGGGCGCGGGCGGCCGAAGCCGATGCAGCGGTTGCCCGGGGCGAGGTTTGGGGGCCGCTGCATGGCGTGCCCATAGCCGTCAAGGATGCTATTGCCACGGCGGACGTGCGCACGACAAGCGGCTTTCCGCCCTGGGCCGACTACGTGCCCCGCACGGATGCGCCGGCCGTGGCGCGCTTGCGCGCTGCGGGTGCTATCCTGTTGGGCAAGACCAACCTGCCACCACTGTCTATGGATGTTCAGGTGGACAATCCGATCTTTGGACGGACCAACAACCCCTGGGACCTGTCTCGAACATGCGGCGGATCTACCGGTGGCGCCGCGGCCGTAGCGGCCGGGCTGGCGCCGCTGGAGCTGGGCACCGACATTGCGGGTTCGGTGCGCATACCCGCCCATTGCTGCGGGGTTTACGGACTGAAGCCCTCCGATTATCGTATTCCCACCAGCGGCTTTCATCCCAACCCTTCGCCGGAATTCCCCGAAAGCGGCGGTCCGGCGGCGCTGGGTGTCTTTGGCCCGCTGGCGCGATCCGTGGACGATCTTGCCCTGGCGTTTCAGGTCATGGCAGGGCCGGACCCGCGTCACTGGACGGTTCCACCGGTGCCTGTGGGGCCGATGCCCGATCTCAGGCTGGAGCAGCTCCGCCTTGCCTGGACAGACGATTTCGGTGGGGTGCCGGTGAGCGCAGACACACGAGCCTGTCTGGAACACCTTGCCAAGGATTTGGAAGGGCACGGCTGTCACGTGGAGCGGTGTGTTCCGGAATCCCTCGATTTTGAGGCAATCTGGGAAACGTGGGGTGAGTTGGCCGCAGTGGTTTTGGGTTTTAACCCAGACATGGCAGCCGGCTTGGGCGCTCGTCCCGGTTCAGAAGTCCCTACCTCGCAGGGACTCGCCAAAGGGCTTCAAATGACGCTTCGCGAGTACCTGACCAGTTTGCGCAAACGAAGTGTGCTCATCGCTGCGCTGGAGGCGTTCTTCGAGCGGTGGGACGCTCTCATCTGTCCGGTCATGTCGGTCCCCGCCTTTGCCCACTGTGCCAAGGACACACCCATTCTTGTGGACGGCCAATCCGTGGATTACTGGACTGCGACAATCGCTTACGCCTGTCCCTTCAATCTGAGCGGGCATCCGGTGGTCGTGCTGCCGATGGGAAGCTCGCGCGAAGGTTTACCGATCGGAGCGCAAGTGGTGGGACGGCGCTGGGGCGAGATGCACTTGCTGGGTGTCGCGAAGCGGCTGGCCGAAGTGATTGGACCGTTCAGGCGTCCACCGGGATATTGACGCTGCGGATCATCCCCTGCGCCGACTTCTCAGCACTACCGATTCTGATTCTCCGGCAGTTTCAGGTAGAGCGATGGGATAAATCCTGTGAGTATGAGAGCGCCCACGACGGCTATGCCTGCGGAAAAGAACCCGGCATCGCCCATGATGCCGATGATCGTAGGCATGGCACCGCCTCCAACAAGAAAAGCCACGGGAATCGTCATCGAGACCACCACGTTTCTGGCACGTTGATGGCCTATCCCGGATAAGGCTGCAAAGCCCGGAGGAAAAAAGCAGACCGCAAGCATGGCCTGTATGAACATGATGGCTACAATCCAATGACCCGGAACGACGCCCAGCAAGATCGTCATGACCCCGGTCAGCAGTAACACCCCGCCCATGGTTCGTTTTCCACCAAAACGATCCGCCGCCCATCCGGCCAAAAATGCCATGCCCAGACCCGACAACCGGGACAGTGCCACCAGGCTGTTGGCCCAGCTCCGCTCCATCCCGCGTTCGGCGACCAGGTACAGGGGGAGCATGGTGTACACGCCCAGACTGCCGCTGATCCCCAAGCTGAAAAGGGCTGTCATGATCCAGAAGGCGGGCATGACAAGAAAGGCTTTGAAGGAAGAAAAGCCGGGCGCTTCGCCGGGAAACTCCCCGCCCTTTCCGAAGCGGCTGAATGCTAAGCCGACCAGAACAGAGGCGACTCCCAAAAGAGCCAGAATCGCTCTCCACGGAACCCATGCCAGAAGGGCCTCGGATATTAATGGGGCGGCGACAAATCCCAAGTTTGGGGCAAACTCATGAACGGCCACACCCTTGCCCCAGTCTTTCGGGCTGATGAGCGACGTAAGCGTTGCAATCCCCGATGGGAGATAGGTTCCGGCAGCCATGCCCAGCGTGAACAATCCACACCGCATCGCCCACAGACTATGGCTGAGAGAGATTCCCACCAGGGTGATCCCCACCATGATGGCGGAAACGATAATGGTCCTTCTATGCGTGAGCCGGGAAGACAGGAAACCGGCCCCCAGAAGAGACGTGAAATATCCGGCGGAAATGAGGAGAAAAAGCGATCCCGCCTCGGCGTGGCCGATCTGGAGATCCTGCTCGATTGCGGGCATCAACGGGGCCAGTATGACCCTTGCGATAAAGTTCAGGAAAAAGATGCCTGTTAACAACAGGAGCGGTCCCAGTTGTGCCCTGACGGACAGCTCCGGCTGACCGTGTCCTGTTTCAAGATGATTGCGCTTCAATGCGGCACCCTGTGAGAGGTTGTGTGCTTCCCGGCCTGCATCCGTCCGGCGATCAGTCCCAATAGCATATCGACGGGCAAGAGGCTAAGCTTTCCGCGGTTCGCCCCAGAATTGACATTCCAATCCGTTTCTTCTATGTATTGAAATCCCGATTGCACGGGCGACCCAAAGTGATGACAGGACATCTCAGCCAAGAAACCCTCCGTGACATGGCTTCCCGTTGGCTTCCCAAGGGGGATGGCCTCCCTCATTTTCGCATTCATACCGATACCACCGAATTCTTCGGGGTGGAATACGGCGATATCGTCGTGCTGGACGGGGTCCCCTTTCTCATTCGCCATAACGCCAAAGAGGGGCGGTTCGGGCTGGATGACGAAGTCAAGTTCTGGGTGAAGCGTGCTATTGACCTTCGAAATGGGGATCGCAAATTCATCAAGATGGTTTTTCATGAAAAGTTTATGGCCCACGTGGGCAGCCTTGCGTTTGAATGCTTTAGAAGTCCCGGGAAGGAGGCCCGGATTTTGGATCTCGTGGCAACGCACAAGAACTTCATGCACGGGTATTCGGTCAAGGACGAGAAAGGCAACATCATCCGGATCATCGACCTGATCTCCGGAATCCCGCTTTCAAGGCACGTGCAGCAGATTGAGGCGGATCACCAGGATTACTACCATGGCCAATTCCCCGCCATCCTGGATCAGTTCGTAGCGTGTATTGAAGCCATTCGTTTCTTACACGACCATGGCGAAAAACACGGCGACATTCGACGGGATCATATTTTCATCGACCGCGACACAGGGGACTACCGGTGGATCGACTTTGACTTTAATTACCGTCACAGGGAAAACATCTACGGTTATGATCTCTTCGGGCTCGGCAACGTGTTGATTTTCCTGGCAGGAAAAGGCGATATCCTCATTCAGGATCTCATCGAACAGAAGCACCCTGCGGTGGGGACCCTCGGCCAGGACGATGTGGGCATCATTTTTAATAACCGGATCGTCAACCTGCAAAAAATCTTTCCATACGTTTCAGATTCTCTAAACCGGATTCTGATGCATTTTTCAAAAGGCGCCAACTGGTTTTATGAAAACACGGCACAGTTGCTGGATGATCTGGGAGCGTTCAGGCAGAGCCTCACGATTCCATCCTGAACGCTTCAGGATGCCGGGTGCATTTGAATCTCAACCAGAAGGGACACGATCATGGTCACAGAAGAAAGGGTCTTTAACAAGAATATCCTGATTGCCGTGGACGACTCGGACAACTCCCGGCGCGCAGTTTCTTACGTAGCCCAAATGCTGGGGGGCGTGGGAGGGTTCAAGGTCGCAGTCCTGCATGTCCTCGCCGAAGCGGAAGAAGACTACTTCAGCACCACGGAGGAAAAAGAGAAATGGTTTTCCCAATACGCAAAGAAAGTAGGAGCCATGCTTGAAAATTATCGCCAGATCCTTCTCCAGGCGGGCTTTGATCCTAAAGATGTCTCGGTGCGCTCTCCTGTCCGTTACTGTCCCTCCATGGCCGAATGTATTTTGGCCGAACGGGATACGACACAATATCATACCCTGGTCGTGGGCAGACAGGGCCTATCTCGAAGTGAGGAATTCCTGTTCGGCAGTGTTTCCAGCAAGATCGTCAACCATGCGAAGAACTGCACCGTCTGGGTCGTAGAATAAGGCAAGTGGAGGGACCGTGCGATGACTGTACCGGTTGTTTTTCTGGCGCTGATCGTCTTGCTTCTTGTGTGGTTGATCAGCATATATAATGGGCTTGTTCGACTCAGGAATCTGGTCGGGGAGGGGTGGAGCGGCATAGACGTTCAGCTCAAGAGACGAACCGATCTCATTCCCAATCTCGTAGAGACGGTTAAAAAGTATATGGGGCACGAGCGCGAGGTCCTGTCAAAGGTCACGGAGCTTCGCGCCCAAAGTCTGGGTGTCCGGGAGGTGAGCGAAAAAGGCCGTCTGGAAGGGGCTCTCTCCCGCTCTCTGGCCAATCTGTTCGCTGTGGCCGAGGGGTACCCGGACCTGAAGGCCAACCAGAACTTCCTGGATCTGCAGCACCAGCTCTCCGGCATCGAGGAGGAAATCCAGTTGGCCCGCCGCTACTATAACGGCACGGTGCGGAACCTGAACATTAAGATCGAGTCTTTTCCGAGCAACATCGTGGCCGGCCTCTTCAAGTTCACCCTGGCCGACTTTTTTCAAATCGAAGACAATGCCGAGCGGGCGGTACCAAAGGTGCAGTTCTAAGAAGAGATCTGCCGGTTTTCCCGGGGCCCTGTGATGAAAATGTTCCCGAGAGCAAAGAAAAACGGCTCAACCGTCCACCGGAAAAGCATCCTGCCACTCGCCTTTTTGATGCTCTTTTCCATAGGGTTTGTTCCTGCCGAACCCTGTTTTTCCGACCCCATCGAGCGCATACTCGATTTTGAAAGCCTTATTCGCGTGCATCAGGACGCGAGCATGACCGTTGAGGAGACCATCAGGGTCGTTTGCGAGGGCAAACAGATCAAGCGGGGCATCTTTCGCGAGTTTCCGACGAGATACAAAGACCGTTACGGCAATACGGTGCAAGTCGGTTTTGAGGTCATCGACGTGCTTCGGGATGGCCGTCCCGAGCCCTACCACATTCAGGAGGCTTCAAACGGAAAAAGGGTCTACATCGGTCAAAAGGACGTTCTTCTGCGGCCCGGGACCTACACGTACAAAATCACTTACAAGACGAACCGGCAGCTCGGTTTCTTCAGGGATTTTGACGAACTGTACTGGAACGTCACGGGCAACGGCTGGAGTTTCGTCATTGATCGCGCGCTGGCCGTGATCGAGCTTCCTCCCGGCGCGCAAATTGAGGACAAAGTCGCCTATACCGGACGCTTTGGCGAAAAAGGCGGTGCCTACACGGTTGGCTTTGACGAGGACGGCCGCGTGACTTTTACGACCACCCGGCCCCTCATGGCCGGGGAGGGACTGACCATCGCCGTGGCATGGCCCAAAGGGATCGTCACCGAACCCACGTCTCTGGACAAGGCGGGCTATATCTTGAGAGACAACCGAAGCCTGGTGGTGGGCCTGGCGGGAATGTCTATCCTCCTTGCCTATTATCTGTTGGTCTGGTTCAGGGTCGGCCGGGACCCGGCGAAAGGGACCATCATTCCCCTGTTCTCTCCCCCCAAAAGGTTCTCTCCAGCCGCCGTTCGATTTGTTATGCACATGGGCTTCGACGACAAATCTTTTGCAGCCGCGGTTGTCGACCTGGCGGTGAAAGGTTCTTTGACGATCCGCCGGGGGGACGACGGTGTGTTTACCCTTGAAAAAAAGGCGGGCGACAATTCGAATCTATCAAGAGGGGAGAGGACGGTCCTGGACAAGCTCCTCGGCTCAAAACGGATGATCAGACTCAAGAACTCGAATCACCTAGCTATCCAGGCGGCCATTTCGGCTCTGAAAAAAACTCTGAGGAGGGACTTCGAAAAGATATACTTTTTTCGAAACTCCGGTTTTTTTCTGCCCGGGCTGATCCTGACCCTTTTAACCCTGGGGGCCGTGATTCTGACCAGCCGGGATTTTGCCACGGCCGCTTTTATGAGTCTTTGGTTGTCCATTTGGACGGTCGGGTGCTTCTTTCTCGTCCTGGCGGCCGCAGCGGCCTGGAAGCGCGCCCTGCAGGGCGAGAAAAGTATCTTACGCTCGGGCGCAATCGGCACCACCGTGCTCGCCCTGCCTTTTCTCGCCGGGGAAATCCTGGGGGTGTGGCTTTTTTCGTCCAGCGTCTCGGCGCTGGCAGCCCTTGTCCTGGTCGCACTTCTCTTGATCAACGCCCTGTTTTACCATTTGCTCAAAGCCCCGACCCTTTCCGGCCGCAGGGTCATGGATGCGATCGAGGGGTTCAAGCTCTACCTGTCCGTGGCGGAAGCCGAACGCCTCAACACACTCAACCCGCCTGACAAAACCCCCGGGCTGTTCGAAAAATATCTTCCCTATGCCATGGCCCTGGATGTGGAAAACGAGTGGAGCGAACAGTTTGCCGATGTCCTGAATCGGGCCGCCGCGGATGGAGGATACCGCCCTGTGTGGTACGAGGGCACATCGTGGAGCCCGATGCATGGAAACGCTCTGGCCTCGGGCTTGGGCAGCGCCCTTGCAGGGGCGATTTCTTCCGCCTCTTCCGCACCGGGTTCTTCCTCCGGGAGTGGGGGCGGGGGGGGATCCTCGGGCGGCGGCGGTGGCGGCGGGGGTGGTGGTGGATGGTGATGTGCTCACGACCTGAGCGAACGAAAGAAGTCTCCCACGGCCCGGACACCATCGGTATTCAACAGCCGCAGGGCCTGGCTTCCCACGACCGCGATTTCTACTTTTCCCTTCAGAAAGTCCACATCTTCCCTGCGACTCACGCCAAATCCCAATGCAAGTGGGAGCCTGGTGGCCTTTCTGCACCGGCCGAGAAACCGGTCCATGTCCGAGGAAAACGTGGTCTTGGCCCCTGTGATCCCCTTGCGGGCCACACAGTAGAAAAAGCCGCGGCCAAAGCCCGCCAGATAAGCCAGACGGTCCGGCGGGGTGGTCGGGGAGAAGATGAAAACGGGATCAATCCCATGCGCCCCGGCCTCGGCCACGTAAGACCCGCCTTCCTCAGGGGGGATATCGGGGACAATGGTGCCGCGGATGCCCGCTTTTTGACTTTCTGCGAAGAACCGCGCTTCGCCGCGTTTAAAGACGATGTTGTAATAGGTCATGAAGAGGAAGGGAATGTCGAAGGCCTCGGTGACCTGACGGGCGAAGTTGAAGCAATCCTCAACGCGGACCCCGGCTCCCAGGGCGGACTGATTCGCCTTCAAGATCACGGGGCCGTCGGCGATCGGCTCAGAAAAGGGGATTTGCAATTCCATGAGGTCCACGCCGGCCGTGACAATGGCCCTGACCAGTTCAAAGCTTTGCTGCAAATCCGGATAGCCCACAACCACGTGAGCCATCAGCAAAATGCCTTTTTCCTTTGTCCGCTGCCAGATGTAATTTTCAAGCACTGTAAGACTCCGCTTTGGTGGTGATGAACCTTTTCCAGCTTTCATCCCCGAATGCGTCAGCAATGGTAAAAATGTCTTTATCCCCCCGCCCTGAGAGGTTGACCAGGACGATGTCATCGGCTGTCATCGACGGCGCCTCTCTGAACGAGCACGCCAGGGCATGGGCGGACTCCAGGGCCGGAATAATGCCTTCATGCCTCATGGTCACTCGGGTTGCCGCCAGGACTTCCCGGTCGGTCGCCCCTTCAAAGCGGACCCGCTTCCCGACATGATGGGCCGCCAGGATGGGGGAGACGCCGATGTAATCCAGCCCGGCCGCCACGCTGTGCGTTTCCATCATCTGTCCATCGTCATCCTGTAAGAAATAGGTTTTGTAACCCTGTGCCACGCCCACACTGCCATGGCCGGAGGCGAGGCGCGACGCATGCTTCCGGGTGTTCAGCCCTTTGCCGGCGGCTTCTACGCCCACCAGTTCCACGTCTTGATCGTTGAAAAAGCCGGAGAATATGCCTAAAGCATTGGACCCCCCGCCGACGCAGGCATAGACCCGGTTCGGCAGACGACCGACCTGTTGCACGATCTGCTCCCTTGCTTCTGTGCCGATGATCGATTGAAAATAGGCAACCATCTCCGGGAACGGGTGGGGACCGCATACCGTTCCCAAGACGTAGTGGGTGGTGTCCATGTTTGTGGCCCAGTCTCGAAGGGCCTCATTGATGGCATCTTTCAGCGTCTGTGACCCGTCCCGGACCGGAACCACCGTGGCACCCAATTGTTCCATCCAGAAGACATTGGGTCTTTGTCGGACCACATCGACCTCTCCCATGTAAATCGTACACTCAAATCCGAATTTTGCGGCCATGGTGGCCGTGGCCACCCCATGCTGGCCGGCGCCCGTTTCGGCGATGACACGGGTTTTGCCCATGCGCTGAACCACGAGTCCCTGCCCTATCACGTTGTTGAGCTTATGGGCCCCGGTGTGATTCAAATCCTCGCGTTTGAAATAGAAACGGGGTCCGCCGAAATGATGCGTCAGGTTCTCACAATAGGTCAACGGTGTGGGCCGACAGGAATAGTTGCCCATTAAGCTTTTGTAAGTTCTCCAGAAGGACGCATCCTTCTTGATCTCTTCAAAGACGGCCTTGAGTTCTTCCAGTGTGGCAACCAGTATTTCCGGAATAAATGCCCCGCCGAAATTTCCATAGTACCCCGGTTTTTCCATGATAACCCCTTATGGCTTTTCTGCACCACGAACGGCCCGAACAAAGCGGGCGATTTTGTCATGATCCTTGACCCCGGGTTCTTGCTCGATGCCGCTGCTCGCATCCACAGCATAAGGTTGAGCCACCCTGATCGCATCAGCCACATTGTCAGGGTTCAGCCCGCCGGCCAGAATGATCCGGCCGTATTGCCCGGCCTCTTTGGCCAGGTTCCAATCAAAGCTGCGGCCGGTGCCTCCGGATTGACCCGGCACGTAGGTGTCCAGAAGCATCGCATCAACCACATTGGCATATTCGGAACACCGGTCTAACTGAGCCTGATCCCGAACCCGAACAGCCTTGATGACCCCTCTGCCGAAGCGGGCACAGTACGCGGCGGACTCCTTCCCATGAAACTGAAACAAGTCCAGACGGCAGAAGGCCGCGGTTGCCTCGACTTTTGCCGGATCTTCATCCACAAAGACCCCGACGGTTTGGATGAGTGGCGGGAGCACCTTTATAATCGATCTTGCCTTTTCCGCAGAAACCTGCCGCGGACTTGGGGCAAAGACGAACCCGATGGCATCCGCACCCTGCTGTGCAGCCCAGAGAGCGTCTTCTTCATTGGTGATCCCGCAAATCTTGATCCGCACCGCTGAAAGGTCTTTGCTTCTCATGCCACACCCCGCAGCTCTCTTAGCTTCTTCTCGGGATCGTGAGAGCGCATCAAGCTGGTTCCCACCAGAATTGCGTTGACCCCGAGCGCCGCCAGGGATTCCACATCGCCTCGATCGCGAATCCCGCTCTCGCTCACGACCAGCCGATCGCCTGGTATGAGAGGCCGCAGCTCCAGTGTTGTTTCGAGTCGCACCTCAAAGGTCTGCAAATTACGATTGTTGATTCCGATGATCCGTGCGTCCGTGGATAGCACCCGGGCGAGCTCGGCTTCATTGTGCACTTCTACCAGACAGGCCATCCCGAGGGAACGAGAGGTTGCCAGAAGGTTTACCAGCGAATCCTGGTCCAGTGCGGCAGCGATCAACAACAAAGCGTCCGCTCCCGCAGCCCGGGCCGCAAAGACCTGTATGGGATCAATGATAAAGTCTTTGCACAGCACCGGCAAGCGGCAGGCCTCGCGGGCCTTTTGAAGGTATTCGAGTTTGCCCAGAAAGAAGGTTTGCTCCGTGATCACGGAGATGGCGGTAGCCCCTCCCTTTTCATAACTCCTCGCCAGGGCTTCTATGTCCAGATCAGGGCGGATGACCCCGGCCGAAGGAGACGCCTTCTTGATCTCGGCAATGACGGCAGGCTGTGAGCCGTTACGGATCGCACGCTGAAAATCTCTGGGTGTCGGGGCGAGGCCCGCAGATTTCCGTAGATTCGACACGGAGTGCGTTCTTTTCACTTGATCGATGGTGACACGTTTTTGCGCTATGATCTCGTCAAGAATCATGGAGAACCTGCTGTGTTTCTTTTTGGCGCTTGGGACAGCCCAGATGAGGACCGCATCAAAAATTCTAAATCCTAATATCTAAACCCGCCGCGTCATAAGGCGTTAGCCGCAAACAAATCCTAATTTCAAATGCTCGAATTCCAAAACCTATTTAGAACATTAGAAATTGTGAGTTTTGATATTGTTTAGAATTTAGCATTTGGTGTTTAGGATTTTACCTTCTACCAGCCCAAAATGCGGGTCAAGCTTGGTTTGATTTTTATCAAGTATTTCTGGTACAGGACACTATTCTCTCTGTCTTGTCTGTGCTCAATTAGGGTTGTATTCATTAGTGACCGCTCTCAACCCCTCGAGCTTCTCCATGGCACGCCCGCTGTCGATGGCTTCAGCGGCCTGAGCCATGCCTTCCGGGAAGCCGCCCGCCTGCCCGGCAGCAATGAGCGCGGCGGCTGCGTTGAGAAGAACCATTTCCCGCCGGGGTCCGGGCTCACCCCGGAGCACGCCGAGAACGATGCGGGCGTTTTCATCCGCGTCGCCCCCTTTGATGTCATCTATGTCGGCTCGCTTCAGTCCGAAGTCCTCGGGCTCAATCGTGTAAGTCTCAACTTGCCCGTTTTTCAATTCGCTCACCTGGGTCTTTCCCGTAATGCTGATTTCGTCGAGGCTCCCTTCGCCGTGAACCACAAAGGCACTCCTGGATCCCAGCTTGTTCAAGACCTCAGCCATGACCGGTGTGAGTTCCTTCTTGTAAACGCCAAGGACCTGAACGTTGGCTCCCGCGGGGTTGGTCAGGGGCCCGAGTATATTAAAGATCGTACGGATCCCGATTTCACGGCGCGGCCCGATGGCGTATTTCATGGCGCCGTGCAGAGCCGGCGCATAAAGAAAGCCGATGCCGACTTCGTTGAGGCACTTTTCGACCACCGTGGGGGGGACGTCCAGCTTCACGCCTAAACGCTCGATCACATCGGCGCTGCCGCAAAGGCTGGAGACGGAACGGTTGCCGTGTTTTGCCACGCGCAGGCCGCAACCCGCCACAACAAAAGCCGTGGTGGTGGAGACATTAAATGTGTTGGTGCCGTCGCCACCGGTGCCGCAGGTATCAATGACGGTTTCCAGGTCCATATTGATGTCGTCCCGGTCGATGTTGACGAGGGACTGATCCGCTCGAATGGGCGTTGCCTTTCGTCTCATAACACGGGCGGCCGCCGTGATCTCCTCCGTGGTTTCTCCCTTCAAGCGAAGGGCTGTGATGAATGAGCCGATCTGAGCCGGCGTTGCCTGACCGCCCATGATCACATCCATGGCCTCTTCCATCTCCACTTCGGTCAGGTTCGAGCCGCTGACGACTTTCCGGATAGCTTGCTTCAACATGGTCTCCTCCTATAGCATTAAAAAATTCTCCAGAATATGCATCCCCTCTTCGGTCAGAATCGACTCCGGGTGAAACTGTATGCCGTGCACAGGGTATTCTCTGTGTCTCAAGCCCATAATCTCTCCGTCTTCAGCCGTTGCGGAGATTTCCAGGCACGGCGGGAGAGTGGCTTTCTCCACAGCCAGAGAATGGTAACGGGTGGCCGGGAAAGGATCCGGCACGTCACGAAAGACCCCCCGGCCGTCATGGTGAATTTGCGAGACCTTGCCGTGCATCAGCCTGGCCGCGGAGACGATGCGGCCCCCAAAAGCTGCGCCTACGGCCTGGTGTCCCAGGCACACACCCAGGATCGGCATGGATCGATGAAATCGTTCAATGAGCGGAACAATGATGCCTGCCGACTGCGGTCCCCCCGGACCTGGCGAGATAACCACACGCTCCGGAGCCATGGCCTCAATCTCTTCCAGAGCGATCTGATCGTTTCGGCGCACCTTCACGTCAGCGCCAAGGATGCCCAGGTACTGAACGAGGTTGTAAGTAAACGAGTCGTAATTGTCGATCATCAGAATCAAGGCTCAACCCTCCCATCACCTCAGTCCGTTGTTCGCCAGGTTCAAAGCTCGAACCAGCGCCTTACCCTTATTCAGGGTCTCTTCGTACTCCAGGGCCGGGTCGGAATCAGCCACAATGCCCGCGCCAACCTGAAGATAAACCCGACCGTTGCGAACGAGCAGCGTCCGGATCGCGATACAGAAGTCCATGTTGCCGGAGAAGCCGAAGTAGCCCACGGCCCCCGCGTAAAGGCCCCGCCGGGTGGGCTCCAGCTCATCGATAATTTCCATGGCCCGCACCTTGGGGGCCCCCGAGACCGTGCCGGCCGGGAAACAGGCACGAAGGACGTCAAACATGTCCAGCCCCGATGCCAGGTCTCCTTCCACATGAGAGACGAGGTGCATGACGTGGGAATACCGCTCCACCACCATGAGGTCTTTCACTTCAACGGTGCCCACGGCCGCCACCCGCCCCACATCATTTCGCCCTAAATCGACAAGCATGACATGTTCGGCTCTCTCCTTGGGGTCCGCCCGGAGCTCCGCTTCCAGACGTTGATCTTCTCCGGCATCTTCACCGCGAGGCCGGGTCCCGGCTATCGGGCGCAGGGCCACCCGGCCATCCTCGAGCCGAACCAGAACCTCCGGAGACGCTCCGATAACGGTTTCGCCGCCGAATTGCAAGTAGTACATGTAGGGCGATGGGTTGATCCGCCTCAGGGCGCGGTACACCTGAAAAGGTTCCGATGTGAGGTCCGCTTGAAAGCGCTGGCTCAGCACCACCTGGATGGCTTCCCCCCGGGTGATGTACTCTTTGGCCCGGCTGACAATGTTTTCAAATCGCTCCCGTTCCATATTTGGGATCATCGTGAGATCTCTTTCCGGGCCTGCTTTGCCGGATGAGGGCGTTACCAAAGCCTGACCGATCATCTTTTCGGTCTTCTCAATCTCTTCAACGGCCCGATCATACACACGTACGGGGTCGGCACCGTTCGACAGGTAGCAATTGACCACCACCTTGATGGTTTGGGTGAGGTTGTCATAGATAATCACCTGCTCCGGCATCATGAATGCGGCGTCCGGGATGCCTACATCGTTGGGTTTGTCGGGGGCGAGATCCTCGAAGAAACGCACCATGTCATAGCTCATATAGCCCACAAGACCCCCGAAGAATCGGGGCAATCCGGGCAGCGTGGCAGGGCGAAAGGCTTTCATAATATCTTTCAGGGTCTCGAATGGCCGCGCTCTGAGCTGATCGGGCTTGTCCTGATTGTGTCGGACTTCAACCTTCTCTCCCCATGCCCTGATCACCAACCGGGGGCGGTAGCCGATAAAACTGTACCGTCCCCAGCGTTCGCCACCCTCAATGCTTTCCAGAAGAAAAGATTCGGACTCCCCGGCCATCTTCTTAAAAAGACTGATCGGGGTTTCGGTATCTGCGTTCAGCTCCCGAAAAACCGGTATCACGTTGCACCGGCTCGCCATCTGAAGAAAGTTGTCTTTGTCCGGGTTTATCACGACCGCCTCCTCAATCTACTGTATTCTATAGTATTTCTAAAATAACGTTCCGTTTCTCCGATGGACCCTTGAGAAATCATGATTCGTCATGCCGGACTTGAGGAGCCTGTCCCGCATCGCGTTGCGGGGGCATCCAGAACATGTTCAGATAACTGGATCCCGGCTTTCGCCGGGATGACGCCCTTGTTTAATTCTGAAACTTTCCATCGGTGACCGTTGTCAATCGGAACAAAGTTTTGAGAACTACTCTAAAGTCGCTGTCTCAGCGCTGTCCTCTACAAAAAAAACCGCGGGCATGTTGAAGACCCACGGCTTTAAAATAAAAAAAGCCGTGGGCGAGGTGTCTACCCACGGCTTTGATGTGAACCGAAGAACCGGTTACCCAACAGGCAGTGGACAAACCCCTCCCGGGCTCTGCCACCACCAGCACCAGTTGATGTTTCCAACTTGAGAAATCAGGATACCGTTCATTTCTTTCACCCCAAAAGTGATAAATACTTATTGGAAAGGATTTCCCATGTCAAGAAAAAATCTCACGCCGCCGGAGACCCCCTCAAAACGAACGACCTTGTACCCATGACCACGTTAGGGTCAAGACAGCGCCTTTTTTGCCTCCCGTCTTTCGCGGAATGAGAATTTGAGGCGCTTTCCTTCTATTTTGTTGGTAAACCGTTTTACATTTTCAAAATAATGCCGGCCGGCTTGCACCAGCATCGTGTTGTGGTCCGCCCCCGGTACAACGAGGAATTCCTTGCTCCGGGCCGCACATTCAACGTGCAACAATTCCGCGCTCATGACCGGGATGAACTGGTCGTATTGGGCGTGCATGATCAGGGTAGGCTTGGAAAACTGCGCAATCTTCTGGATATTCTTAAAGCCGTCGGCCTCCGTGATAGCCAGGGCGTCGGTGTCCACACCAAGGCACCTGAGAAGCGGGACCGTCAGGGCAAATCCGCTGTCAATCATCAGGCCGGCGATGTCTTGCTGGTAGGAAGCCGCCAGTTCCACGGCGCAGGCGCAGCCCAGGGATCGGCCCATGACCAGAAGCGGGCCTGTCCGGCTTTCTTGTTTCAGCCAGTCTCTGAGCACCTTGAAGATCACATGGGTGTCGCGCATCATAGAAGTGACCGTCGGTGTTCCATTGCTTCTCCCGTATCCACGATAGTCCACGGCCAGAAGACTCAGGTCGTTTTCGTTGTAAAAAGGCCCGATAGGATCATAGTCGCTAACGATTTCACCGTTGCCGTGAAAGAATAGAATATTCGGGTCTGAAACACCGGCCAAGTGAAACCGCGCCCCGACCGAAATATCCTCTTCCACCTGAATATCATAATTCATTGCGTCTACCGGAGGGCTTGAGTCGACTTCCTTCCGGGGATGAAATAAAAACTGAAGAACGCTAGGCTGATCCAGCTTGGCATAACCAAACTGTTGAGACATCATAATGGCATTTCCTTTCTTTTAGAGGCCTATCGATTCATAAATTCGAAGACGAATTTATTCCCTTTTTATATACCACAAGTTCAATCCAATTTACAGGGGTTGTTACAAATCGGCAACCCAAAACCCCTTGAAAGGCCCCGTAGATTTATATATATGGAAGCTATTTGTTTCGATACCTTCGAAGAGGTCAGAGATTTGGATAAGAGCATTCTTCAGAGCGTGAAATCATCAGAGGGCTGAAGCAAAGGCTGGACGGCTTGATCGAGATATTGTAAACTTGTTCATTGAAAAGGAATTGTACAAGACATGATCTGCTTTCAGAAAATTGCTGAAAGGCGTATTCTTGAGGCTATCAAGGAAGGTGCTTTTGATGATCTTCCGGGAGCAGGCCAACCCCTGAATTTGGAAGAGGATTCCCACGTTCCGGAAGACCTGCGGCTGGCATACAAGATCCTGAAGAATGCCGGCTACCTTCCTCAGGAAGTTGCCCTCAGGAAAGAGATCGAACAGACCGAAGACCTGCTGGTTCATATGGAAGATACAAAGGCCAAGTACCGTCAGCTCAAGAAGCTGAACTTCCTTATCATGAAACTGAATATGACACGCAAGGCCCCCACCGGTTTGGAAAAGAACCAGCGTTACGAGAAAAAGTTGGTGGACCGTTTTGGTCCCTGAATGCGCGTGCGGGGGGAAAAGCGTCATGCGAATTCGCGTGCACAGAAGGCACACATTTTGCTTGGGGAAAACCAGAAAGCTGGATGATCCGCCACCCGTTCCAGCTAGGAGAATAGCATGACCCTCAGATCCGGCGGCCCATCACCGCCACAGGAAGGCATCTTCAAGGGTGTTCTGCTGGCCTATTTTGTGCTGGTTCTTCATGTCGTCCTGATCCTCGGCCTCGGCGTCTTCATGCTTCTTTTCGCCGGTGTCGTGACCTACCTGCCATGGATTATGGCCCTGGGGTTTCTGACCATCGCAGGCTCCGGGTATATCTGGTGGAAACACATGAAGAAGCGGGGCCGGAAAATAAGAGACGTGCTGGCCGATCCCCTTTACCGGGGACGTAGCGTAGAATTGTCGTTTCTTGGAGGGATGGTGAGTCTTAAACTCGGACAGGGCCCCGACGCGCTCCCTATGGGCCATTCGACGCTTGCGGTGCCCAGGCAAATCGTTGGCTCTGAAACCCACAAGGCGGAGAAACTCATCAGACTGGCCTACCTGCTGAAGAAAGACTTGATTACCATAGACGAATACCTCGAGGCGAAGAAGGAAATCACCAGTCAATGACAAAACTGAGGGTGGCCTTACTTTCAGGGGGCATTTCCTCGGAGCGGGAGGTCTCCATCAAGAGCGGCAACCAGGTCTATGAGGCCCTTGATAAGGCCAAGTACGAAATTGCGTGCTATGACCCGGCCACGGACCTTGGCAGACTGGTTACGGACGCCCAGGACATTGATGTGGCCTTGATCGTGTTGCATGGGCCTTACGGTGAGGACGGCAGAGTCCAGGGGCTTCTCGATCTTCTTCACATCCCTTATCAAGGGTCGGGTGTTTTGGGCAGTGCCCTGGCCATGGACAAATGGAGTTCAAAGCGCCTTTACAGGGAGGCGGGTCTCCCGGTGCCGCCCTTCCAGGTGTTGTCAAAGGGACAGACTGTCGATGCGGAGGCCCTGGCCGCCGCGCCCGGTTTTCCCCTGGTGGTGAAGCCCCGTTACGGAGGATCGAGTATCGGGACCAGCATCGTCCCCGGCCCGCAAGAATTAGAGGAAAGCATCAAGTCAGCCTTTCAGTATGGTCCCGACGTGATCCTTGAGATGTATCTCCAAGGGACGGAGATCACAGGAGGCGTGCTCGGCAATGAGGAACTCCGGTTGCTCCCGATTGTGGAAATTGTTCCTGAAGCAGACTACGCCTTTTTCGACTATGAAGCGAAATACAAGGCAGGGGCAACGCGGGAGATCTGTCCGGCCCGCATCAGCGAGACTTTTGCCCGCTGCGCCCAGTCGTACGCGGCCACGGCACATCGAGCGTTATGCTGTCGTGGATACAGCCGCACGGATATGATCATCCAGGGTGAGACCATTTATGTGCTGGAAACCAACACCATCCCGGGCATGACGCCTGTGAGCCTCTACCCGCTTGCTGCAAAAGCGGCCGGCATATCGTTCAGCCGGCTGTTGGACAACCTGATCGAGCTGGCCCTTGAGGGCCGGTAGGGGGAGACTCTGGTGAGAACTCGCGGCCGTGGATTCGCTGATCGCGGCCTCCAATGCCTTTAGCGGGTTTGCATAGATCGTTGCAGGACATGGCCGTAGGCCTGCGTTCAGCGAACCCACTTGCCGCTATGAAATTTTCTGTTTCAAACCGTTTATAACATAGGGGCTTACACCGAAAACCAAGCGTTAGACGCTATGGCTATGAACTCTGTGCGAGAAGAGGGGTACGAAACTTGAGTAACTTATTTCTGGGGCCGGACACTGACGGGTCGCTCAAAAGAAGTTATGCGAAGGTCTCAGTGGGAGTGAAGGCGGGTGATCATCCGATCCAACACTGAACTCAGGGAACGTTATGACGACCTGAAGGCGGGCGACTCCTTTATCGGGATTCTGAGCTACAAGACGCTGAAACATCGGGTCCTGATTGATCTTCTTGAAAGGGGCGTCCGGTTTTTTCCTTCCGCACTCTCTCAAACCTTGGGCCGCTCCAAGGTTGCTCAGGCTCTCGCTTTTCGGCAGTGGATGCTTCCTCACACCCTGATCATCACCCGCCGTTTTGACCTCATGCACGCGATCAATGTTTACAAGGAGCAGGGCATTCATGGGGTCGTGACAAAAGAGGACGGCCTGCAATGCGGATTCGGGGTCCATCGCTGGGATGATGTTGAGGCGGTCTACAATCAAGCTTCTTTCCAGGCCATTTTCTACCCTTTTGTGCTGCAGCCGTTCGTGGAGAACTATACGGATGTTCGCGTTATCATAGCAGGCGACTACCACGAGGCCTATGTCCGGAAAAACGAGCACAACTTCAGAATGAATCTGACGGTGGGCGGGACCAGCAGACCCCATAACCTGGCCGAGGAACACCTCGCCCTATGTCGCCGTGTGATGGAGCGGGGGAAATTTCCATACGTCCATATGGATCTGCTGATCGATGAGCAAGGGCAAGCCTATGTTTCGGAAGCGGCGCTTAACGGGGGGATGAAAGGAGCGCGGATTGCGCGTTCTGACCTTGATGTGCTTAAGACGGCTATTCTTGAGAAAATGGCCGGCGCTTTCTGAAGTGTGAAGAACTGTTCTCTCGCCCGCGATTCCTCGACATGCTCGGGATCGCTCGAGTCCACAGAGTTCACAGAGAGCCCGTCAGCGCCTGAGAGCGTTATGGAAAGGTAGCGGTTCAGGATTATGACAGGATCAAAGACAGCGACGATTCCGAGGGGGGTCCAATGGTCATTCGAGTTGATGGCCATGATTTATGTGGCCACGGCCGCAGTCTTTCTATTGAGTCCGGACTGGCCGATACTCGTGGCCAATAAGGCCTTTGCCCGGTATGAGTGGCCCGTGGTCTTTTTCCCCACCGAGCGGTTCTGGCTGTCTATAGCCGTGGGCGTGCCGGGGACCCGAGCTTTCGTCGCATTTTCCGCAGCACGAAGTCCGGCCCGAGCCAAATTCTGCATCCAGATTCTTCAAATCTCTTTGCTGATCCCCGCCGTGGTTTTTGCATGGCACTTCATGTTTTCCGGACACGTTCCTCTTTATGCGATCGGCGTCGCCGTCGAAATGGTGCAGGTGATCTTTTATCACTTTTTAACCAAAAGACTCCCCTAAACCCCCGGAAATCCACTGCCCAAATTCACGTTCTGCCGCCTTAAACTCAAGGCGTAAACATGCCTTTTTGCCTCCCTTTTTGAATGCCGATCCCGGATCGATTTTGGAGTGCCATTTCCGCCTCATTTGCAAGGCCTGCAAGTCCCACATCAGAGCCGTGCCATCTGGAGCGAAATGCCTAATTTTTTTGATCTTACTCTGATTTTCCCTTGACAAAATCAGGGCTTCGGGGTAATGGGGACGATACGTTTTGCGAGGCAGTTGCTTGGTCTTGACCATCCCATCTTATCTAACTGAAAAAATTCTTTTTTTGGCACAAAGAGAACCTCCGGAAGGCATCTTAAAATCAGAGCATCCGTGTGGACTGACGGCACGGAAAAAGAGGAGGATGGGCCAGGACACGATGCGGTGGCATGTCCTGACAGAAGAGGTCGGGCAACCCGTCAGAGTTTCAAGCTTTCACAACTTCACGATTTGGAGTCCCCATGAGCACACCAGAAGAACAAAAGCAAGTGGTCGGAGAGGATGAGCAGGGAAAAGCAGACGCGGGCGAGGCTGTTGAGGACGTCGCTCACGAGCCGGTGAAGCCGGGAACCTGGCGATTTCTAATACCCATCGGTGCTTTTTTTGTAGGTTTTGTGACCCACTTTTTTGCCGGATGGTTGTTCCTTCCGCTCCTGCTGTACGCACAGAAAGAACAGCCGATTGACTTCAACCACAAGCTTCATGCGGCGGAAGTGGGCGAATGTGAATCCTGCCACTATTTCCGTGAGGATGGAAGTTACAACGGGATTCCGAAGCTGGAGAACTGCCTCCAATGTCATGAAGAGCAGGTGGGTGAGCATCCTGAGGAAGCCAAGCTCATCAAGGAATATGTTCAGCCCGGCAAGGAAATCCCCTGGCTCGTCTATTCCCGCCAACCTCAGTGCGTCTTCTTCTCTCATGCAGCTCATGTGGTGCTGGCGGAAATGGAATGTGCCACATGTCATGGGCCCGTAGGAGAGGCGGAACACACAAAGCCTTACCAGTACAATAGGCTCACCAAGTACAGCCGGGACATCTGGGGGTGGAACATTGCCGGTTACAAAAAGCACACGTGGGATCGAATGAAGATGGATGACTGCGCAGCGTGCCACAAGGAAATGACGGGTAGCAAAGGTACCTGCTTCCAATGCCACAAGTGATGTGTCGAACTCGTCGCTTATAGGCCATATGCAAGGGGTAGACCTATGAAATTGGACAGAAGAACTTTTCTGGAAGTGGTAATCGGGTTTGGGGCCGGTGCCGGGGGCGGTTTTATGCTCACGCCCGTAAACTGGAAACTGATGGACGACATGACCATCTGGACGCAGGAGCTCTGGCCCCGGTACGAGCTGGGCGGACTGAAAGGTGAGCTTCCCCGGAGGGGAGAAGTGTCCCACGCTGACTCGGTCTGTAATCTTTGCCCTGGCCGGTGCGGCATCACGGTTCGGAAAGTCGAAAACCGGGCCACCAAGATTGAGGGGCGAGAGGGGTACCCGGTCAATGACGGGGGTATTTGTCCCCTGGGCGCGGCAGGTCTTCAACTCCTGTACGGCCCGTGGCGGGTTCCAGGTCCCATGAAGAGGGCCGGGAAGAGAGGTTCCGGGGAGTTTACGCCGATTTCGTGGGAAGAGGCCATGACTGAAGTGGTCCACAAACTCTCCGACCTGCGCCACAGAGGCAGGACAGATGGTGTGGCCTGCATCTCAGACTCCGATCGGGGCACTGTGGCACAGTTGTTCGCTCGTTTCATGACGGCTTACGGGTCGCCCAACTTCATACGGGCGGGTTCCGCCGATGATACGAGTGAACTGGCACTCAACCTCATGCAGGGCGGTCACGCCCCAATGGGCTATGACCTGGAAGGAGCCAGGTTCATTCTGAGTTTCGGAAGCGGTCTTATCGAGGGTTGGGGCTCACCCGTTCGCGTCATTCAAGCGCACAGCCTGTGGCGTTCCGGTGATGTCAACAAGAGAGCGACCGTGGTTCAGATCGAACCGCGCCTTTCAAACACAGCGGCCAAGGCCGATCAATGGATTCCGATAAAGCCCGGCACTGAGGGGGCTTTGGCTTTGGGTCTGGCCCATGTGATCGTCAAAGAATTTTTGTACAACGCCGAATTCACAGATAACTACACCTTTGGGTTTGAAGACTGGAGCGATGACTCCGGCAAGACCTATATGGGCTTCAAGCGTCTGGTCTTGAGCGAGTACTCACCTGCCGTCGTGTCACGAATCACCGGCATTTCAGCAGAGAAGATTGTCGGACTTGCCAAGGCTTTTGCCAGGGCTGACCGTCCGTTGGCCGTCTGGGGCCGGGGTAAAGGAAGCGTTTCGGGAAGTCTTCTCGAGTGCATGGCCGTCCATGCCCTGAACGCCCTGGTGGGGAATATCAACAGGCCGGGCGGCGTGCTTCAACGTCCTCAAGTGGCTTCTGAAGCGTGGCCTGGAATCTATCAGGATGCTACGGCATGGACGGGCGTTCAGAAACCCCGGATCGACGGTGCCGGTTCGGATCGCTATCCCCTTGCGCGTTACCTGCCCGACAGATGGCCCCAGGTCATCAATGAGGGGATGGGGAGGATTGAGGCGCTTCTGGTCCAGGGTGCCGATCCCATTTTCACCGGCGTGGACACTGAGGCCGTCGTGAAGGCTTTTGAGAAGATCCCCTTTGTGGTGAGTTTTTCCTCCTATTTTGACGAAACAGCCTATCATGCTGATCTGATTCTGCCGAACCACCACTATCTCGAACGGTGGGAAGACGTTCCAACGCCGATCGGTTTTCAGAAACCTGTACTTGGCCTGGTTAGGCCGGTTGTGTCACCCCAGTTCGACACGAGGCATGTGGGCGACGTCCTGTTGACAGTGG
>Ga0307423_1000397_pt1 | contig 29443 bp, 27 predicted proteins | sample SalMarWE160310MG_FD_202154 | JGI IMG/M metagenome (GOLD analysis project Ga0307423, IMG submission 202154) | Salt marsh sediment microbial communities from the Plum Island Ecosystem LTER, Massachusetts, United States - WE1603-10 | ecosystem: Environmental > Aquatic > Marine > Intertidal zone >... | reverse complement strand
TGTGTCGCTCGGCCTGGTGCTTGCAGGCGCTGCAATGGAGCTGCTAGTTCTGGACTCACCGGCGGGCGCCTTGAGCTTGACCGTCGCAGGGGCGCTGGCTATCATCAACTTCCGCTGGTTGGAGGTCGCCGTCGAGCGGATGCTGCAGCCCGGCCGCCCACAGTTGAGCAGGCCGATCGCCGTCAGGCTCGGGTTGAAGCTGGTGCTCCTCCTCTGCGGTTTCGGGGTGCTCCTGGCAGCCCCTCACGTCGAGCCGGTTGCCGTAGCGGCGGGCATTACGGCGGTCGTCATTGCGGTGCTGGCCGAGGCGGTACGGTGGTCAGGAAAAGGTGGAGGCTGAACATCGATGCATCATGAGTACTCCATTCTCTTCGAACCGATCAACCGGCTGCTGCTGGCGATCTTCGGGCAGCCCAGTGAGCGCTACCTGGAGCTGATGGGAGCTCAGCACGGCCAGGTCTTCTGGCTGCCCGACCACGTCATCATGGCGATGCTCGCGGTGGCCGTCATCGCGGCTCTGTTGATTCCGGTCAAACGGAGGCTGTCCGTAGAGGAGCCGTCTCACCTGCAGCAGTCACTCGAGCTCGTGGTGTCGGGGCTACAGTCGCTGCTTGACGACGTGATCGGGGAGGGGATGGGAAAGACCTTCCTTCCCTTCGTCGGCTCCCTCGCGATCTTCATCTTTGTCTGCAACATCTTTGGGCTCTTCTTTTTCCTGCAGCCGGCCACGGCTAATCCGAGCACCACTTTTGCGCTGTCGATCACGGCGTTCCTGTTCTACAACATCGTCGGCGTCCGCAAGCAGGGGTTCTTTCACTACCTGAGGCACTTTGCCGGACCGGTAGTCCTGCTGGCGCCGCTCATGGTTCCGATCGAGCTGATCTCGCACCTCGCCAGGGTGCTTTCCCTGGCGCTTCGTCTCTTCGGGAACATCTTCGGTGAGCACACGGCAACGGGGATCTTCTTCACCCTGTTTCCGTTCGTCGTTCCGTGGCCGATGATGGGGCTGGGGATCTTCGGATCCCTGCTGCAGGCCTTCATCTTCATCATGCTGACGATGGCGTACATCCAGGGCGCCGTCGTCGTTGAACAGCACTAGAACGAGACCACACTAGTCCGGGAGGAGGATCTTATGAACCGTCGTTTCGTCATGATGGCCCTGGCCCTGGTTTCCGTGGCCCTGTTTGCCGCACCGGCAATGGCGCAGGAGGCCGGCGCGGCGCACGCCGCAGCGGGAGGAAACTGGGCCCAGTTCCTGGGTGCGGCCTTCGCGATCGGGTTTGCGGCAGCAGCGGGCGCTATCGGGCAGGGGCGTGGCATCACGGCTGCCTGTGAGGCGATGGGGCGCAACCCCGGCGCCGCGGGCCCCGTTCGCATCACCATGATCATCGGTCTCGCGCTGATCGAGTCGCTGGTCATCTACTCGCTGATCATCGCCTTCATGATCCTGGCGAAGTAGCCGCCGTCGCAGTACGGAAGACCGGCACAGGCGCCTTCGGGCGCCTGTGTTTTTCATTATCGCGGCCGTTGCGCAGAGGAAACATAGAAGCCACGTTGGGCGGAGCGACCTGGACTTGACAGAGTCACAGTCGCAATGTATCATCATTGCAACAAGGAGGTCGAGATGGCGTCTCACGAACCGACCCTGTGGAACTTCGAGTCAGGAGACCTTCCGTACCGGGAGCAGCTCTTCAAGAGCGCTCTCCGAATGACGCGTTCCCCGGACGACGCCGAGGACCTGCTGCAAGAGACCTACCTCAAGGCGTTCAAGTACTACCAGCGTTTCACCGAGGGTACGAACTTCAAGGCCTGGCTATTCAAGATCATGAAGAATACCTTCATCAACTCCTACCGGAAGAAGAAGCTTCAGCCGGCCGCCGTCGACTTCGATGACGTAGAAGGTGGGCTGGAAAGCCGGCTCCTCGACCAGGAGGAGAAGGGCTTTTCCGATCCGGAGGCCGAGCTCCTGACCTACGAGCTCGACCACGAGGTTCGAGAGGCGCTTCGGGGCCTGCCGCACGACTACAAGATGGTCGTCGTGTTTGCCGACCTCCAGGGCTTTGCGTACCAGGAGATCGCGGACATCCTCAGCATTCCTGTTGGGACCGTCATGTCACGCCTGTACCGCGGACGGCGGATGCTGGAGCGGGCGCTGCTCAGCTTCGGCACTCGGTACAACTACCTTCATCGGGCACCGGAGAAGCTGCGCGACCATCGCATCGATGTCGCGCAGTTCTTTGGCTAGGCGCGCGGAGACAACCTGACTCCAAGGAGTAGGCAGGACCGGGGTTAGCCGGACGTCCGGCCCTCGGCAGTCGGCGGCAGAGGCCGCAGGAGCTGGTCGGGGACCACGAGCCCGCCGGAGATCACCAGCTTGACGCCCGCTTCGACCGGGATGTCGAGCTCGGTGACGTCACGTTTGCGTACAGAGACCAGGAAACCCGAGGTCGGGTTGGGTGTCGTCGGAACGAACACCAGCATCGAGGGCTCGTCGGAGAACCTGCTCGGGCGTTCGAACTCGCGGGTGACGAAGCCGAGCGAGCGGACGTCGTTGTGCGGGAAGCGGACGAGAACGACCTTTCGGAACTGGTACGTGTCGCGCGCCTGCAGCGCCTCCGTGACCTGGCGGGCGCCTTGGTAGATCGGGCTCAGAAGGGGGATGCGGGCGATGCGGCGTTCGAAGAAGGCCAGGACCCGGCCCCCGAGGACATTGGTTGCGAGCAAGCCGAGCAGGTACAGGCCGAGCAATGACAGCGCGGCTCCGATGCCGGGGATCGGGAAGCCGAAGTAGTGGCGCGCGACGGGCCGAAACCAGCGGTCGAGCAGCTCGAACAAGAAGCGGGCGAAGAAGACGGTGACGACGAGCGGAAATGCGACCAGGAATCCTACCACCAGGCGCTTTCGCAGGCGGGTGGCGAAGCGGCTCGGACGGCCTTCCGGGCCCCGCGTGATGTCGGCCAGGCGGCGGAAGAAGCCGCTTTCGGGCTGCAAGCTCGGTTCAGTCATACATGGAATAGTAGCCGAACCGGGTTAGAATGAAGCGCTGGAGGACTGATGTGAAAGGACGCAGCTCGCAACAGGCGTTACTGGTTCTCGGCGGTCAGTGGGGCGACGAGGGCAAGGGGAAGGTCGTCGACCTGCTCTCAGCCGGCTTCCGTGCGGTCGTCCGCTACAACGGCGGCCACAATGCCGGTCACACGGTGAAGTTCGGGGACCGGCACTTCGCCCTTCACCTTGTGCCTTCCGGCATCATCCACGGCGGCTCGCGTTGCTACATGGGAGCGTGCATGGTCGTGGATCCCCTGGCCCTGGTTGCGGAGATCGCGGACCTCGAAGAAAAGGGCGTGGACGTCAACGGTCGTCTCACCGTGTCGCCGAGAGCGACCTTGATCCTGCCGACGCACCAGGCGCTGGATGTCGCCCGGGAGCGGGCCCGGGGTACCTCCAGCATCGGCACCACAGGACGTGGGATCGGCCCCGCCTACCAGGACCTGGCACAGCGTCGGGCACTGCGGGTCGGGGTGCTGACGGAGCCGGAGCAGCTCGCGGCCGATGCCGTAGCCTTGATGCAGAGCCACAACCGAGAGCTTGATCTTCTCTTCGCAGCGCCACCGGTGGACATCGAGCAGAGCCTGCGGAGTCTCCAGGACGCTGCGCGAATGCTGTCGCCTCTCGTCGGCGAAATCGGTCCGGCCCTGGGCCGTCATGCCGAGCGTGGCGACCCGATCCTCTTCGAGGGCGCACAGGGGATCATGCTCGACCTCTACCATGGCACCTACCCGTATGTGACCTCTTCATCGTGCCTCCCCGGAGCCGCAGCCGTCTCCTGCGGCATCCCCGTAGGGATGCTCGGCCCGGCTCTCGGGGTGATGAAGGCATATGTTACGCGGGTCGGCGGCGGGCCATTTCCGACCGAGATCGAGGGCGCCGTGGGCGACCGGTTGCGGGAACGCGGCAACGAGTTCGGAACCACCACCGGACGGCCGAGGCGGTGCGGCTGGTTCGATGCCGTTGCGGCGCGCTACGCGGCTCGTGTCGGCGGCCTGGCGGGAGTGGCCCTCATGAAGCTCGACGTGCTGGACGGGCTTGAAGAGATCCGGGTCGCGGTCGGCTATCGGACCGCGGACGGACGTGTGCTGGCTGAGCCGCCGGCGGATGCGCGGAAGCTCGAGGACATCGAGCCGGAGTACGCGACGCTGCCTGGCTGGGGTGCGACGACCCGCGGCATCACGAAGGAAGGGGACCTTCCCCCGGCGGCCCGCGCCTACCTGGAGTTCTTCGAGGACCACCTCGGCGTCCCGATCGTGCTCGTCTCCACCGGGCCGCGTCGGGAGGAGACCCTGATCCGCGGCAGGTCCGCTCTCGCGGACCGGCTGCGCGGTGCGGTCCACACCGTCGAAGAGGCAGCCGCAGCGCCTTGATCGGCGGGGCAAACGGAAGTACCCTGACGCTCCTACGGGCCGTTAGCTCAGCCGGTAGAGCAGCGGACTTTTAATCCGTTGGTCGGGGGTTCGACTCCCCCACGGCCCACCATCTAGCCCACACCGGTCATAACCAATCCTAGCGACAGCGGCAACAGGCGATGGCTGTTGAGATGGTGATCGTCTTGCTTGCGGCAGACGGACGTAATTGGGAAACAGGTGTATCCCCTTCGCTCCAGTACCTACTAGATGTTGTGGTTTGCCGGGCCCTTGCCTCCCACTAACTCGGTGTAAGGTGCTGGCTCTACCAGCACAGCCTGTTGAAGGAGTCTGTGAAAGAGTTTCCCTCTGCTTCGGCTGGTCCGGCGGTTGAATCGGAACGTGAACTCGTCCAGATAGAAGTCGAGGTGTTTGGGCTGCACGCCGCCCTGGTGGGTTCCTAGAAGCCACCGTTTGAGGAGTGATGCCACGCGATGTACGCGCGGCAGCATCTGGTCGCTTTTTCCCCCGGCGTTCTTCATGAGGGTGACCTTGTGCTTGTAGCCGACCGCAGGCAGGCGTTCGTAGGCGTGGAATCCGTCCGTCTCAACAGTGCTGCCTGGTTCGATCGCTCCCCGGACAAACTCGATCACTTGGGAGGGGGCGAGGTTCTTGACTCCACCCAAGCGAATCCTCCCGATCCCACTTCCATCTTTCTGAGCCGCAATGAGTACCGTCGACTTGCCGCCAGCGCCACGGCCCCGCTTCCCCGGTTTTGGCCCGCCAATGTAGGTCTCGTCAACCTCCACCTCGCCAGCCAGGCGGTCCCTGCCCGGTCGTACCATCGCGCGCCGGAGCTTGTGCATCCACGTCCACGCCGTCTCGTAGCTTCCAAGACCGAGGACACGCTGGACCGTGAGGGCACTCACGCCGTTCTTCTGACCGCACACCCACCAGACCGCTCGGAACCACGTCCGCAGGTCTTTGCGGGTACCCTCGAAGATCGTCCCTGCAGTCACGCTGGTTTGTCGCTGGCACGATCCGCACATCCACAAGCCGCGTTTTGTTACCCAAAACTTGTCGCCTCCGCACATTGGGCACCGGAACCCCTCGGGCCACCGGAGTGATGCTAGATATTCTCGACAAGGCTCCTCGCTCGCAAACCTCTCTTCTAACTCACTTAAGCTCCGTGGATACTCCCCCATGACGGCCAAACACTATATGTAGTGGCAACTGGAGTCAAGGAGATACCCCTGTTGGAAAATTACTGCGATACAAAGGGCTTGTCAGTAGCACAAGAGTGGGCATTTGAATGATGAAAAGTATCAGAATGGTACAGTGCTCGATGTATCCTAGGCCCTGCCTATCCCCTTCGTTCAGGCTATCTCAACACCGGCGAAGCGACGGCAGGGAACAACTGAGATGATGTCGGAGTAGGTGCGCACGCGGGAGCCGGCGAGGATTTGTAGGACACGGGCAACGATGCGTCCGGTGCCAACAGTCCGTCGACGGTTGTGTCGGAACTCAAACTCGTCAAGGTACGACTGAAGGTGCTTTCGACTCGGCGCGCCGTGATATGTGCCCATCCAGACACGTTTGAACAGTGACATCACGGTGTGAGCGTGCAGGAGTGGATCTGTGGAGATGTGGCGCTTCTTGTTCTGCACGTGCTGGCGGTGGCCTCGTGGGCCGAGGGACTTGGCGCTGAAGCTCCGGTAGCCATCGGTCGTGACGTGGCCGCCAGGAGCGATGTTCCTGTTCGCGAAGTTGCTAATAGTTGAGCTCCTGAGATTGGGTGAGTGCTCCATGCGGGCACGTCCTCCAGGCTCGACCGCCACCAACACCACGGCCTTGTTGCCATCGGGTCGGCCTGGTCGATTGTCCAAGCCACCGACATAGGTGTCGTCGAGCTGTAGTGACCCCGTAAGAGGGGGCCGTCCCGGTCTGCTCATGCACGTCCTCAGCTTGTGCAGCCACGTCCAGGCGGTCTCGTAAGAGCCAAAGCCCATGATCCTCTGCAGGTCCTTCGCGCTGATGCCGTTCTTTCTCGACATCATTTCCCAGATCGCGCGAAACCAGAGCCGCAAGGGCTTCCGGGTTCCGTGAAGGACTGTCCCGCTTGTAACACTGAACTGGCGCCCACAGGAACGGCATTCAAAGCGCCCGTTTGACAGCTCCCATGCCTCTCGGCGGCCACATCTGTCACAGGTAGGCGCCCCGCCCCAGCGAAGCTCAATCAGGACCTGCCTGCACCGAGCCTCATCCCGAAACGCCGCGTCGAACTCCGGGAACGTCCTTGGGAAGAGCCTCCACAACACCTCGGCATCCACTGTCTTGCCCCCCCTTCTTCTCAAGTTATGCCTTAATTATGCCACAACCTGAGAAAAAGGGATAGGCAGGTCCTAGGCTAGATGGATCCTCATGTGCTAACATGGGAAGCAACCAAAAGCACAAGAGGTGCGAAAATGCATGAGAAGCAGATTTCGATCCCCGCAACAGTATTCGTAGTGCTTGCATTGGTGGTCGGGTCCATGCCAATCGCAGTGTCTCAGACCATCGAAGCATACTCAGGTGCAAAGTTGCGAGGGACAAGTGAGGCAAGACCTATCGGCGGCGATCCCTGCAGACCTCAGGATTGCTCGGACTGCATCACCTGTTGTGACCTGAAACTAGCAGAGGCATACAGGCTCTGCCGGTGGGTTCCGGAGCCCGGTGAATGCTACATCCAGGCTGAGCACCAGTATGAAATCTGCGAAATGCAGTGCCTCATCGACTTCCCAGACTGCTAGAATGGTAGGATATCATGAGAATCAGACTGTATCTGCTGGTTGCAGTATCCCTCGTCGTGGGGTCGGCGGCAGCGACGGTGCTGCCGGTTTCCGTCAGCTACTCCGTGGCCGAGATCTCGCCGGTCGGCGGCGCCGGGCCCGTCTCCTTCCTGCAGGTGCACACGATCGGCTTCGATCCCGCCAACCTCGACAAGGCCGAGCGCCAGCACTGGCAGGACTTTCAGCAACGCGCTGGCGGCCGCTACGAGCTGGTGGATCGACCGGGCCGAGCGCGGCTCGTCGTCGAGTTCATGAAGATCGCCGAGGCAGCCGGCTACCGGGACGACGTTCAGGTCTGGATCGTGCTCCACAACGGTGACACCGTCCGCGTGCAGCGGCTCTACTCCCTGCCTGAGCACGACTCGGCATGGGTCATCAGCGACGGCGTGACGGGCGAGTACCTGCTGGTTGTCCGGCGGGGAGGAGAGTCCGGGCCGGTCACCTCCGGCTTCGTGGAGTGTAACGGGCGGCGGGCCGAGGTCGCCGGTAGCGATCAGTTCCCATCGGCCGCCGGGTCACAGGTGGCGAGAGCCTGGGGACGGCTGAGCGCCGACGCCCGCAAGCGGCTCGGGCAGGCGCTGACCATTCTCGTCTCGCTGACGGCAGGGGACGTCGATGACGTGGGACCCAGCGCCGTCGATCGACAGGGCTACCGTCTGGCGGTCCCGCCGTTCGACGTCGAGCCACTCGAGCTCGGGGAAAGCCCCCGCTTGAATGTGAAGGTGACGGTGCCGCGTAAGACGCCGCCGAGCCTGGCCGGGCTCGACGACGCAGCCGTCGTCAAACGCTTCACTGGGCCGAGAGGCTGGCGAGCCCCCGACCTGAGCAAGCCGTTTGCCAAGCTGGTCTCCTCCCTGCCATAGGGGTAGCGAGGAGGGGCCGGACGGCGGCGGGGCACGAGCTCGGCGGCGGCGGACCGAAGCAGGTCCGTCCGTCACATCAGCATCAGGTGGAGGACATCGCCTCGCGCGGCTTGTCCAGGTAGGGCAGGAATGGGATCAGGGCCATGGATGGCAGGGTGGCAAGGAAGGTCAAGCCGAAGTAGACGGTGAAGCCGAAGGCGGCGGCCAGGAACCCGGAGCAGACGCCGGCAAGGGTCGCAGACACTGTGGCGATGCCGGTGGCGACGGCCATGTGGGCGGCCTTGTACTCGGCCTTGGCGGTGCGCATGATGAAGACCATGAAGGCGGCCGTACCGAGCCCGGCGCCGAACGCCTCCACGACAATCAGGACGCTCACGAGACCCAGATCGGCGTGACCCAGGTCGGGACGCTGGAAGATCGTTCTGTAGTGCCACGCCATGACCATGTAGAACAGGTTGAGCACGTTCTGGGCGAGGACGAAAGGCCAGATGCAGCGGCGCAGCCCGAAACGGGCGATGAGGGCGCCGCCGAGCAGACCGCCGGCGATCGAGGCCGCGATCCCAAAGGTGCCGTAAGCAACGCCGTAGGCGGCGCGGCTGACCCCGATGTCCTTGAGAAAAGGGTAGGCCATATTCAACAGGAAGGACTCTCCGGTCCTGTAGAGGGCCACGAACGCGAGGATGACTCCTGCCCGCGGCTGGTCGAGGTAGTCAACGAATGCCAGGGCGTAGGTGGAGTCCGAGGCATAGAGCCGCTGCTTGAGGGCCGGGACACGCGTCGCGGCTACGACGAGGCAGACGAGCAGGAGCAGGACGATCCAGCCGGGTACCGAGAGCACGCCGACCACGCGGCGGAGGGTCTCCATCTCGGGGCGCAGGTAGAGCCAGCGGGCGCCCGCCACGAGGGCCACGACCGCGACCAGGAAGAACAGGATCTGTGGCCGCAAGAGGTAGAGGAGGAGCTGGCCTACAGGCCTCTTGGGCGCCTCCTGGCGAGGCAGGAAAAGTGTGTGGAGGGTGAGAATCCCGCCGATGACCACCGCCGCCACCCCGAAACCGGTGGCCCACGAGGTCCAGCCGGAGAGGGCGATGACGCCGCCGCCGCCGGCGATCAGGGCGAGCCGGTAGGACATCGCCTGGAATCCCACATAGCGGGCCTGCTCTGTGCGATCGAGCGCTTCCAGGTAGTAGCCGTCGATGGCGGTGTCGTGGGTGGCCGAGGTCGCGGCGAGAAGCAGGAAGACAACGGCGGCGACCGGCAGCGCTCCCTTGAGGGAGGAGACTCCCGCCAGCACGAGCACCATGGCAACGAGAACGCTCTCCGCAGCCAGCAGCCAACGGCGCTTGGTCGAGTAGGTGTCGACGAACGGCGCCCACAGGAACTTGAGCGTCCAGGGCAGACCGTACAGGGAGGTGAGGCCGATCGCCGGCAGGCTGGCGCCGGCGTCCTTGAAGAACACGGTCGAGATCTGGCGGACGATCGAGTAGGGGAACCCCTCGGCAAAGTAGGTGGTCACCACCCACCAGGGGATCTGCGTCCGGGGCTCGCTGGGGCGCTGGGGCATGCGCCGCCATGGTACACCGCGCCCGCCCGCCTCAGTCAGCTTCGAGTCTCCCCCGCCCGCACTCAGATGGCGAATCGGGGCACGAGCTCCTCCGCCGTACGTTGTTCCGGGACCGTGAGCTCGTCGCGCTGGAAGGTCACAGCCAGTTCCTCGGCCAGCCCGGCAGCGACCGCATCCGTGAGCTCCGAGAGCTCCGGGATGGTGCCGATCTCGGCGGCAACGGTGGTGATGAACGGACGCAGTGAGCTGTCGTCGGGCAGGCCAACGGCGCCGGCCTGGAGCTCGGGATCCCAGTCGAGGAGGAAGGCGCCGTGCTGGAGGACGCAGTTCCCGTGCCGTCTCATGGCCGAGCCGATGAGCTTGCGGCCCGAGACAACGACCTCGCCTCCGGCTGGCGCCTTGAAGCAGGGGACCGTGGAGCGGGGGCTCGGCAGCTGTAGGTTGATCTCACCCGGAGTGAGCTCGGCGGCAACGCCGAGCGCGCGGCAGGCGCGAACGAGGCCCGAGCACAGCTTCCGATAGGCCGCCTGCAGGTTGGTCGGCAGTACTGGCGGCGACAGCGGGGCGATCACGGCGTAGGTCAGCTCGAGGTGATGGAGGACCGCCCGGCCTCCGGTCGGGCGTCTCGCCATCTCGACCCCCGCCTGGCTGCAGAATCTCGCGTCTGCGGCCTCCAGGGGCTGGTGGCGTCCCAAGGTCAGGCACGGTGGCAACCACGAGTACAGGCGGAGGGTCGGTGGCGCTTGGCCGATGCAGACATGCTCGAGTATCGCCATGTCTCGGGCCATGTTGGCGGCTCCAGCGTGGGCTCCGTCGACCAGCAGGCGCCACAGCTGCGTCATTTGTGATTGGTGGGGGAGGTCCACCGGCGCCAGGCGGCGGCGACCGGGTTGCCGCCATCCCACAGCGCGCGAGTGAACGACTCGACCCAACTGTCGAAGCCAGGGATGATGCGCAGGTTGCCCTCGACTGCCATGCTTTCCGGGTCCTTGTCGAGCGGCTCGAGCGCGGCGGCGGCGCGGCGCAGACGCCAGCCCCAGGAGCTCTCCTCGTGGGATTGGTCGAGGCGACGTGCCCAGAGGCGAAGCAATGCGGCTGTATGGACCGCCTTGGGGTGAGCATGGCCGGGGATGAGGTAGGGGACGACCGGCTCCATGCCCATGGTGTCAACGGCAACCCCGGCTTTCCTCTCGAGAGCGTGCAGGCCTCGGCTGACATCGGCGTGGAACAGTGCATTCTCGAGCTCGGCCTCGTGGCCGCAACCCTCACAGCCGTCCAGTATCCGGTGACGATCCTTCGGCGTCAGGAGGAGCGGCGCTGCAATCGCGAAGGAGGCGCCTGCCTTCCAAAGCTGGGTCACCCTTTGCTCGATCTCCGCCATCGCTCCGGGAAACGGGAACAGACCGAGCACGGCGCCCCAGCGTCGCTTCTTCCACGCGGTCGGGATCTGAACCTTGTCGGCGAGAGGAGATGGGAGCACCGGCAGCAGCGCAGTGACCTGAGACTCCCCAAGATCACCGTCGAGACCGACATCATCCGGCTTGATTTTGGGATCGTCGAGAACAAGAAGTAGCGAGCTGCCGCGCTCGAGAACTCGCTCCACGATGTCGCCTCGCATCGTTGCCACGCGCCCGAACGCGATTGCCCGCACCGGCATCCGGGGCACCGTGCCATCGGCCGGGAGGATACGGTGAGGGGCGTCCTGCCAGACGATCCCATACGGATGGGATCGAGGGTTACGGACGAGGCCGGTAGGTAGCCGGGACGGAGAACGTGGCTGACGGAGAACAGGTCCGGGAAAGCGGGCTCAATCCGTCGCACTGGTTCCTCCACCCAGGAACTCCTCGAGAGCCGAGGATGTGCTTACCTGGCGGCCCAGCGCACGCGCGACGTACTTGGCGATGACGTCGGTCTCGAGGTGGAGCTCGCCGCCGGGGCGGAGCCGACCCAGGTTCGTGGCCGCCAGGGTCTGGGGAATCAGCGCCACCTCGAACCAGTCCTCACTCAGCTCGGCAATGGTGAGAGAGACCCCATCGAGGGCGATGCTGCCCTTGCGAGCCAGCTCGTGAGCACAGGCTCCAGGCAGCGACAGCCGCCATCTCGCGAAACCCCCTTCCTCGGCCGTGCCGAGGAGGCGCACTATGGCATCGACGTGCCCCTGCACGAAGTGGCCGCCGAGCCTCTGACCGACGCGAAGGGCCCGCTCGAGATTGAGGCCCGATCCTCGCGCCAGGGCAGCAAGGCGGGTGCGGGCCACCGTTTCGGGAGAGAGGTCGGCGGCGAACCGTTCCGCGGTCGGCTCCAGGGCGGTCAGGCACACGCCGTTGACCGCGATGCTGTCCCCAGAGCGGGGCGTGTCCCGATCGGGCCAACTCGCGGCGACCGTGAGCCGCGCGCCGACGGCTGACCTCGTCAGCCGCTCGACGGTTCCAACAGCCTCAACCAGTCCGGTGAACATTTGCGTTTTCCAAGCATACCGCAGCTATCTCGAGGTCGTCACCAACCGGCCGTACGTGCTCGATGACGAAGCGCCGAGCGTCTGTCAAGCTTCCTGCGCCAAGTCCGGCAACCGCAGGACGAGAGGACTCTCCACCGATCAAGATCGGGGCGACGAAGAAGACAGCCTCGTCGACCATCCCCGCATCGAGGAACGAGCCGTGAACGTCGGCCCCTCCTTCCACGAGCAGGGCGGTCAGAGGTCGCGGCGCCAACGCCGTCAGAAGAACTTGGACATCGACCCGACCGCGGCCGTCCGCGGCAACCTCGAGGAGCTCCACGCCGGCATTCGCGAGGGCGCTGTGCCGGGCATCAGACGCGCGGCTGGTGTGTGCGATGAGGGTCCGCGACGGCTCATGGCACACGACCTCTGCTGTGACAGGTGTGCGCAGCCTCGAGTCAAGGATGATGCGGGAGTGGCGGTCACATGGGTTGAGGCCAAGCCGCCGGGTCAGCCGCGGGTTGTCCGCCAGCACGGTGCCAACCCCGACGAGAACCGCGTCGTGCTCCTCGCGGAGCTCGAGGCCTCGCCGTCGCGCTGCCTCGCAGGTGATCCACTTGGAGTCGCCCGTGCGGGTGGCCGTTCGCCCGTCCAGGCTGACGGCGGCCTTGAGCGTCACCCACGGCCGAGCCGAGTGCGTCCACAGGAGCCAACGGCGGTTGAGGCGTTGCGCTGCGGCTTCGAGAACGCCGAGGGTGACCTCGACACCCGCGCGGCGAAGACGATCGCCGCCCCCTGAGGCCTGCGGGTTCGGATCGGCCATGGCGATGACCACCCTGGCGACCCCGGCATCGAGGATGGCCGTACTGCAGGGAGGGGTCTTGCCGTGGTGGTCGCAGGGCTCGAGCGTGACGAAGAGGGTGCCGCCACGGGCTGCCTCCCCAGCCGAGCTGAGTGCCTCGACCTCGGCGTGCGGCCCGCCGTAGCGGGCGTGAAAGCCTTCGCCGGCGGATCGGCCGCTGCGGTCGAGCACCACGGCACCAACCATGGGGTTCGGCGAGGCTCCATAGCGTCCGTGCTCGGCAAGCTCGAGCGCGCGCGCCATCCAGCGCTCGTCGCCATCAGCACACATGGTCCGGCCAGGCTGTCGGGGGGAGACGGAGGCTGGCGCTCAAGGTCACCGTCACGGCTCCAGGAGTGCGTCGACGAACTCTTCGGCGTCGAACGGGAGCAGGTCGTCTGCCGCTTCTCCGACTCCCACCCAGCAGACGGGCAGGCCGAGACCATCGGCAATGGCCAGCACGACGCCGCCCTTGGCGGTGCCGTCGAGCTTGGTTAGGACAACACCGGTGATGCCGGCTGTGGCGCCGAACCGCTGCGCCTGCTCGATACCGTTCGATCCGGTCGTGGCGTCGAGCACCAGCAACACCTCGTGCGGGGCTCCCTCCACTTCTCTGGCCGCGACCCTGCGCACCTTCTCCAGCTCCTTCATCAGGTTGGCGCGGGTGTGAAGGCGGCCTGCAGTGTCGACGATGACCTCGTCGATTCCTCGCGCTCGCGCCGCGGCGATGGCGTCAAAGACGACCGCTGCGGGGTCTGCCCCCTCGCCCTGGTGGACCAGGGGCACCTCGAGCCGATCGGCCCAGATCTGGAGCTGCTCGACCGCCGCGGCGCGAAACGTGTCCGCGGCGGCCAGGAGCACGCTTCGGCCCGCCTCGCGGCGTCGTTTTGCCAGCTTGGCCGCGGTTGTCGTCTTGCCGGTGCCGTTGACGCCCACGAGCATTGTGATCCTGGGGGACGATGCCGGCGGCTCGGGGCTACTCTCTGCAGCCGACCCCAGCACGTCGAGAAGGCGGGAGCGAACGGCAGGCCGTAGCTCCTCGGCGGACGTGATTCGCCCGCTTCGAACCGCCTCGCGAAGCTCGTCGGTGAGGCGGAGCGAAAGCTCGACTCCGGTGTCGGCGGCAATCAGGGCATCCTCGAGGCCGTTGAGGTTGTCGGGTGCCACCGGCCCCGACCGTTGGAACGCTTCTCCCACCTTTTCGAGAAACTCGGTGTGGGTCATGAACAGACCCCTCTTGAGCTTCTCGAGCACCGTGCGTGCCATCAGACCCCCGTTTACAGCCGAAAGAGCCGAAAGCTCAGGTAAGCTCCCGGCTGATTACTTGAGCGGCGCGCTGCAGGAAGAACTTCGCCATGGCATGCGAGCCGCCGCGATCCATCACGAGCACAATATAGTAGCCACCCGGTAGGACCTGCGTCAACGTTGCCAGGCGCTCTCCGTTCATGATGTAGGTTCCCACCGGGCCGCCGAGCAGCGCCGCGCCGGCGTCCACGATCTGGCGGGCGAAGATGCTGTGATACGCCCCTTCGACCTTCAACTCGTACGGGTCCCCGTGACGCGTCACGCACTCGATGGTCTCGCCCTCGTCATCGAGGAAGATGGCCCCGACGGCCGCCGGAACGTCCACCAGTAGGTTCGTGAGCAGGTAGTTAAACGGCATCAATTACCCTCGAGCAGCTTGCGTGCTTCTCCTGCCAACTTGGAACTCGGATCGCTGGCGGCGACCTCCTGGAGGTACTTGCGACCCTCCTCCTCTCGTCCGGTCCCGAGCAACAGTTGGCCGAGCCGGAAGGTGGCCTCTGGCTGGTCGGGGAACCTGATATGTGCTTGCTCGAGGGTATCAATGGCAGAGTCGGTCTTGCCTTGCCGCTGTGCGATCTCGGCCAGGCGGAGGAAGGCCTCGAAGACCGGGGCGGAAGCGTTGGCGGCGCGGCGGAAGTTCTCGATCGCGGCACCGAGCTGACCACGATCGAGGTACGTCATCCCCAGGTTATAGTAGACATCCCAGCGGTGAGGATACGTGGGATCTCCCAATACGGCGAGGAAGTCCACCTCGGCGAGGTGATACTGCTTCATGGCGAGGTACGTGGCGCCGCGGTTGTTGCGGGCGTCGGAAAACGACGGTACCAGGTCGAGGGCTTGGTTGAACGCGGCAAGTGCCTTGTCGTACTGCTCCAGCTTGAGGTAACACAGCCCCACCATGTTGTGCGTAGTCGCATTCTCCGGCTGCAGCCGGGCCGCCTTCTCGAAGCTCTTCAGCGCATCATCGTAGCGGCCCTGCTGCAGGAGCACGGATCCCTGACGCATCAGGGTGAACGGGTACAGCGGGTTGGCCGCACTGGTTTCGGAGCCCGGCCGCTTCATGGCGCGCGAGCCCGAGGACGAGCTGCTGCAGCCGGCAAGGGTGAGCAGGAGGGCGACGGTGATCGCGGTGATTGCTGCGTTCTTCATGAGACTCCTTCTCCCGTCCCGACGGCCGGTGAGGCTTCCGGTGGTGTGACGTCTCCAGCCTCGACCGCGGCAAGGAACGCTTGGACGACCTGAGGATCGAAACGCGAGCCGGCCATGGATCGCATCTTGGCGACTACATACTCAAGCGGATGCGGGCTCTGATAAGGGCGGGTGGTGGTCATGGCGTCAAAGGTGTCGGCGACGCCGATGATGCGGGCAACCAGCGGGATCTCGTCGCCCTTCAGCTTGTCGGGGTAGCCGGTTCCATCCCACGTCTCGTGGTGGTTGCGGATTCCTGGGATGATGTCCTTCAGCATCCGAATCGGCGCCATGATCTGTGAGCCGATCTCGGGGTGACGTCGCATGACGGTGTACTCGGCGTCGGTCAGGCCACCCGGCTTGTTGAGGATGTTGTCACGGATGCCGAGCTTGCCAACGTCGTGGAGGATGGCCGCTATGCGGACGCGAAACACCTGATCGCTGTCGAGCCCGAGCGCACGGGCGATGGCCATTGAGTACGAGCTGACGCGTTCCGAGTGACCACGGGTGTAGGGGTCCTTGGCATCGATCGCCGTCGCGAGTGTCCGGATGGTCTCCAAGAACAGCTCCTGATTCTGTCTCAGGGCATGCTTGAGCCGTCGGACCAGGGTTTCGATGCTGCCGGCCATGTGGTTGAAGTTGGCGGCAAGCTGCGCGATTTCGTTGTGGCCGGGGATCTGGGCCCGTTCCGTCAGCTTGCCTTCGGCGAGGGCCGATGTGACGTCCGTCAGCTTCTGCAGAGGCCGGATGAGGTAGCCGCTGAGGCCGAAACCGATGGCGAGGGCTGCAGCGGCCGCAACGGCCGTCGAGATCAGAGTTCGTTGCTGCATCGCTCGTACGGACGCAAACGCCTCTGCGGTCGGCCGTTCGGCAACGACGGCCCACCGCGGCCACTGCGCCGGAGCGATCGAGCCGAGCACGTCGCTGGTGAGACGGAGCTGAGGTTGAGCGTAGACCTTGGTGAGGCGGAGCGGGCGCCTCAGGTAGTCACGAACCAGCGGAGACTCGGCAAGCGAGATCCCCTGCAGCTCGCGGCGGGACGACAGGACGGCGATGCCCTTGTCGTTGATGATGGTCACGATGAGGCCGCTGAGCGCGTTGTCGCTGAGCCTGGTTTGCAGCGGCTGCAGGTCGAGGACCCCGGTGAGCACAGCCCGTACCTCATGACCGTTCCCACGAATCGGGTAGGCGAACACCGACACTCCCGCCGGGTGGCCCGTTAGCTGTTCGTGAAGATCGTTCACATCCTGGCCTGCGGTTGCCAGCCGGCTGGCGGCCGAGACCAGGTCAGCTAGGGCTTTGGCTGCAGCCGGCTCGAGCTCCTGGGTCGAGACGAAGCTGCCTTCGCCGTTCGCCCTCACCAGTTGCAAGCGCATCAGCGATGGGTCTCGCCGCGCAACGCCTTTGAGGAGGGCATCCGTCTCGGTCACGGGGAGCTGGGAGCTGACATCGAGGGCGCGTGCCGTCGCCTCGAGCTGTGTTCTGTGGCTCGAGAAAAACAGCGATACCTCGCTGGCCAGGCCCACCGCCTGTCTGGTCAGATACTGCTTCTCCACCGTCGTCAGGTGATCGCGGATGCTGGACGCCAGAAGCAGGCCTACGACCACCACAGGCAACACAGTCACCAGGACGAGCGTGCCGGCGACGGGGTAGGTCAGGCTCGATCGGAAGCTACGAGGCAGTCCCATTGAAGTACGAGCGACTATACCATGAAGGTGTTGACCAACTACGCGGGCCCGCATCCGGATTATCGTTTCCCACGCCGCACCAGCGGGCCCTGAGGAAAGGGATTATACACATGTCCGATGTCGACCGAAAGAACGCGGCCAGAGTCCTGAAGACGATCTCGACGCTGCTCGAGCTCCATGGTGGAAACCCGCACCGGGTCCGTGCCCTGGCCAATGCAGCCCGCGCGTTGGAGCGTGCGGAAGGGGATCTCCTGGAGCTGGTGGAGACCGGAAAGTTGACGGAGATCCGGGGTATCGGGCGCGGTACGGCCGCCGTGCTCACAGAGCTGGTGGCTGGCCGCACGCCGGAGGCTCTGCGGGACTTGGAGTCGCGGACGCCGCCAGGCGTCGTCGAGCTGTTGTCGGTCGCGGGCCTCGGCCCCAAGAAGGTGCGGGCACTGTGGCAGGACCTCGGCGTGAGTAGCCCGGGAGAGCTGGAGTATGCGTGCCTCGAGAACCGTCTGGTCGATCTTCCGGGCTTCGGGCCGACCTCGCAGAGGAGCGTGCTGGAGGCCGTCCGCTTCACCCTGCAGGCGCGCGAACGGTACCTGGTCGACGTGGCGTGGGAGGCCGCCGACAAGCTCGGCTCGGCACTCCGCAGTCAGGCTGGTGTCGCCGACGTATCGGCAACCGGGGAGGTCCGTCGCGGCTGCGAGACGGTCGGCATCGTCGAGCTGCTCGTGGTAACAACCGAGCCGGCCGCCATCGCCGCAACGCTCCACGGTGCCCTCTCTGACCTCCAGGGGGAAGGCCCCGGCGTGTGGACGGGGAAGACCGCTGCCGGGTTGCGGTGCAGGGTTCGCACCGTCGAGCCCGGGCGTGCCGTGGCCGCTCGTCTCTGGCACTCGGCGTCGGCACGTCACTTGGAGCTCCTGCAGAGACGCGCCGCCGCGTCCGGGAAGCGACTTGCCGAAGATGGCCTTTGGGATGACACGAGGAGGGTGGACGCAGGCTCCGAGGAGGAGCTCTACGCAGCGCTCGGCTGCTCGTGGGTTCCTCCCGAGCTGCGGGAGGGAGAGGACGAGATCGAGCGTGCTGCAACCGGCATGCTGTCCGATCTCGTATGTTGGGAGGACGTGCGTGGAGCGCTCCACAATCACACCACTGACTCCGACGGCGCCGCCACCCTGGCGGACATGGCCTCGGCGGCCCAGGCACTGGGTTGGGCCTACCTCGGCATCGCCGACCACTCGCCTGCTGCTCACTACGCCAACGGGCTCGATAGAGACAGGCTTCGTGGGCAGTGGGAGCGGATTGACGCCTGGAACCGGGAGCATCCGGAGCTGAGACTGATCAAGGGTCTGGAGGCCGACATCCTCCCGGACGGGAGGCTGGACCTGCCGCCGGGGTGCGAGGACGGTCTTGAGTATGTGGTGGCCTCGGTGCACTCCTCCTTTCGGCTTGCGCAGGAGGCTCAGACCGACAGAATCATCGAGGCTATCCGTCATCCGGCGTGCAGGGTCCTCGGGCATCCCACGGGAAGGTTGCTGCTGGCGCGGCCGCCCTACGCGCTGGACCTGGAGGAGGTCCTGAAGGAGTGTGCGGAGCGTGGCGTCGTGGTCGAGATCAACGCTAACCCTCACCGGCTGGACCTGAGCTGGCGGGCTGCGCGTCGTGCTCTCGATCTCGGTGTACGGCTCGCCATCAACCCGGATGCTCACACGGTGGCCGGCCTCGAGGATGTCCGCTGGGGCGTGCTCGTCGCGCGCAAGGCGGGCGCGCGCACCCAGGACGTGGTCACCATGCTTGAGGTCCCAGAGCTTGCAGCGGCGGGGCTGACTGCCTGATCACCTCTCGGGCTCGACCGGTAGGCCGGGCCTTCCGGTTCCGAGGGTCGAGTTGTCACTTTCCTCTCCGGCTCCAGGGCCCTCATCGCGCTCTCGCTCGATCACCGGGTGGTGAATGGTCGGCCTTGCCTGTCGCTGGCCGGGGTGGATTGCGAGTCAGTGGTCCGGGCTAGAATCAAGAGGTCGAAGAGGATCGAGAGTGAGTTGGGGAGGTGAGCCGTGAAAGAGCTGATTCTGGTGGTCGAGGACGACGCTGCGAACGCCATCCTCCTCGAGGCGATTCTGACTTCCATCGGCGGCTTCGAGGTGGAGACCACGGACGATGGCGACCGGATTCTGACCGCAATCGACGAAGGAAGGCCGGCGGCGGTACTCATGGACGTCTCGCTGACCGGCACCTTCGTGGGCGGCACCAAGGTCGACGGCCCCGAGCTCACTCGCCGGATCCGCACCCGACCTCGCGGCGCCCGCCTGCCGGTCATCCTACTCAGCGCGCACGCCATGCGTGGAGATCCGGAGCGCTTCCTCTTCGAGTCGGGGGCCAACGACTATCTGACGAAGCCGATCCTCGACCACGACGAGTTCATCCGCCGGATCCGCAGGCAGATCGAGAGCTCGCGGGCGGCCGGGGACGAGGCCGGGACAGAGGCGGGAGGGAGCGTGCCGCGTGAGTGAGCGAAAAGGAGCCTTGCAGCTTCGAACCGGGTCGGACCGATGGCTCGACATCAGCAGGCCGCTGGCTCCGGGAATACCCGTCTGGCCCGGTGATCGGCCTTTTCGGCTCGAGCAGAGGCGGCAGCAGGGGATGGTGCTGTCCGCCTTCTCGACCACCTGCCACGTTGGAACCCACATCGATGCGACGTTGCACATGGAGGATGCTGGCGAGACGATCGAGCGCATCCCTCTCGGCAGGCTTATCGGTCCGGCTGAGGTCGTCCGTGCAACGGGTCGACCCTCTCGCGTGGGACTCGAGCATCTGCCTTCGGGTTGGTCGCCGGCTGCCCCTCGGGTTCTGTTTCGGACCGACAGCCACCCGGTCGATGCGGAAGCCGTGGGGGAGGGGTTGTCCGGCTTTTCCGTCGACCTCGTTCACTTGCTCGCCGACAACGGCGTGGTACTGGTCGGGATCGACTCCCCGTCGGTGGATCCGTTTGACTCGGCCGACCACGCGGCGCACCATGCCCTTGCAGAACGCGGCGTTGCGTGGATCGAAGGCCTCTTGCTCGAAGCGATCGAGCCCGGGCTGTACGACCTGGTGGCGCTCCCCATGCCATTGGTCGGCGTCGAGGCCGCCCCGGTCAGAGCCGTCCTCAGATCCAGGGACTGGAAACCCCCCAACCACCCGCCCGCACGGTGATTGAGTGGTTGAGTGACTAGGCGATTAAGTTCCCCCACCAGCGGAAAAAAAGAGCGCAGCTCGCTCCGCAGTAGTTGGCGTTCGACGGGGCGTGCCATGTTTCGGTGGCTTTCCTGGGGCACGCTCACGCTGTCGGTCTGTTGGGGAAAACCTCGAGCTTGGCAACCCGCGGGAAGCGCGTCTGCCCATGTGGCCACAATTGCGAGGGTTGAGGCTCGAGGACGCTCCTTCTTCTCGGGAAGATGCGCGCAGCGCATCATGAGGAGCCTGTGGGCTGAGGCCATTCTCATCTGATACATGAACCCCACCGCGCCCCGGGGGCCTCTGCCTCCAGAGTCCTAAGCGAACTCTCTGAGGGTAACGTCAACGGTGCGGGAGCCGCCGGGGGCGTTGTGCCACTGGATCAGGATAGGGCTCTGATAGGTACCGCGAACGACCCGGCCAGCGGGCCGGCCTTCCGCGTTCGAGATCGGCAGGCTCACCGACCGCTTGAGGCGCAGGAACCTGCGCGCGGGGAAACCCATCGCGCGACCAAGCAGACGCTCGAGCGCGGACTCGGAGAGCCCGAGCGAGTCGATGATCTCGTTAAGGACACGCACGACGTCGTACTTTGCGTACTCCAGAGACTTGAACGGGATGGCCTTCGGGTCCCGAAGCAGGCTCCGTCCGCGCTGTGCCATGAACCGCAGTGGGTCCCTAAGAACCTCGGTCAGGTCGTGGCGCATGAGCATGGTCTCGTACTCGTTCACGGTCAGCGCCGCGTCGCAGTCCTCGGGATCAAGGGAGATCTCGACCCTTCCTTTGGCTACCGGGTGTTGCTCCAGGAGTTCGTTGATCTGGGCCAGCAGCCCGGTCTCGGCGTCGGCCAGGTTGACCGAGTTGATCGGGTGCCTGGACACCGGCACCTTGCAACGCGCGGTGTGCACAACCTCCTCACGGTCATAGGCGAGGATGGAGGTGTGTCGGGTCCGGACGCGTCCCTCGAAGACCCCGTCCAGCTCCATGAAGTACACCGGAGTGCGGGGCTGATTGGTATAGGCAACGCAGTTGCGCAGCCCGGAACCGATGAAGGTCAGGTGTGAGTCTGCATTTCGCGGCTCGACGCGCTTCTGCTCCTCGGTCAGCTCGTCGCGCAGCTCCATCTGGTCATGGCGGTAGCCGGCATCGGGGGGAAAGATCTTCTGTACCGCCTGGATGAACGGGTCCAGCCGATCTCGCCGGTACCCCAGACGGGCGCACAGGCTCTGCTCGAGGTAGCCGGCCGTGGTGTGATAGGAGCAGTAGAACGCCTTCCGGTAGCGGTCCAGTACGCCCCCGAACTGGTCACGGGTACGAGCGGCGACGTCGATGACGTCGAACCGTGTTCGGGGCTGCAAGTCCATGATCAGCTCTGTGGGGGCCATCGCTCAGCACCACTCCCGTGCGTCGTTGTCTGCCGGCCGGGAACATCCCGCCCGTGAGGTGGGCGACCGGGGTGCACACCGCCCGCACGATCGCCGTTTGCCCGTCCGAAGTGGGCTGCGACTCAGGCTCAGCCCGTGCCCACCTTAGCATAGCGGACGCCCAGCTCCAAGCTGTATGGCAACAGTGAGCAGAGGTTTACACCGGGTGTAAGCTGAGGGCGTGCCAGACGGTTCCTGGGAGATCGGTCACGGTGTGCAGGCCAGACAGGAGGGTAGCGCCCTGGTGGTCCTGAGCACTGAGCTGGCTCTCCCCTGGAGGCCGCGCTCGGGTGCTGTGCCGGGGACCGCCGTTCGGTGGCGGGACGACTGGTGGGAGGTCGTCGATCACTCGAGAGGTGCGACGACAGGGCGGTGGGCGCTCGAGCCGTGGCGCGAGGGTGTTGCGATGCGTGACTCCTGCAGCCTCGATTCCCAGCTGCTCTCTACCCTCGCGGCCGGTCTGCAGATGGAGGGTCGTGACCGGCAGCGACGCACCTGGATGGCCCTTGCAGCTCCGTTGCTCGGACTCGTGCCGGGCGAGCTGCAGCAACGATGGGAACGCCGGTGGGGTTTCCCGGCGCAAACTGCCGTGCTTCTGTCGGCGCTCCTCGAGCTCGTTGCGGGGGGCGTGGGGATCGTGCAGCTGGTGGCCCTGCGTTTCTCGGCCGAGTGGTTTCTGCCCTATGGGCTCCACTGGCTGGTCATTCTGGGCCCTCTGCTTCTGCCCGAGGCGATTGTCCGCCTGCACTACGCCAACGCCCATGGCGAGCCGATCGGGTCATTCCTCGTTGTGATCCCTCTTCTGCCGTTCACATCGGCTCGGCAACCCGGGCCACGAAGGGCCCGCAGCAGCGGTGCGCTTGGAACCGTGCTCTCCACCGCCGCCATCACCGTTGCGGTGTTCTTCGCTCCCCGCCGGCACCAGGAGGCGTGGGGACGGCGTATCGCCGTTTGGCCACCGCTTTTCACTCTGCTGAGCGCCGCTTGTGAGATCGTTGGCGGCATCGTAGATATCTCCCGGGACACCCGGGAAGCCAACGCACTGACCCTGGTAAGCCTGGTAGTTCTGGCAGATGGTCTGGTGCGCCTGTTGCTCGGCGTGCTGACGAGGGGACCGGTCGGAAGCCTCTTCGGCCTTCCTTTCCTCAGGTACTACGACGGCTGGACCGGCGTATAGCCGGGCACGGCCGGTACCCGGAGCGACGTGAAGCCGTGGTCGGAGTGAGTCAGGCTCTGCCTAGGAGCCTGTAGCACATAGACCGAACGGCGCCATTCGGGCGGCGCGAGGTCCCGTCTTCGTTACATTCTCGGACCGCACGCGGAGGACTGTTCCCCAAATGCGCCTCAACGGGCCACTCGCGACGCTCCGAAATCCACCATCCGCCTATGGACTACAGGCTCCTAGCGGAACCAAACCGCACGGCAAGGCAACGACTGAAATCTCGAGAGGCCAAGTCCGCTACGCGGTCGGGATTGAATCAGAGACCGAGCCTGTGTCGGGTCAGCGCCTCGAGGCCACCTGCGAGCACCAACTCCTGGGCGGTAGCGCCAAGCGGAGACAGCGGGTACGTTGCGTCGCGCCAGATGGCGACCGAGCGCCGGAAGTCGATCGAGATCAGGCCCGCGGGCAGCGTGCGACACCCGGCGGCGATGTCGGCTGCGAGTGTCTCGCGAACAGCCGCCGCCAGCTCTCCACCCTCTAGGCAGACAAAGGCGTTGTTGAACGCGTTCTTGAGGTAGGTGGCAGAGAAGCTCGCGGCGATGACGAGGCGGATGCCGCGGAACTTGAGGGCCGTCGCAGCCTGCTCGCGTGACGAGCCGGTACCAAAGTTCGAGCCCGAGAGAATGATGTCCCCCTCTCGCACGATGCTCTGGAACTCCGGGTCGTAGGTGAGCATGGCGTAGGTCGCCATCTGCTCAGGAGTGAGGTCGTCGCGGTAGGTGACGTCCTTGCCGTAGATCCCGTCGGTGTTGAGGTTGTCGGCCGGCAGCAGGAGCATGCGCCCGTCGAGACGCTCGGGAAACCCTGGCAGGATCGCGACCGATGCGGGCGTCGGCCTGGTTGTCACGACGCGGTAGGAACGGGGCGGCTCGGAAGCGCCGAGCTCGGCGGAACCACTGATGAAGCCCGCTATCGCGGACGCGGCGACGACCGCTGGGCTCGCAAGGTAGGCCTGGGCGTCGCGGGAGCCCATTCGTCCCTTGAAGTTGCGGTTGGTGGCGGAGATGCCGACCTCGCCCGGCTCGAGGAGACCGGTGCCGAGGCCGATACAGGCACCGCAGCCTGGCGGCAACGCCTCCGCGCCGGCATCGAGAATCGCCTTCCAGATTCCCCGCTCCTCCGCTTCTCTCTGGATCTCGGCCGACGCCGCAGCCACGTACAGCTTGACGCCGTCGGCGATGCGCTGTCCGCGCAGCACATTCGCGGCCTCGGCAAGGTCGGAAAGGCGCGCGTTCACACACGAGAGAAGGTAGGCCTTGTGAATCCGAATGCGGTCCCGGGCGATGTCGGCGACCGGCCGCGTCGCGAACACCGTGTCCGGTCCGGCGACGTGCGGCGAGACCTTCGCCAAGTCGAGGACGATCTCTGCCGCGTAGCGGGCGTCCCGGTCGGGCTGCGGCGGCTCGGCCTCCCAACCTCGGATGCTCTCCTCGGTGAGGCGGCTCGGGATGCCCTCGGCGGCGAGGCGGGCTGCTCGCTGCCGCAGGTAGGCCGCAGTGACTCCATCGAATGGAAACCAACCCACGAGGGCCCCCCACTCGGTCGTCATGTTGGCGATGGTCATGCGCTCCTCGATGGAGAGCGAGGCGACCCCTGAGCCGTGAAACTCCAGCGCCGCGTTGAGGACCTCGCCGCTCGAGTACATTCCGCACAGAGTGATGATGACGTCCTTGCCAGTGACGCCGGGTTGCAGCCGGTTGTCGAGAGTAACCCTGACCGTGCGCGGCACCTGCCACCACGTCGTACCAGTCGCCCAGATCGCGGCGGCGTCCGTGCGCACGACCGGGGTTCCGACTGCGGCCAGGGCTCCATACATGTTGGAGTGCGAGTCGGAGGCGACCACCAGCGTGCCGGGGTGGACGAACCCGCGCTCGAGCATGAGCTGATGACCGATTCCCTCGCCGGCGCGGTGAAACACGATCCCCTGCTCGCGAGCGAAGGCCTCGATCGCGGTGTACTTGGCGAGGTTCTTCTCGCCACGGTCCTGGACGTTGTGGTCGAGGGCAAACACGGGCTGAGCGGGATCGGCGACCCTGACGGGTCCCATGGCGCGGAACTTGGGCAGCACGGCGCCGGTGTTGTCGTGGGTCATGACGTGGAACGGCCGCACCGTGACCATGTCCCCGGCGCCAACCACATGTCCCCCAGGCAACCCCACTGCATGCGCCTGCACGACCTTTTCGGTGACGGTCTGTCCCACGCTGCACCTCCCCACGGCCGGTGGGATTATCGCGCATTCTTCACTGTCTGTGGTGACGAGAAGCGCGCGTCCCCGCCGTCAGACCACCAGCGTGCTCATGAGCTCACCGACGCTTTCGTACTCGTCCGCACGACGGATCGCGCCCTGCATCCGCCTCACGTCGTCTGTTGAGGCGATGCCCTCCGCCAAAGCGGTGAACTTCGCAGAGATCTCCTCGTCGGTGAGAGGGTTCCGCGGGTCACCCTTGGGGTAGTCGAGCTCCTTCACCAGCTCGCGTCCATCGCCAGTGGTCAGGACCACTCGAACCCGCTGCAGCTTCGGGAAAGCGGCCTCGATCTCGGGGTCGGCCACCACCCTCACCTTCGGCAGCTGCTCACGGATGACCGGATCCATGATCCTCTCGGCCTTGAACTGCTTGGGGGTCACGGCTCGGTCGACCAGCGCCGCCGCGATCACGTATGGCAGCGAGTGGTCGGCCGTCTCCTTGCTGCGCGGGTCGTACTTTGAGGGATCGGCGAGTATGTCCGCGGCACGGGCCAGCGAGTAGACCTTCACCTCGCGTACGTTGTCGGGCCGGAGGTCGTACTCCCCGACCAGATCGAGAACGGCGGAGATCGGCGCGTGGGTCAGGGCCTCGGTAGGGAAGAACTTCATGCCGCACTGAAGAATGCGCCAATCGCCGCCAAGGCCATCGGTCAGAACCTCCCACTTCCACTCGCTGTCGAAGACTTGGCCGAACCCTTCCTTTCCGTCGAGAACGTGCTCAGGACCGGTGTAGCCCTGCTCGGCGAGCAGGGCGGCAAGAACGCCGGACTGGGTTGCCATCGGGTCGACGGTGTTCTTCATCATCGTCAGCTTGCCGGCGGTCACAGAGCCGGTCGTGCAGTGGCGGGAAGCGGAGATTCCAATCGCGTGCTGGATACGCTCGCCATCGAGCCCGAGCATCCTGCCGGCGACGATGGGTGAGGCCGCCGCTGTCAGCGTTGCGTGGTGCCACCCCAGCTCGCGCACTCCTGGGAAGGAGACCTCACACAGCCGCTGCTCGAACTCGTAGGCCAAAGCAATGCCGACAATCAGATCACGACCGGATCCGCCGGCTCGTTCGGCGGTGGCCATGGCGGCGGGAATCAGATCCGATGGATGCGAGGGGTCCTGCTTCCAGTAGATGTCGTTGTAGTCCATGACCCGGATCATCAGCGCGTTGAGTAGGGCCGCTGACACCGGATCCACCTTCTCGCCACTGACGAGCACGGTGGCGGGGCCGTCGCCTGCGATCTCCCGGTAGACGGCCCGCGCGAGCTTCACATCGTGCTGCTGAGCGCCCCCGAGTGCGCAGCCGACCGCATCCATGAGGAAGCGCTTGGCAATAGTTATGACCTCCGCGGGGAGATCCTCGTACCTCAGGTGAGCGGCCCACTCGGCCATAACACGGGTGACGTGATCCATGAGAAGCCCTCCGGAGCGGCACAGTCTTGCCGCCGTGCGAACGTCGGCGGCGCCGATTGTAGCCCGGATCATCCCCCTACGATCGTGTCGTGGGTTCCTCGGTCAGCGCCATGCCCAGGCGGTTTGCCACCTCCTCGAGGACCGCCGGCAGGAACTTTGCCGACTCCACGTCCTTCCAGGAGATGTAGCGCGCCAGCTCCGGGATGATCACGTCGCAGCCGGGGTCGGTGACCGCACCGGCGCCGATGGTGATCCGCCCGGCGACCATTGCACCTTTGAAGATGGTACGAAGGGCATTGATGCGCTCCGCGAGGGGCGCGTCTGCTCCCCACACGTGGCCCGCTTCCATGTCGGTGACAAGCAGGAAGATGTGACAGTTTTGGACCAGGGGGGCAGCGAGCTCGGGCTCGAACGTGTCGGCTCTGAAGCCGAGAACCTCGAGCCGTGGCCCGGCGGCAAGCGGTGCACTCTCGTGCAGGATGTGATAACGCGGCTGCTCCTCGACGTCGGCCGGCACCGGCCGCAGCCGACCGAGCAGGGCCTCGACGGTGCGAAAGCAGGTGCGCGCATCCCAGGACAGCACCGTGATCTTGAGGCTGCTGCGGTCTTCACCCTTGGGGCAGAGCTCCTCAAGCAGTTGCGGCACCAGGCGATCCAGCTCCGGACCGCGGAAGACCAGGGTCTCGGCGGCCGAGCGGAGGGCCAATACCTGTCTTTCGGCCAGCGTCAAGACCGCCTGTACGACCCGATGCTCGTCGATACCGCAACGGTGTGGTATCGAGCCCAACGCCGTGGGTTTCTCAAGCACCTGCAGGACCGCGAGCTGGGTCGGATCCGACGGCAGCGTCTGCCAACTGCCCGGAACCACCATGATTTCGTCATAGGGGGCAGGGAGCCGCTCGAGCAACCGCGGCCAGAGGACCGCCCGCTCCTTGGCGGCGGCGAGGAGATCGCCGACCGTTCCCAGCGTCTGGCGCTGGCTGACCACCTCCGTGTTCTCGTCCAGCCCTTCCGCGCGGAAGGTACCGGTCCTCCAGGTGAGGGAGTCGAGCAGCAGCTGGCGGGCTCGGAACGACTCCTCATCGACGCTCGAGACCTGCGGCAGCCCTGACCCAACGGCGAGGCACGGCTCACCGGCATCGAGATGGAGAGCGACGACCCGTCGCGGGGAGTGACCCGAGATCAGGACTAACCGCCCCGAGAAGCGCGTTCTGGCCAGCAGCTGGAGAAGGTCCCGCGGGCCGATGAGCCTGAGGGTACCCTGTGCCCACTCGCCGGAGGCACCACCTTCTTTCATGCGTTCATTGTGAACACAGGCACAACACAATTGCAAGTATGTTCTCGGGACCAGACGGGTCTGGGGTCGGTAAGGGCGAGAGGGGCTGTCGTATGATGCCCCCGGAGGTGCGCATGGGGTGCGTTGAGACTGCGGCGTGCCTGGCCGTTGGGTCGGAGCTGCTCGGTCAGGAGCGCGTTGACACCAACTCGCTGACCGTGACCCGTTTCCTGGCGGGGTTCGGCGTCCGGATGACGGAGAAACGCGTCGTCGGCGACGACGTGAAGACGATTGCACAGGCCGTTGCCGGGTTGCTGAAACAGGCTGATATCGTGGTTGTTACAGGCGGATTGGGCCCGACGGCGGACGACGTGACAAGAGAGGGAGTGGCCGCGGCGCTGGGCAGGGAGGTGCAACGCGACGCCGACATCGAGGTGTGGATTCGTGAGCGGTACGCGAAGTTCCGGCGCGAGATGCCCGCTTCGTGTGTGCGCATGGCCGACGTGATCCCCGGAGCGCGGGTCCTCCGCAATTCGCGCGGCACGGCTCCCGGGCTGCTGTTCGAGATCGAGGATCGCTTGCTTGCTGTGCTTCCAGGAGTTCCGTGGGAGATGGAGCTGATGCTCGAGCACGACCTGAAGCCGGTGCTCGAAAAGCGAAACGCCGACCGCAGAAGGTCGACCCGTACCTTGTTGCTGTCCGGGGTCATCGAGTCGGAGGTGGAGGAACGGATCCGCCACCTGTACGACCGCTTCGGTCGGGAGAACGTGACCATCTTGGCCTCCGCCGGCCTCGTTCGCCTGCTGCTCTCGAACTCCGGCCCGGCCGGCGAGATCGCGCCGGCGCTCGACCGAATGGAAGCGGCGTTCAGGGAGGTCCTCGGCCGCGACGTCGCGGCCGTGGGGTCCGGCGATATCGCCGAGGTCGTGCTCGAGATGCTGCGCGAGCAAGGCGCGATGCTCGCAACCGCCGAGTCGTGTACCGGCGGGTTGGTGGGGAAGCTGCTCACCGACATTCCGGGATCGTCGGATGTTTACACCGGCGGTGTCGTCTCCTACTCCAACGCCGCCAAGGGTGCACTGCTCGGCGTCCCTGACGAGCTGCTGGCAGCGCACGGAGCGGTCTCGGAGCCGGTCGCGCTGGCGATGGCCAAGGGTGTGAGGCAGCGGCTGTCAGCAGACTGGGGGCTCGCGATCACCGGCATCGCGGGTCCGGCCGGCGGGACGACCGACAAGCCGGTCGGGCTCGTCTACTGGGCGGTTGCAGGGCCCGAGGGCGACCGCTGTCTGTCGCGGGTTCTTCCCGGAAGTCGATCGCTCATCAGGCGGCTGAGCGCCAACATCGCGTTGGACCTGCTGCGCAGGGGGCTCATCAGGGGCGGAGCATGAACGACGCGAAGGCGGTCTCCCGGGAAGAGCCCGAGACGGTCAGGGCGTTTCTCGCGTTCGAGATGCCCTCAGCGGTGCACGATCTTCTGGCCGACGAGCTGACGGGTCTGCGGGCAGCGTTGCCGCGGGCGCGATGGGTGCGGCCCGAGGGGATCCACCTGACCGTCAAGTT
>Ga0307423_1000396_pt1 | contig 29481 bp, 32 predicted proteins | sample SalMarWE160310MG_FD_202154 | JGI IMG/M metagenome (GOLD analysis project Ga0307423, IMG submission 202154) | Salt marsh sediment microbial communities from the Plum Island Ecosystem LTER, Massachusetts, United States - WE1603-10 | ecosystem: Environmental > Aquatic > Marine > Intertidal zone >... | reverse complement strand
GGAAACAAGAGAGTCTTTCCAGCTTGAAACAACTTCATTCTGTTCAATTCTGGAAAATGCTAGCTCAACTGCTTTCTTGTATGAAATTGGATTTATGCCAAGTGTTTTTTTTAGCTCATTCGGTTTAGCAATCACTTCAATCTTCATACTGTTCACAAGATTTACTGCAAGCTTATATGATGTTGATGTCACGAAATAAAGCCAGTAGGAAGATAAACGGGGAGTCATAACCGGCACAGTGAAAATAAATCTTTTAAGTTTACGAACTTCGGCGAATTTAAGAAGCATTTCTTTGTAAGTCAATATATCAGGCCCACCGATATCGAATGAACGATTAAATAATTCCTCTTTCAACAAAATCCCGGTGAGATATTGAATGACATTTCTTATCGCTATGGGATGATGTTTTGTGTTAAGCCACTTTGGTGTAATCATGACAGGAAGTTTTTCAACGAGGTCTCTTATTATTTCAAATGATGCGCTGCCTGAACCAACAATTATTCCGGCTTTCAGTGAAGTTAACGGTATGCCCGAGCCATTGAGAATTTTTTCTACATTTTTTCTTGAAGCAAGATGCTTGGAAAGTTTCTCTTCGTTTGTAATTCCGCCAAGATATATTATCTGCTTAACGTTCGTTTTATTAATTAGGCTAATAAAATTTTTTGCAGACGTTTCCTCCAGCTTTGTAAAATCAGAGACGTTAGCGCTCATTGAATGAATGAGGTAGTAAGCGGCATCGATATCTTTTATGAAATCATTTTCTACAGGATCTTTTAGAAAATCAACTTCAAGGACAGAAACTTCTCCACTACCATTTAATAAGGGTGGATGAAGTCTGTTCTTATTTCTGACACAGCATACAACATCATGCCCCTGCTCAATCAAAGCGGGAAGTAGTCTCTTACCTATGTAGCCCGTTGCCCCGGTTAATAATATTTTCACTTTTTTTGCTCTTTTTTCTTATAACAATACTAACCTTATAATAATTCATAAAAAAGGGCTTGATTTTTTGCTATCAATATGATATCATTACAATATCAATAAATAATAGGAATGGAAAAATGGACAAAATAGTAGAAAAACTAGCAAATAAGATCAATGGATTTGTGATGTTGTTTGTTTTATTTGCGCTCATTGCCCTGGAGGCTTACTTATTTTTAGGGATAGTAATAACCAAAAACACTCAAATCCTTTGGCTTTTAATTCCGCTTATGGTAATAGTAATTATTATTTCGAGCGGGTTTATTGTTGTTCAGCCAAATGAGTCGCGGGTTTTAATATTCTTTGGCAAGTACATCGGCACAGTTCGTAACTCAGGATTTTGGTGGGTTAATCCATTTACTATAAAAAGAAAAGTATCTCTCAGAATCCGAAACTTTAATAGCGATAAAATTAAAGTAAATGATTTGCATGGCAACCCTATTGAAATAGGTGCAGTTGTTGTCTGGAAAGTAATTGATTCTGCAAAAGCAGTTTTTGATGTTGAGAATTATGAAGAGTTTGTTGACATACAAAGCGAAACCGCAATTCGTTCACTTGCTTCTGAATATCCTTATGATACAGAAGATGAAAGCAAGGCTTCTTTACGAGGGACTCCACAGGAGATTGCAGATAATTTAAAAGGTCAGCTGGAAAAAAGACTTGAAGTTGCAGGCGTTGATATTTTAGAATCAAGGATCAGTCATCTTGCATACGCACAGGAAATTGCACAAGCAATGTTAAGAAGACAACAGGCGGAAGCAATCATTGCAGCAAGACAAAAAATCGTTGAGGGTGCTGTCGGAATGGTAGAGATGGCTTTAAAGTCACTTAGCGAACAGAGAATTGTCACACTCGATGAAGATAAAAGAGCTACTATGGTGAACAACTTAATGGTTGCACTTGTTTCTGAACATGACGTTCAGCCGGTTATAAACACAGGAACATTGTATCAATAACCAATAATTTTTTAGTGAACCTTTTAACGAATTATATTGGTCAGACGCTTACATTCAATCAGCCAAAAATTACGAAGCGTGAATTTGAACTGATTTCATCTGATGAAGTATTGGCAAAAATGATTTTTCCTAAATTATTTAGCAACAGTGTTTTGGTTGAAGGATTTGAAGGGAAGTGGGAAATAAAGCAGCCAAGCATATGGCGCAGTGAATATGGAGTTTATAAGTACGGATATCAAAATCCGTTTGCAAAATATGTTTCGAATTTCTGGAAAACAAAAGGAACTATTGAACTGCCCAAAGGTGCACAGTTGCACTGCAAATCAGGAAAACTTAAAAGACCTTTTGAAGTTTATTCCTCAAGTGATGAACTTCTTATGGTTTATGTTAATAAATTTTCACTTAAAGGCAGAACGACTGTGACAATTGAAAAAAGATCAGAATTGATTGATAAATATCCCTGGATAATTATGCTTGGTTGGTATGTTGTTTTACAGAACCGCCGCGGAAGGGCACGTGCAGCTGGTTAAATATTTAATGTGTACAAATTATAATTTGATGCTATGGCTGAAAAGAAAAAATTTCTTTTAAGAATGGATGAAAATGTTCATGCTGCTCTTGAAAAATGGGCGGCAGATGAATTGAGAAGTATAAATGCTCAGATTGAATTTCTGCTTACGCAAGCAGTTAAGAGTGCAGGAAGGATGAAATCTACAAACTTAAACGAGCCTCCTGCAGATCAGCCACTCAAGCCCGAAGAAAATTAGAAGACTCGAATTTTACTTTCTGCGCGTTGTTCCACCCAAACCAAGCACACCCAGAATACCACGAGTAAATTCTCTTGCAATTGTTCTGCCGATTTGTTTTGTTGTTGTGCTTGTAAGAACTTTTTCGAAAGTGCTTTTTTCCTGTCTCGGTCTTCCTCGTGGTTTCTTTGGAGGCTCATATTTAGGAATTGGTTTAGTCTTCGGTATTTGCGCAACTTCAATTTTTCTGTTTAACAATTCATATGCGCTTTCTCTGTCAATCGTTTCGTTATACTTTTGAACAAGCCTCGAGTTATTTACTATCTCGCGTATTTCATCATCCGAAAGAACATCCATTCTTGATTGTGGTGCACGAAGTAAAGTTGCTGCAAGAGGTGTTGGAATTCCTTTTTCATTCAAAGCAGTAATAGCAGCTTCACCAATACCTAGCGAAGTCAACATTTCATCAGTCTTATAATATTCTGATGTTGGATAATTCTCGGCGGTAAGTTTTATCATTTGCCGGTCTTTTGCTGTGAATGCTCTAAGTGCATGCTGAACCTTCAAACCTAATTGCGATAAAACACTTGCTGGCACATCAGTAGGGTTTTGTGTACAGAAGAAAACTCCAACTCCTTTTGAACGGATAAGCTTTATTATTGTTTCAATCTGTTCTAACAATGCTTTTGAAGCTTCTTTAAAAATAAGGTGAGCCTCATCGATAAAGATAGCAAGTTTTGGCCGGGCAAGATCACCCTCTTCCGGAAAAGAAGAATAAATTTCTGCAAGTAATTGGAGCATAAAAGTAGAGAACAATTTCGGTTTATCCTGCAAATCAACAAGCCGGATTATTGAGATAATTCCATGTCCCTTGTCGTCTATTCTTACAAGATCATCTACCTCGAAAGATTTCTCGCCGAAAAACTTTTCTGCACCCTGCTGCTCAAGTTCAATTACTTTTCGTAAGATAGTTCCAACAGATGTTGTAGAAATTTTTCCGTACTCCTTTTCTATGTCCGCTTTTCCCTCGTCTGAAATGTACTGAAGCGCCCGTTTAAAATCTTTTAAATCTAAAACAGGAAGATGTGAATCGTCACAGTATTTAAATATGAGAGATACAAAGCTTGCCTGCGTATCATTCAGTTCAAGAATTTTGGAAAGGAGAACCGGACCAAACTCAGAAACGGTTGCACGTAAACGGACACCTTTTTCTTCTGAGAGAGTGAGCATTTCAACTGGAAATCCTTCGGCTGTGTATTGCAAACCTATTTTCTGATGTCGTTCTTCTATTTTTGGATTAACAGCTCCCGGTTTGGCAATTCCGCTTAAATCTCCTTTCACATCCATTACCAGAACAGGAATACTTTTGGATGAAAGCTGCTCGGTAATTATTTGTAAAGTTTTTGTTTTACCTGTGCCAGTTGCACCAGCAATTAGCCCATGCCTGTTCAAAGTTTTTAGGGGAATGTTTACAAAAAGATCTTTAATACAATCTCCTGCATAAATTGCTCCACCGAGAGTTATATAATCTCCTTTGAAAGAATATGAAGAGTTTATTTCTTCTGCGAATTTTTCTTTATCACTCATATTAATATTTGATGATTTTATAAAAGAATTATTTGTTTAAATTTAAGAAAATAATAATTGCCATATTGGTTAGATTCAGAATGACCATTGCTAATTTTATTAAAATTATGACTTCTTCCAGATAGTATTCAACCAATAATTTATTGAAAGACTAATATGAAACAACGATGTCCCTGGCCATCAGACGACTCTTTGATGATAAAGTATCACGACAAAGAATGGGGGGTTCCGGTTCACAACGACAGGAAACTTTTTGAGTTTTTAATTCTTGAAGGCTTCCAGGCAGGATTAAGCTGGCGAACAATTCTTCATAAAAGAGAAAACTTCCAGGAAGCATTTGATAACTTCGACTTCAATAAAATTGCAAAATACAATAGAAAAAAAATCAATTCTCTCCTAAAAAATGAAGGAATTATCCGAAACAAACTTAAAATTGAAGCTGCTATTACAAATGCCAAGGCATTCCTACAAGTAAGAAAAGAATTTGGAACTTTCGACAAATATATCTGGAGTTTTGTTAATGGGAAGCCAATTGATAACAAATTTAAATCTCTGAAAGAACTTCCAGCTAAAACAAAGCTTTCTGATAAAATTAGTGAAGATCTTAAAAAGCGCGGGTTTAAATTTGTCGGCTCAACGATAGTTTACGCACATATGCAGGCAACAGGGATGGTAAATGATCATGTCGTGAGTTGTTTCAGATACAAAGAAATATAGCAATTATTTATTAGTAGAGATAATAATTTTCAATTCGACTTGTATAAGTAATAATATATAATATATTGCTGTTTGAAGATGTAAATATTCATAAAAAATCCAAGGAGGAAGAATGAAAATATTCAAACTATGTTTAGTAACCATTTCTTTACTTTTTGCTGTCGCGGTTTCAGCACAAGACAAACCAACTATTAGTTTTGAAGACCTGATGATATCTACCGAGCAGAATTTTCAGATAGTTAATGATGCGCGGGAATTGGCAGCATCGTTAGATTTGCCCCACACAATTTATTTGCCCGAAGGAATTTTTATTGAAGCAAAAGGAATAGAGAACAATCGGGTTGTTTATACGATAATAAATGATTTGAGACATCCTTTTAACAACGGAGAAATTGCTTATTGGGAAGAAATATCATCAAGATTTGATCTTACAAATGCCAGGATTCATTGGGCAAACAGACCGACACAGAATCCCGAGCTTGGATATGAAATTACTCAGCAGCAAAATCCAGTTGCTAGTTTTGTTATGGTTCTTGAGTCTACGAACGATGCCGTTATGACATTTAATTATAATGATGGTTCTTTAATTAATCCCGCATTTATTCCCGGCGGAAATCCAAACCTTAGTACTCCGATTGAACCTTTGCTTACTCCCAATGCCACAATCCTTATATCCGATCAATTAACAGACAACATTGTAGAGTTTGATACACTAGGTGCTTTTATAAGAATCTTTTTTGGTGGAAATGTTGCGGTTTTAGATAATTGTCGCGGGATAGAACTTACCCCCGGTTATGCAACTGTGGTTGCTGCAATTGCCGGCGGTACAAATCAGGATGCAATAGCAGAATTTGATGTAACAACTGGAAACTATCTTGGAAACTTTATTGCTCCTAATGTAGCACAGATGGATGGACCATGGGATATTATATTCAGATCAACAGATTGTCTGGTTTCAGGACAAGCAAGTAACAATATTGCCAGGTATGATTTGAGTGGCACCTATCTAGGAGTATTTGTGCCATCTATTATTTTTCCGGAGCAAATAAATCATGGTGCAAATGGTAATGTAATTGTTGGTAATTTCAGTTCTCCATCCGGTTTATATGTCTATGATTCAAATGGAACTCAGCTCAACTACTTTAATTCGGTCACAGGATTGCGAGGTGCGTTTCAACTTGGTAACGGAAATTATCTTATTACAAATGGTGCGGGTGTTTACGTAATTGATCAGAACACTGGTTCTGTTTTATCAACACCAGTATCTGGAGTATCCGGAAGATCAACTCACGAATATGATTTGTCAATAGTTCCCGTTGAGCTAACCTCGTTCTCTGCGAGTGTATCAGGCACCAATGTTGAATTAAACTGGGCAACGGCAACGGAAGTAAACAACCAGGGATTTGATGTTGAACGGGGTCAAGACAACATCACCTTTGAGAAAATTGGTTTTGTTCCTGGCTTTGGTACAACAACAGAACCGAAGAGTTACAGCTATACTGATCAATCAGCAAACAGTGGAAAATACTACTACAGATTAAAACAAGTTAATTTTGACGGAAGCTTTGACTACTCAGGTGTCGTAGAGGTTGAAGTATCTCTGCCAGCAAAGTTTGCTCTTGAACAGAACTATCCGAATCCTTTTAATCCTTCAACATCAATTCAGTTCTCATTACCGGTTGATGCTCAGGTAACGATTGGTGTTTACAACCTTGTTGGTGAAAAAGCAGCTGAAGTCGCTAGCCGTAATTTTGCAGCCGGTTCACATAATGTTACTATTGATGCAAGTGCATTAACCAGCGGAATTTACTTTTATAAGTTAGATGCGACAGGAATTGATGGTAAAACCTTCACAAGTGTGAAGAAGATGACCTTACTTAAGTAAGAATGATTCAAAATGTGCTTAAAAGAAAGCCCCGTATAGTAGGGGCTTTTTTAATTTGTTTGATGTGAACGAGCTTATAAAATATTCTTAACTAACCATCTGTGCAGCGGCAGCATATCCTTAAAAATTTTAAAAATTACAGTAACTGCTTTCCCGTTGCCAATCTCTTTTAAGTTGCTGCCTTCATACCATGCATAAAGTCCATCATATAAAAGATAACCCGGATAAAGAGTGTTTGGATCGTAACCCTTTGGGGTTTTTTTGTACTTTTTCCCGCCAATTGAGTAACCTTTCTTCTCCAGAGATCGTACAATTCTATGAAGTTCTTTAACGGATGACGGATCGGAAACAACATCACGATATTTTTTAAGCAAGTGCGGGGGGAACATATAAATTCCAAGCCCAACACCAAAAAGTTTTGGTTCAAGATGAAAGTAAAATCCGCTCGCATCCATTTTTTTCAATTTCCCATTCCAGAAATACAAGCCCGCATTGGTTTTGTAAGGCGTTTTATCCTTGCTGAAGCGAACATCTCTGTGCAAACGAAAAATAGATTTATCAATCTTTGGTATAGCTACAATCTCCGGATCGAGATCAAGAAGTCTGTCTCCCATCTCAACAACAAACTGAATGCTGGGCTCAAGAAAATCGGAGTTGTAAAGGTCTCGATTGGCCTCAAACCATTTACGGTTATTATTCTTTGAAAGCTTATTTAAATACGCTGCTGTTCGTTTAGGAAAATCTTTTAGTGTTGTGTTCATTTTACCTTAGTTATGTTTTTTAGATATACGAATTATTTTTCTGATTCCGGATACAAAACAACTTTTACAACATTCTTTCCAAGATATTTATCCGCAGCATTTTTTATATCATCAGCGGTAAGTTCATCTACCCACTGGTTATAATTTAATATCTGCATCGGATCGTCATTGTTTTCAAGATAGTCTGAAATTTCATTATTCCAAAATTTGTTTTGCTTTAAGTTTAACTCTCTTTGTCTTTTTTGGGTTTCTTTGATTTTAGTCATTACTACATCATCAGGACCAAAAGTTTTAATTGAATCCAGCACACTGTAAAAAGCCTGCACGAGCTCATCTACTCTATCAGGATTACAACCGAAACCAAAGTTAATACTGTAGTGAGCAGTTGGTATTCTGTAAATTTGATCGTAGGCATATACTCCATAAGTGCCGCCTTTATCTTCCCTGAGAACCTCTCTTAATTTTATATCCAGCACATCCACAAGGGATTCCATCGTATGTTCTTCCTTTCTGCTCCAATTCATGTCACCAACGTAAACAATTGCTACAGAACTTTTCGGCTCAATTCCCTTGTCGACTTCTTTTTCTATTGTCCCAGTTATGTTGTGATACTTAAGGTCAACTGGCTTTTCGTTGCTGTTAAATGAAGGAAGTCCGCCAAGATAAGTTTCAACAAGCGGTTTAAACACGGTTGTATCTATGTTTCCTACAAATACAAAAGTAAAGTCGCCTGCATCTCTAAAACGTTCTTTAAAGATATTAAGCGATTTATTTGGATTTATCTCATCAAGCATTTTTACGGTAAGCGGTCTCGATCTGAAATGATAATCTGTAAGCGTAACCGTTAGAGTATCGCTAAAAGCAGATTGTGGGTTGTTGCTTTTATTTTCAAGATAGGATTTCATTTTCGATTTTAAAGACAGGAATCCGGTAGAATCTATTCGTGGCGAAGTAAAATATGAATAGATTAATTGGAAAAGAGTCTCAGCATCTTTAGGGCTTGCACTTCCGTTTAATCCCTCATAATAAAAACCCATATAAGGAGATACATTTACTATTTTTCCTGATAAATATTTATCCAGCTCTGTTTTATTGAAACCATCCAGACCGGACTCGCGAACTAATGCAGGGGAGTTTTGTGCCGAAAGAAAATCTTCATCTTTAACCAGCGAAGAGCCACCAGGACTAAAAGCACTAAAAACGATCTCATCATTTTTAAAATCTGTAGGTTTTAAAAATACTTTAACACCGTTTTTTAATCTCCATTCTATTAAACCCAATCTCTCAATATTTTTAGATGAAACAACAGGCGAGGGTGAAGGCACGGTTTCAATAAGAGGTTTCTCAGCAACTTTATCTTCGTACGGGGTTATTTTTTCGGAACCGACCTTGGCAATTATCGCCGACAATTCTTCTTCCGTAGGAATTTTAAGATTTTCTTTTTCGGGGGAATTAACCATAACAACCCTGTTTTCGTGTTTCAACAATTCGGAGGAAACCGTATTGACTTCATCTAAGGTTATTTCAGGGATTAATTCTTGAGCAAGTTTATATTGGTCTTCAATAGAAATTATAGGATCGCCGTAGAGAAAATTATTATCAAATTCTCTGATAATTTGTGAAGATTCTGTCTTATCTTTTTCCGCCAGTCTCTTTTCAGCCATTCTTAAATAGTTGGTCTTTTGTCGTTCTAATTCTGTTGATGTAAACCCGAATTCCTTTACTCTTTCAGCCTCGCGAAGCAAAGCCTCGAAACCTGTCTCTATCCCCCCATCTTTAACCATTGCAGTTAGAAAGCTTATATCGGATGATTTTGCAAATCTTGAGTCACCTGCAAAAGCATAAGAAAATGGTGGATTGGAAGAAGTGGTTAGTTCATTTAGTCTGTCATTTAAGATTCCATAAAAAATATCATGAATAAGCTGATTCTTATATCCCGCCAGATCCCTTACTTCTCTTGGTTTCTGTAAATAATATAAGGAAACCGTTGAGTATGTTGCTTCTTTATCCGAAGCTATCGCGAAATAAGTATCCTCGTGACCCGGGATGTCATAAACTTTTCTCTCTCTTTCATTTTCAGGCGAGTGTAAATTGCTAAAATGTTGTTTAATGTAGTTCTCGATTTCGTTTACATCAAAATCACCAACTGCTGCAACAGCAATTAAATCAGGTCTGTACCAATCCTTGTAAAAATCCTTAATTGTTTCATAGTTGGCTGATTCAATAATTTCTTTTTTCCCTATCGGAAGTCTTTCTGCGTATCTTGAACCCTTAAACAGAATCGGCAATTGCTTATCGAGCATGCGCATATTTGCTCCACGGCCGAGACGCCATTCTTCAATTACTACTCCCCGTTCCTTATTAATTTCTGTAGTGTCAAAAGAAAGATTGTGAGCCCAATCTTCCAGAACTAAAAATCCGGTTTTTAATATATTAATACTGTCTGTAGGCACGGTCAGCATATAAACCGTCTGGTCAAAACTTGTGTAAGCATTTAGCTCGGGTCCGAATTTAATTCCAAGTTTTTCAAGATAGTTGATCAACTCATTCTTCTTAAAATGCTTCGTCCCGTTAAATGCCATGTGCTCTACAAAATGCGCAAGGCCACGCTGATCTTCATTCTCAAGAACAGATCCGGCCTTTACATACAAACGGAGCTCCGCTCTTTTCTCCGGTTTTTGATTTTTCTTAATATAATATTTTACACCGTTGTCTAAAGTGCCCGTTATAACATCTTTATCAAAAGGAAGCGGTTGGTTTTGTGAAAATGTAGTTAACGAGAAAACAAATAAATATAATGTGATTAAAAAAAATATTTTTTTCATGATAGTCTTTCGCTTAGCTTTTTAATGTTTAGAAAAAATTGACGATGGATAAATCTTAAAGTATCTCACCATGCTAATTGATTTTAATAAAAAATAAAAAAGTAAATTTATCAATTTGAATATGTTTATATCAATCTAAAAAAATTAGAATTATAAACAATTGTTTACTTCATTAATACCAGCTTTTTAGTTTCAGCAAAGTTTCCTGCTTGCATCTTATAGAAATAAATTCCATTCGATAAACCCTTAGCGTTGAATTCGACCTCATATTCTCCAGCTGTCTTCTCTTCGTTAACCAAAGTTGCAACTTCGTTTCCAAGAATGTCAAAAACTTTCAAATTCACAAATCCGCGATCCGAAATCCGAAATTTTATTTTCGATGTTGGATTAAACGGATTCGGATAATTCTGATATAAAATAAATTCGGTTGGTGTGCTCGTTTCCGGTTCAACATCAACCAGGGACGGATCTAATTTTAATATTACCCCGCTTTCTCCAACAGCATACCCGTGACGGGCATCTAAAAATTGCAAATCGTAGACGATTGAACTGTCCGGCGTTTCAACTTCGTTCCAGGTTTCTCCCCTGTCTGATGTAAACAGGAATTTGTATCCCGATGCAGACCACCCCTCATTATAAGTTCTAAAGTCTATTTTAAAAGAAAGTCCGTAAAATAAAAGGTTTTCAGAGTTCCAATTAATACCGCCATCCGTTGTCTTAATTTTTGCTATTGCATATAATCCTTCGGGGTCACCCGAGAGAATTATGGCGTTAAGTGAATCAAAAATAAAAGTGTCGAAAATCTCATCGGCACTAATACCTTGTGCATTCCAGTTTAACCCGTAATTTGTAGTGCGCCAGACAACACCCGAAACATCGAGTCTTCCGCCGCAAGCGTAACCATACTGTTTGTTGTAAAAGTTAAATTCGTAAACAGGAAAATTGGAAACAGTATTTGAATCGACATCAGCCTTTGCCCAGCTATTGCCGCCATCTGATGTGTAAGCTATGTATGAACCACCTATGAAACCATTAAGTGAATCGGAAAAAAATATTGTTCTCATCAAAGCGGTAGTATCCTGAAAGTTTTCTGCAGCCCAACTAACTCCACCATCATTTGTTTTTAGAATAACCGTATTAAAGGGGAAAATATCTTTTATGGTTGTTGCCCAGCCAATCTTATTATTTATAAAAAAAATGTCCGTTATGAAAGTTTGAACAGTACTGTTCTGTATCTCCCAGTTATTTCCCCCATCGGTAGTATGAATAATAATGCCATCTTCGCCTGCGGCCCATCCGGTTAAACTATCTGAAAAGGATAAACTTCTAAGAGTGGAATTAACGGGAGACTGCTGCCTCTTCCATGGATTTGTTTGGGGTAAAGACGAGTAAAACATCCCCGATATAGCATATATGTATAGTAGTATTGCGAGCGCTCTAATCATATCTCAAGAAAATTCCGGTAAATATCTGAGGTTTAAAACTTAGCCAGAAAAATTGAAATATGATATATTATTTTATTTGCTGTACTTTCAGAACAAACATTTACTTTGCAGCCACTTCAACCCGGGAGCCGTTCTCTTTCTGCATATAAGCCCGGTAAAATTTATCGCAAAGCCGGCTTACTCTTTCACTTTCATCAAACTTAATTGATTGTTTTATAGCATAAATACCTCGCGAGTCACCAATCTTATAAAGTGAAAGTGCTGCAAGAATTCTTAATTCTTCTGATGGGTTGTTATGCAGAATATCAAGAAGTTTAATTACACCTCTGTCACAACAAAGCTCACCAAGCATATAAGTACAACCCGCCTGCAAACCGCGATTTTCTGTGTTCAATCCTTCAAGCAATGTTTTTATGCAGGCTTCTTTTGTTGAGATATTCTGATCTGCAATTTCCTGTGGAAGAATCCGGATAGTTAGAAGCAGTAATAAGGAAACCGCGAAAAGTATGTGTTGGCTTTTCATGGTAATCTCCTTTAAAAAATTTATTTGTGTATAAAGATAATCCTGGGAGTGACCGCTGTAAATTGATTTAGTATAAAAGGAGAATAATCGACTTAAGACCTCTTTTTTAATGTTGAGGTGAACAGTTTAAGTCAACATTTTTAACCTTAATTTTTTACAGGGATATAAGTTTTTAAGTGCGGTAATATTCTCCCGACCATTTGTACAAATCATTTGCCGTTAGTCAGTCCTGTGTGAAAAAACAGTAACACTTGATTTATCCATTGAAATGTAACTGTTAACTAAGAATCTTAAATACTATAAATAAGAGAAAATAGGAGTAAAAAGATGAAAATATACTTGATGATTTTTGTTTTGATTTCAGCGTTAACATTATTCTTCTGCTCGACGCAAACAATTTCCAATAATTTTCCATATGGCAGCTATTCATATCAAAGTTTTAATATTGTGGGTGAGCTGGTTGGCGATGGCAGTTTATATATAAGCAAGGTTGATTCAAATTTTATTGAGGGGAACTGGTCCATCAGAAATATTCGGAATTGTGTGGTCTGTGGGCCGCAATACGGTAGCGGGTATTTGACAGGACGGATTGAAAGCGATAGTGTTTATATTAATCTGAATCCTAACAATCCTGAAAATTATGTAGAGCTTGTTGGAGAAATTAATAGTGAAAATTTTTCAGGTGACTGGCGCTGGTTTGAATTGGTTTTGAATTCAAACAGAGGGACCTTTAAAGCTGCTAGGCAATAATCAGATTGTTTGAGAATAGTTTTTGAAAAAGCGTGATGATAACCTGTATCAGCAGGAATAAAATAAAACATATCGGACTTAATAGAACAAATCACTTTTCAGCCAATCTAAAACTAACGTATTATTAAATAATTGTTTTGATATTTAGAATATAATTTTGTAAGTTAGTTATGAGCATATGCTCATAACTAACTTTTGAATATTTTATGCCAAGACCAAGAAAACATCGCAGAGTTTGTTGTAACCCCTCATCTTATTATTTCAAACCGAGGGGAATACCCATGTATGAATTAGAAGAAATAATTCTTGATCATGACGAACTGGAATCTCTCCGCCTTGCCGATTTACTTGCTTACTCACATGAAAATGCAGCAAAGGAAATGAAAATATCTAGGGCAACATTTGGGCGAATTGTTGAAGAAGCCCGGAAAAAAGTTGCCGATGGAATCTTAAATGGAAAATCAATAAGAATTAACCAGAACAAATTAAACCACATTAAAATGGAAGGAAAAAGAAAATGTCGAATGAAGTGAAAGCCCTATTTTCAGGTAAAATAGCAATAGCAACAGATGATCAAAAAAAAGTTACCGGACATATTGGAAGATGCAGAGGGTTTGCAGTCTTTGAAGTTAATGATGGAAAAATTCTTAATAAAGAAGTAAGAGAAAATCTGTTTACTAATCATAGAAGAGGCGGGGCACATCATCATGGAGAGGGTGAAGGTCACGGCGGACAGGGACATGGCAGGCACAGCCACGAACATTTAATAAATGGATTAAAAGATTGCAGCTGCCTTATCTCCAGTGGAGGCGGATGGAGAGTCGTGGAAGATTTAAAGCAGCACAACATTGCAACTCTCTTTACCGATGTTGAATTAATTGAAGATGCTGTTAACAAGTTCATTAAAGGCGAATTGAAAAATCAAACAGATTTGGTGTGCGATCATAGTAAGGATTAAGCAGTACTCTTTATTTGAATAACTGATTAATCTTTGCTAATGGCTTCCTTAATTGTTAATCAGGTTATAAATGTAATGCTAGATTCAAATAAAAAGCGGTATAAATATCGAACTATCTAAGACCGAAAGGATTACAATGAATATTTCCGAAAAACAAAAATTCTTTGACGAAGAACAAAATAGAATTTCTGAAACAGTTTCAAAAATAAAGCACCGCATTGCAGTATTTAGTGGTAAAGGAGGAGTTGGAAAAACTACAGTAAGCATTAATCTCGCTTACGCTTTAAGATTGCAAGGATTTTCTACCGGGATTCTTGATGCAGATATCACTGGTCCAAATGTAGCAAAAATGTTAAATGTAGATAGCGAATTAATTTTTTTGAATGAAAAGATAGTGCCCTTCGAAAAGTATGGAGCTAAAATGATTTCAATGGCTAGCTTAGCCCAAAATGGCAAACCTGTTATTTGGCGTGGACCAATGCGCTCAAAAATAATCAATCAATTTTTAGCTGACGTAGATTGGGGCAAACTTGATTATTTAATTGCCGATCTTCCTCCGGGCACAGGCGATGAAATTTTAACCATAGCACAAGAAATGAAACCTGATTATGCAGTAATTGTAACAACACCACAAGCAGTTTCTATAATTGATGCCGAACGTGCAATCAATATGGCTCAAAAACTTGAAATACCCTACATTGGTATTTTAGAAAATATGGCTGGATTAGTCTGTCCTCATTGCGGTGGGGCTATTGAACTCTTTGGTTCCGGAGGTGGGAATAAATTAGCTGATAAGTATAATATACAATTTCTTGGTTCCATTCCGATTGATATTGATGCGCGCATACTGGGTGATAATGGTAAGCCGATTGTTCTTGAAAAACCAAATTGTGAGGTAACAAACTCATTTAAGTCAATTGTTAACTTGATAGAAGAACATTATCAAAAAGAATTAACGCTTCAACAATAATAGAACTCAAATATGAATAAAATAGTTAAAATTGGAATAATAATTTGCGACAGGTATAAAAGCTGCGCAGGCGGTAAATGCTTCAGATCAATTAAAGAAAGAGAGGGTGCTTTTAATATCTATAGAGATAAAGAAGTTGAGCTTGTCGGTTACACAACCTGCGGTGGATGCCCGGGAGGAAACATTGAGTATGCACCCGAGGAAATGAAAAAAAATGGAGTTGAAGTAATTCACTTTGCAACCGGAATGGTGGTTGGTTATCCACCCTGTCAATACGTTGATTATTTTAAAAAATTTATCGAAACCAAGTATAATTTAAAAGTAATTGTCGGCACGCATCCAATTCCGGAGAAATATTTAATCACTCACACAGCACTTAAAACCTGGGATACACCGGCATGGCAGGAATTGATTAAACCAACTTTGACAGATGAGAAAACAAGGGTGTCCTATAATTAGTTAAGGAGGTTAGTAGTTAATATGATGGTCTTTGGACCCATACCGTCACGAAGATTAGGAAGAAGCCTGGGGGTGAATAATATTCCTCCGAAAATTTGTAGCTACTCCTGTGTTTACTGCCAGATTGGACTTACCGACTCTATGTCAATTGAAAGAAAAGGATTTTACCCTCCCGAAGAAATAATTAATGAAGTTTCTGAAAAAGTAAACAAGTTAAGACGTGCCGGTGAGCAAATCGACTATATAACTTTTGTTCCCGATGGAGAACCCACTCTGGATATAAATCTTGGTAAAGAAATCGATTTATTAAAATCATTAGGGATAAAAATTGCTGTAATAACTAATTCATCTTTGCTTTGGGATGAAGATGTAAGAAAAGATTTAATGAATGCTGATTGGATATCCATAAAAATAGACACGGTCGATGAAAAAATTTGGCATAAAATAGATAGACCAAATGGCAAGCTTGATTTTCAAAAAATAATATCCGGGATAAAAACATTTTCTTCTTCATTTAAAGGAATAATGGTAACAGAAACGATGCTGGTGAAAGGAGTCAACGATAATGTTGAATCGATAAAAAGCACAGTAGAATTTATAAAACAGCTAAATCCAGATAAAGCTTACATCCTGGTGCCAACCCGCCCGCCAGCAGAAAAATTTGTTGAGCCACCGTCTGAAGAAAATCTAAATGAAGCTTACCAAATATTTAATGCTTCAATAAACAATGTGGAGCTTTTGGCCTATTCAGAGGGGACAGATTTTAGTTACTCCTCCGATGCAGAAAAAGAGTTGTTAAGTATTCTGGCAGTCCATCCGATGCGTAAAGATGCAGTAGAAAAGTTTCTAAACAAAGCCAGGTCCGATTGGAATTTGATTGAAAACTTAATTGCAAATAATGTGCTGAAAGAGGTTAAATATTCTGATAATACGTTTTTCGTGAAAAATATTAAATCAAAAGCATAGAGAAAGAAGAGGTGTCTTATGGCTATAAATAAAAGATATTCTAAAGATAAAAAAGCTTGCCGGGTAACATTTACGCTTCCAAAAGAAATTAGTGAAAACTTTGAAGAAATTTGTGTCGATGGCGATTTTAATAACTGGGATATTCATCAACATAAGTTTTCACATAAAAATTCTGATGGCTCTTCTTCAATTGAATTAGTACTTGAATCCGGGAACGAGTATCAATTCAGATATTTATGCAATGGTGAGACATGGTTGAATGAACCGGAAGCAGATAAACAAAACCCAACATATTATGGTGATTCAAAAAACTCGGTTATCATTATATAAGAATAAGCTGAAAAATTTAGCTCGGATTAATTTAAATAATTATAGGAGTCAATTATGCCAAACCTAGATGGAACAGGTCCGCTTGGACAAGGGAAAATGACGGGCAGAAGAAGAGGTCGCTGCCGTGATAAACAAACAACACAAGCTGAAAAATCCGAAAATAAACCCGTTGAAAACAATGAAAGTGTTTATGGATTTGGCCGCGGAGGAAGATCGCGTGGCGGTGGACGTGGAAGAAGGCAGCATAGCGGGAATTGAGAGAAGAAAAATAGTTTTTAAAAAATAATGATCTGGTAGTGAAAAATGAAAATTGTAATTCCATCAACGGGTGAAACTTTAACTTCACCTGTAAGTGATACTCTTGGACGCTCACCATTTTTGATTATTTATGATAGCAACTCCGAGGAATATGACTCAATTGAAAATCCTGGTTTTCAAATTCAGGATGGTTCCGGCCTGAAAGCAGCAAATATAATTGTAGAGAACAAAGCTGAGGTGTTATTGACAAGAGAAATCGGTCGTAAAGTATACTCTGTATTAATGAAGGAACATGTTAAAGTTGAACTTTTAAATTCAGGCGGTACAATTAAATCTGCAATAAATAAATATCTTAAAAAAAAGGAGATCTAAAATGAAATCTGACAAACTCATTGAGCTGTTGAACAAAAACCTTGCAAACCTGCAGCTATTCTATGTGAAACTTCATAACTATCACTGGAATGTGAAGGGAATGAATTTCAAACCTGTTCACGAAATGACTGAAGCCTACTACGATTACTTTGCTGAACAATATGATGAATTGGCTGAAAGAATTGTACAACTTGGTGGGAAACCATTAGCAACTTTAAATGATTATCTGAAGAATGCTTCATTAAAAGAAGAAAGCAAAAAAACATTTGATGTTAAATATGTATTAGGTTCTGTTTTATCCGATTTTAAATTGCTAAATGATGACTTCAAAGAAATCTCTAATTCTGCAGGGGAGACTAACGACATTCCCACAGCAAACATTGCTGATAATAATGTTGCTTGGTTAGAAAAACAGATCTGGATGATCAAAGCAAGTATTGGATAAGAAACATTCATAGCCGGTTCTTATTTTAAATCGGCCCTATCTTATTTAACATATTAGAGGGAAAGAAGATAAAATTGTACGTACCAACAAAAATATTTTTTACAAAAGGGGTAGGAAGACACAAAGATTATCTTAGCTCTTTTGAAGCAGCTTTACGTAGTGCAGGAATAGAAATCTGTAATTTAGTTGCTGTAAGCAGCATATTCCCACCCGACTGTAAACGGATAAGCAGGGAAGAGGGGGTAAAAGAATTAAAACCCGGACAAATTACTTTTGCGGTAATGGCAAGAAACTCTACAAATGAGCCTAACCGTTTAATTGCATCTTCAATAGGTGTTGCAATCCCGGCCGATAAAACACAATATGGATACCTATCGGAGTTTCATCCTTTCGGTGTGAAAGAAATAATTGCTGGGGATTATGCAGAAGATCTTGCTGCACAAATGCTTGCAACTACATTGGGAGTTGAATTTAATCCCGAGGCTGATTGGAATGAAAGAGAACAAGAGTTTAAGATGTCGGGCAAAATCGTTAAAACTTTTAACGTAACTCAATCTGCAGAAGGTGATAAAACAGGTTTGTGGACAACAGTAATTGCAGCGGCAATACTTTTACCATAAACCAAATATTATTCAAGTTTATTAAGAAGGGATTTATGGAAAACTATTATATTGATCCTAAATCTTTATACAGGCTTCCATGGACAATGCCTGATAATGGAATTACATGGTTAGAGCCGACCGCACAATGTAATTTAAATTGTTACGGCTGCTACAGGAAAAACATTAAGAACTCTCACAAATCACTTGATGAAGTAAAACATGAACTGGATTTTTTCCAATCTGTAAGAAAATCTGATTGTATTTCAATCGCAGGAGGTGACCCGCTTTTATATCCGGATATTGTTGAACTCGTAGCTGATATAAAATCAAGAGGGCTTAAACCTATCATCAATACTAACGGAATTGCTCTTACAAATGAACTTCTTGATGAATTAAAAAAAGCCGGTGTTTTCGGATTTACATTTCACATAGACAGCAAGCAAGACAGAGGCAGGGATCCCAAGTGGCATAATAAAAACGAAGTTGAGCTTAACGAACTTCGTCTTTATTATGCTGAAATGCTTGCTGCCAGAGGAGGCATAGCCTGTTCATTTAATTCAACTGTTTACACTGATACAATTCAATATCTCCCTGGTATGATGGAATGGGCACACAAACATATTGATATTGTTCATACGATGGTTTTCATTTTGTTCAGATATATAACTCCCGATACACCATTTGACTTTTGCGCGGGTGATAAAAAAATTGTCTGGGATGATATTCATTATCACTCCAACAAGGAAGAAGTTACAGATTTAATGGCAACCGATGCGGTTAAATCCATGAGAACGAAATTTCCCGAATTTACTCCCGCAGCATTTTTGAATGGAACAGCCAAAGCAGATCATTTTAAATGGCTACTCTCAGAAAGGATTGGTAATAAAAAGAAAATTTTTGGTTATGCGGGTAGCAAGTTTCTCGAACTTGTTATGACACTCTATCACTATAAAAATAACAAGTATCTCTCCTATGCTTCTCCAAAAGTTTCAAGTCTCGGAAGATTAACTTTATTTAACACATGGCTTTTTGACAAAGGAATTAAAAAAGCATTTAAGAATTACTTAAAGTTTTTGGCTGTAAATCCCATCAGAATATTTAAAAAAGTATATATGCAATCGATTATGATTATCCAGCCGGTTGACTTAATGCCGAATGGTGATCAAAGTATGTGCGATGGCTGCCCTGATATTACATACTGGAAAGATAAAGATGGAACCGAAAAACTTGTTTGGTCTTGCAGGCTTGAAGAACCGATGCAATATGGCGACTTTTTAAGAATGATTCCAAAGAATAAAGAAACCGTTCCTGATAATGGAAGAGGTTTAGTAGCTGAAATGGAGAAAAAGAAGTAGTATTAAAATCTGTAAAAAGTGAAACAGTAAATGAAAAATAGTAAAACTCTATCAATAATTCTGTGGCTGATAGCACTCCACTCCTTTTTTGTGGGTATTGGTTTAATTGTTATGCCGATCCCGGTAATGGAGTTTTTAGGATATAATTCCTGCGCAGACAGATTCTTTCCTACTCAGGGAGGCGTATTTCATATCATTATGGCAATTGCATACTCTCTTGCTGCTTTAAGAACGAAGAGATTTGAATGTATGATCTTGTTTTCAATTATTGTAAAATTTTCTGCAACATTTTTTTTGTTTACTTACTACTTCCTTGTATCCCCAATCTGGATGGTGTTGCTATCCGGTATTACCGATTGTTTGATGGGAATCGTAATACTGTGGGCGTATTTATTATATCGTCAAAAAAATCAAAATCTATTAGAATGATAAACAAAAACCCATCGATTGTAATAACCGGAGCTTCCGGTTTTATTGGACGTTATATTCTCGATAATATAAAGGAAGAGTATAACATTTATGCTATTGCCCGCAGGTCTCGCAAGGAAGCAAACGTCCCTTATCATCATAACCTTAATTGGATTCAGTGTGATATAGCAAACCGGACTGCTCTAAGCGAAGTGATGAATTATATTGTGAACTACGGAGGGGTAGATTTTGTTATCCACCTTGCTGCATTCTATGATTTTACTTATAAAGATAACCCGGAATATGAGCGTACGAACATAAAGGGCACCGAAAACATTTTAGAATTTGCAAGAAATATTAATGTTAAACGATTTTTATTTGCAAGTTCTATTGCTGCCTGTAAATTTCCCACAGATGGAGAAGTGATTAATGAAAAATCAATTCCGGATGCAGACTATGCATATGCAAGAAGTAAAAAGTACGGAGAGGAATTAATCAAGCAATATTCACAATATTTTCCTTGTTCTGTTATTAGATTTGCTGCTGTTTTTAGTGATTGGTGTGAATATGCCCCACTTTATAAATTCTTATCCAGTTGGCTCTCTAAAAAAATAGATTCTCGAATATTGGGAGGAAAAGGCAACTCCGCTGTTCCATACATTCATATTCATGACTTGTGTCAGTTATTGAGAAATGTTTTTAAAAAAACTAACGAACTTCCTGATTATGATATCTATAATGCCAGCCCCGATGGTTCAACATCACATCGTGAATTATTTGAGATTGTCACAAGGTATTATTTTGGTGAGTCTATTAAACCTATTTATCTCCATAAATTATTAGCTTATCCTGGAATAATCTTGCGAAAACTTTTACAACAACTGCATCTTACATGTAATGAACCGTTTGAGCGTTTCTGGATGATCAAATATATCGATCTAAAACTGGATACTGATTCATTGTATACACGGAATGCCCTTGGGTGGAATCCAACATCACGTTATCATATAACACGCAGGTTATTATTTCTATTAGAAAAAATGAAAGGTCATCCTGATGAGTGGAGAGTAAAAAACGAAGCTGCATTAAAGCGCGTTACAGGTAGAGCAAACCTTCAAATTTATGAAGAGATGATCCGGAGAAAAGAAAAGCTGTTGGCTAAAATAAGTTCTACAATTTTGTCTGCAGATGAAGAGGATAAATTTAAGCGTTATAAATTAATGAATCACGATGATTTTCAATGTTATATGAGCACATTGTATCACCTTTTAATGGCAGCAGTAAGAAGCAGTGATAGAAGCTTAATGTTGCAATATATTGATGATATAGCCATACGTAGATTTGCAGAAGGTTTTGAACCTGAGGAATTGTGTAACACCTTATTAGTATTTAAAGAAATTATCATTACTGAGCTGACCTCCACAAAGGAACTTCGTAATATTAAGCAAGATATTTATGATTACATTGGATTAACAATCCAGCTTGCGCAGGATGAAATTGAAGATCTTTACGAAAATCTTTTGCAAAAAATGCCCCGCGATAAAATAGCTGAATCATCTATGTTACCAGACTGTAAAGAGCTTCAAAGAAAAATTCGTCAATTGAGTGCTTTCTACCAAATTTCACCGGATGAAGCTAAAAATTATACGGAGAGATTTGACAATTAAAATTTTAATAAGGATGATTGAATGAAAGTAAGACATAAAATGAAACTCGAAAATGATTTGAAAAAGTAAAGGCATGTTTGCATTAGTAAAAAATAAAAACAGGAAATGAAAAATGAACATTCTGAAAAACAAAAGAATTTTAGTTTGCGGTAAGGGTGGAAGCGGAAAAAGTTCAATCGTTTCTCTGTTAGGGAAAGAACTGGTTAAACAGAATTATAAAGTGATTTTATTAGATGCGGATGCTTCAAACCCCGGTGGTTTAATTCGTTTGTTAACCGATAAAAATAAACCCCAAAAACCTCTGATCGAATTTTTTGGGGGAAGAGAAAAAGTTACTTGCCCGACTGATGACCCATCTCCTTTGACAAGGATTGATAATAAATTTCCCATAGACGAAGCTGCTATAATATTGTCGGAAATACCAAAACAGTATTCGTTCGAAAAGAAAAACCTGACTTTGTTCCAGATAGGAAAAATTCAGGAAGCTTGTGAAGGATGTGATGGACCGATGTCAAAGGTTGCCCGTGATTTTATAGTTAAAGGTGATTTTATTACTCTTATAGATATTGAAGCGGGCATAGAGCATTTTGGTAGGGGTGTTGAAAAAAATGTTGATGTAATCCTCATCGTGGTAGATCCTACATTTGAATCATTTTTAATAGCGGAAATTGTAAAGAGAATGTCTTTGTTGATGGGGAACAAAAATGTCTGGGCAATCTTAAATAAAGTTGATTCAAAAGGAACAGACGCCATAATGCAAAATGCTTTAAAGGAGAGAGAAGTTAATTATCTCAGCAGCATAAATTATGACAAAGAAATACATAAAGCAGGACTTGAAGGTAAAATGATCATGAAATGTAAAGCTGAAAAACAAATTATAAGCATTGTGAAAAAGTTGGAGAATATTTTAGAGAGATGAAATATGATATTGGAGATATAACACCGTCACTTGATTGGAACATAACATAAATTTTTAGGAAGAAAATTATGAATAGCTCTGGAAGAGTAAGTCAACTTAAAAAATCAGCAATTCACGAAATGACAAAATTATCATCTCAATATGATGATGTAGCATTTCTATCCTGGGCAAAACCTGCTTCAGGAACTCCAAAGCACATAAATGATGCTGCTATTGATGCAATTCAAAAAAATTTAACTGCAGGATATTCTCAAAGCGAGGGATTGCCTGGACTAAGAATGGAGATTGTGAAAAAACTAAAGCGCGATAATAATATTGATGCAAAAACTACTGAATTAATTTTAACGGTTGGTGCAATTGAAGGATTGGCAGTTGCTGTGTTGGCTACAGTTGATCCCGGAGATGAAGTAATTCTTCCTACACCGACATATTCAACTCATATTACACAAGTAAAACTTGCCTCCGCAAAACCGGTTTTAGTTCCTTTGATAGAGGAGAAGAATTTTGCGTTAGATATTGAAGGAATTAAAAAGGCAATTACTCCCAAAACAAAAGCAATAATGTTTTGCACCCCAAATAATCCGACAGGCACTGTTTTCCCGGAAAAAGATCTCCGCAAGTTGGGAGAAATTGTTTTGGAAAAAAATCTGACGGTAATTGTTGATGAAGCTTATGAGTATTTCGTTTTTGATGATGAAAAACATTTTAGTATGGCTTCTATCCCCGAAATTAAGAAGAATATTATTACAGTGTATACTTTTACAAAAACTTATGCAATGACTGGCTGGCGCATTGGATATCTTCATGCTGAAGAAGAAAAATTACTTCAAATAAAAAAAGCACATATTCCGTTTGCTATTTGCGCACCGGTTGTCTCTCAATATGCAGCGCTTGCAGCGTTAAAAGGAAGCCAGGGTTCTGTGGAAAAATTCCAGCAGAAATATTTGAACGCAAGAAATCTTATGTGTGAAAGACTTGACAGACTTAACTCTGTATTTCAATATGTTAAACCAGGGGGAGCTTATCTTATGTTTCCTAAAATAATTTCAGATACCAAAGTTGATTCGATGGAATTCTGCAAAAAATTATTAGCCGAAGCAAAAGTCTCTGCCACTCCGGGAATAGCTTTTGGACCAACAGGTGAAGGACATATACGACTATCGTTTTGTGTTCCGGAAGATATGATAAACAAAGCGTTTGACAGAATGGAAAAATATTTCAGCTAAAGAACGTTTAAGAACAACTTAATGAGAAATGATACTTTCAACAAAAAATTCGCTGTTAGGAAAGACTGCTGATAATCTTGGTATAAACAAAAAATTTAATGAGTATTCGGAAATAAGTGTTGATCCAAATGATACCGCAGCAGTAAGTCCTGTTGAAGCAAAAGTAATGAAAATAGGAAACATTGATAGAAGCGGTATGCTCATTTCAAAAAATAATAGGGAAATTCCGTTAGTTAAATTAATTGGGGATTTTGCAAAACAATTTTTTGGTGGGGTGTATATAAATTTTTATTTGAATCCTTCGAATAAGCATTTTTGGATAACTCCGTACGACGGAATGTTTATATACACAAAGAAGAATGAAGGAAAATCATGGCTGCCGGTATACATAGGATTAGAAAATCTTCTGGGAATAGAAATGTTCAGCAGGGCAGTAAAAAAGAATGCCTCAATCGGTTCTGTTTTTAAAACAAAAGATTTTCTTATAGCTATAATCGCAGTTGGTTCATTAAATGTAAATAGAATTCATGTTGATTATGATGAAATGCAGAATTATAGAAAAGGTACACCCTGCGGATACTTCAGTATTGGCTCTACTTTACTACTGTGTTTCCCTAGTCATTTAAAAGTTTTAGTTGAAGAAAAATCCGATGTCAAAATTGGTCAGAAGATATTAATGTGAAAAAGTATGAATTAAAACTTTACCCGGATCCGGTACTCAGAGAGGGTTCATCTCCTGTAACAAAGGTTGATGGTTCAACCCGCCATTTGATTAAAAAGATGTCTAAAATTACGTACCAAAATCAGGGAATAGGATTAGCTGCACCGCAGGTAGGCACGCTGGAAAGAGTTATAATCGCCGATATTGGGGAAGGATTAATTTCAATGATAAGTCCTGAAATCTTAACTGGTTTCGGTGAAGATTTTTTGGAAGAAGGATGTTTAAGCCTACCGGAAACTGTAGTCAACGTTGAGAGAAAACAATCTGTCTTTGTCCGTTATTTAGATAAAAATGAAAAGGAAAAAGAATCTGAATTAAACGGACTTACGGCACGCGTTATTCAACATGAGATTGATCATTTAAATGGTGTATTGATTATTGATCATGCGGCTTTATCGGAAAGATTAAACGTAATAAGTAAATTAAAAATTTAAAAATGAAGAATGCATTAAGACTTCAGAAAGTAGCATTACTATTATTACTACAAATATTTTTTATAGGTGAATTATCTATGCCACAAATTAAAACTGAAAATAACAACAAAATTGATACTGCCAACATTACGGTTATATACGATAACAATCCTTTTCTAAAAGGTTTGCAAACCGATTGGGGATTTGCCTGTTTGGTTGAAGTTGGAAAGACAAAGCTATTATTCGACACAGGTGACAACGGCGATATATTATTGAGTAATATGGAAAAACTCAAAATCGATCCTCAAAGTATAGATTTAGTTTTCTTATCTCATTTCCATCACGATCATACTGGCGGATTAAGTGCGTTTCTTAAAAAGAATTCTAATGTGACAATTTATTATCCTAATTCATTCCCTGCTCAACTAGTTGAAGAAATAAAGAAATCCGGCGCAAAACCAATTCCGATTTCTTCTTTCCAGGAAATTCAAACCAACTTATTTTCTCTTGGTGAACTTGGAAATGCTATCCCCGAACAGTCGCTTGCAATCCGAACAACAAAAGGTATTGTTGTCATTACCGGTTGTGCTCATCCGGGGATTGTTAACATTCTTGAAAAAGCAAAAAATTCATTTCCCGATGAATTGATTTATCTTGCTTTAGGAGGTTTTCATCTGCACAATCAAAATGAAAAAGACATCAGCAAAAAAGTAAATGAAATAATGAAAATGGAAATTATCTCGGTCGGACCCTGTCATTGTTCAGGTGATTTAGCAAGAAACATTTTCAAAGAAGTCTATAAGGAAAATTTCATCGAACTTGGTGTTGGAAAGGTTATTAACATTGATTAAAAGTACTTGAGATTAATATGCCAAGAACCGAACCTTTTGATCAGCATCCTGTTGAATACGAAAAATGGTTTAATAAACATAAATATGTTTATGAATCAGAAGTTGAAGCAGTAAGACATTTTATTCCTACCGGTAAAAAAGGTATTGAAATAGGAATCGGCACAGGAAGATTTGCAATTCCATTCGGAATAACCGAAGGCATCGAACCATCAACCGCGATGGGATATCTTGCACTAATTAAGGGACTTGAAGTTCATAATGGAATAGCTGAAGAGCTGCCTGTGGAAGATCATTCTTTTGATTTTGCTTTAATGGTAACGACTATCTGCTTTGTGGATGATGTAAGAAAGTCTTTTTCTGAAGTAAAAAGAATCTTAAAACCTGGGGGTAGTTTTATTATCGGTCTCGTTGATAAAAATAGTCCGCTTGGGAAAATCTATGAGAAACTTAAAGAGCAAAACAAGTTTTACCGTTTCGCAACATTCTATGCAACAGATGAGATAATAATGCTCCTAAAAGAAAATGGATTCTCCAACATAGAAACGGTTCAAACTGTATTTGGAAATCTGCAGAAAATTCATGAAGTACAAAAATTTAAAGAAGGATATGGCGAAGGAGGATTCGTTGTCGTAAATGCCGTAAAGGCAGTAAACAGTTTTAATCAAAGAAGGATAACAAGTAATATTGAAAAAATTTAAGTAGATCATCCACTTAATAAATTAATTAGAGGGATTAAAATGGCATTGATGATAACTAAGAAGTGTATTATTTGTGGCGCCTGTTTGGAAGTGTGCCCCAATAATGCAATAAGAGCCGGTCAGGCTATTTATGAAATCAATTCTGATTTATGTACTGAATGTGTCGGAATTTATAATGAACCCAAGTGCAAAAGTTTATGCCCGGTTGATGAAGCTATAGTTACTAACCCTTTTCGTAGAGAAACGAGAGCAGAGTTATTACGAAAACAGCAAATTATTGAATAAATGAATTCCTACGGGATGTTGTAATAATATGAATCAATTATATGTGAAATTAAATCCACAGATCAAAACTTATGACATAGATATTGCCGGACATGTTAATAACAGTGTCTTTATAAAATGGTTTGAAGACCTGCGCATTAAATTATTTAATGAACATTTTATACTTCCGAAACTTCTCTCAAATAACATATACCCGGTAGTTGTTTCAACCGAGATTTTTTATAAAAAGTTTTTGAAATTTTTTGATAAGCCATCCGGAGTTATGTATATAGAATGTTACAATCACGGTATCATTACATTAAAATCAGAAATCAGATTGAACAGAAAGCTCGCTGCTTCAGGTAAACAAAAATGTGCTTTGTTCGATATGAATAAATCAGAAATAATAAATGGGACAAGATTACAGAAAATAATTGAACCGCTTGGTTGAGTAATTATATTCCAAGCACTTAAGATCTAAACATAAATGAATATTTAAGATGACTAGCTTAATTCCGATGCCAGCAAAAAACCTTTATTATGTATAGCGAATGTATATATAAGAAACTATATAGTATTCTTTGTATCTAATTTAAAAGATAAAGAGTTATTATTATGAAAATAGGTGAAGTAATATTTAGAAACAGCTTCTTAATGAGCGCTGTAAAAACAGGTTATGGTGATTCAGAAGGAAATATATCCGAAAGACATCTTGCGTTTTGGGATAAACGTTCTAAGCACGTTGCCGCTGTAATTTTTGAACCATTCTATATCGATAAGAAAGTCCGCGAACTTCCAACTCAAATCGGAATTGATTCAGATGATAAAATTGGAGGACACAAAAGGTTAGTTGAAACCGTTCATAAAAACGGAGCAAAAGCTGTAGCACATATAAATCATCCGGGTAGAATGGCAAATCCAAAATTGCCGGGAAACATTTATGTTTCTGCTTCAGACATCCAATGCCCGAACGGTGGACAAAAACCCAGAGCTCTTTCAATTGATGAAATAAAAAATGTTCAGCAGCAGTATATCGATGCAGCAATACGTGCAGAAAAAGCCGGATATGATTTAATAGAATTGCAATTTGGTTTAGGTTATCTGATTGCTCAATTTTTATCTCCATTAACTAATAAACGAAATGATGAATATGGTGGAAGTTTTGAGAACCGTCTCCGTTTCGGAATAGAAATTCTTAGGGGAATAAAGTTAAACGTTAAATTGCCTGTCATTGTCAGAATTAGTGGAGACGAAAAGTTCATCGGGGGTTTAACCATTGAAGACTCTATTCAAATATTAAAAATTCTTGAGAGCGAAAATGCTGATGCCATTCACGTTACATCTGGTAATGTTTGTGAAAGTGCCGCATGGTATTATCAGCATAATTTTATTCCTAAAGGCGTTACATGGCAATTAGCAAAAAGAATCAAAGAAAGTATTTCACTACCGGTAATTGGAGTTGGACAAGTTACGGAACCAACTGATATCGCAGCTATTTTTAATGATCAAAAAGCAGATTTTATTGCAATTGGCAGAGCATTAATTGCCGATCCCGATTTTGTGGGTAAATATTTGCAGCTTGTAGAAGGAAGAATTCGTCCGTGCAGTTCATGTTTAACTGGCTGTCTGGGTAGAATAAAAATTGGTAAAGGTTTGCAGTGTGAAATAAATCCTGAAGTAGGAAGAGAACTTGAACCACTTGTTCAAGCAGATGAAACAAAAAATTATGCTGTTGTCGGTGGAGGTATGGCGGGAATGGAAGCTGCGATCACATTACAGCAACGCGGGCACAAGGTGACATTATTTGAAAAAGATGAACTTGGTGGTCAATTTAATTTGGCTCCGCTTCCTTCCGGGAAAGCATCATTGCAGAAGCAAATAGATTATTTAAAACACGAGGTGGCAGACATCCCCGTTATCAAGAAAGAAGCCAAGACAGAGGATCTGATTGGAAAATACGATGGAGTAATTTTAGCCACTGGCTCAAAGCCTTTTATTCCTCAGATTGATGGGCTTAAAGAATACAAATGGGCGGAAATTCTATACGAGACAAATGTTCCTAAAAACAAAAACGTTCTTATAATTGGTGGTGGACTAATTGGTATAGAGATAGCAAATACATTAACTGATCATGGCAATAAAGTTACCATTGTTGAATTACTTGATGATATCGGACGTGATATGGAAATAGTTTCACGAAAGCTTAATTTAATGAAGCTGCAAAAGAACGATGTGCCGGTCTATACAAACACAAAAGTTGTGCGGGCAGAAGGTTCAACTGCTTTCTTACGAAAACAAAATGAAGAACAGGAAATTAGAATAGAAGACATAGATGTTTATGTTGTTGCAGCTGGTATGCATCCCGAAAAAGGATTGTTAGGCAAACTAGAAAATAAAATACCCGTTTATACGGTTGGGGATGC
>Ga0307423_1000393_pt1 | contig 29526 bp, 31 predicted proteins | sample SalMarWE160310MG_FD_202154 | JGI IMG/M metagenome (GOLD analysis project Ga0307423, IMG submission 202154) | Salt marsh sediment microbial communities from the Plum Island Ecosystem LTER, Massachusetts, United States - WE1603-10 | ecosystem: Environmental > Aquatic > Marine > Intertidal zone >... | reverse complement strand
GTGTTGATGATTATCTCACAAAGCCCATCAATCCAAAAGTCTTGTTGGCCAAGATAGACAGGTTGCTGAAAAGACGGTCCGTTGCGGAGAAAAAGATGACAGCAGGCGTTCCGTGAAGAGGAGCAAGTCATGAAAAGAAGGGAAAAATTACTTATAGCTGATGATGAACAGTGGGTGCATGGACTACTCGGCCAGGTTTTGGATAATGATGGGGTTGATATCATGCATGCCTATGACGGAAAGGAAACCCTGGAGTGCGCCGAAAATGAGCATCCGGACGTCATCGTTCTGGATATCTTGATGCCCTGCATGGACGGACGGGACGTGTGTAAGAAACTCAAGAGCAACCCGGAAACAGAGGATATGAAGGTCGTCATATTGTCCGGGAAGGATGAGCAGCACGATCGAATATTGGCGTTTCAACTCGGTGCTGATGATTATTTTACCAAACCGTTTTCGGTTCACCATGTGGCTCGCAAGATTACCCGTCTGCTGGAAAGCCGGGAGTAGAAGCGGAAAAGCCCGTCCCATACCATGAGACGATTCCTGCCTTTTGAGACGATTCCTATCTCATAGCATGTTTCTTTCCGGAAAGCTCATCACTGAAACGCCTTAACTTTTTGATATGACAAACAAAACAATGGCACCCCCTAGTGGCACAACTCTTGTTATAGATATTCATAGGATTGGGCACAAATGATCGAACCGTATGCAGCGACAAAGAATATAGGGAAGGTTATTGAAAGCCATGGAAGCAAACAAGCATCATGAGAGCAACGGTCGGCACGTGTTGATTGTAGATGACGAAGAGGCCATTCAGATGGTCTTAAATGCGGGCATCACGCGTGCGGGTTTTGAATGTTTGGTCGCGGGAAACTCCCAAGATGCCTTAAGAGTATTGGAAGACCACCACATTGATGTCGTCATCACGGATGTGAACATGCCTGGGATGAACGGAGATGAGCTCACCAAAATCGTCAAGGAAAAGCATGATACCGATGTGATCATCATGACGGGGTACGTGGACGATTTCACCTATGAGAAAGCCATAGAGACCGGGGCAAGCGACTTCATAGAAAAGCCCGTTGGCCTCCAGGAGATGGTGGTTCGATTAAAGCGTGTTCTCAAAGAAAGAGAAGTTCAAAAGGAGCGGGATCGGGCAAACGAGGAACTCGGCCACAGCCTTGTGAAGCTACGCCGTGCCATTGACGGTGCCGTGCAGGCTATCGCGTTGACCGTGGAGGCCCGAGACCCTTATACAGCCGGACATCAGTCGCGCGTGGCGGAGCTGGCTTGTGCGATTGCGACCCTCCTTGATCTGACCAAAGACCATATCGAAGGGATTCGTATAGCAGCCAGGATTCACGATCTTGGCAAGATTTGCGTCCCGGCTGAGATACTGAGCAAGCCGACTCGTCTCACCGAAATAGAATTCAGCCTCATAAAGACCCATGCCCAGGTCGGTTACGACATCCTGAAGTCAATCGACTTTCCGTGGCCCATTGCCGAGATTGTCCGTCAACATCACGAACGGATGGATGGGAGTGGTTACCCTCAAGGTTTGACCGGCAAAGACATTCTTATGGAAGCCAGAATCCTGGCTGTCGCTGATGTGGTTGAAGCGATGGCATCCCATCGGCCCTATCGACCCGGTTGCGGCGTGGACAAGGCCCTGGAAGAAATCACGAAACAAAGAGGAATACTCTACGATACGGGCATGGTGGATGCCTGTTTGAAGCTGTTCCAGGAGAAGGGATTTCAATTTGAATCAAGCTGGAAATAATGATGTCTATATCTGAAGGAGGTGGGGAGCGATGAGTCAGGGAGTAAGTATACTGATTGTAGATGAAGACACAACACTTGCTGAGAGTCTGGCCCTAATCCTGTCCAGAAGCGGTTATACGGTCGCCACGGCCAAAGACGGCTTGGAAGCAATCCAGAGGGTGGCCGAAATGGCTTTTGACATGACCTTCATGGACATCAAAATGTCTCTGGTGGATGGTATGGAAGTGTACAAAAGGATGAAGATGATTCAACCCGACCTCGAAATCGTCATGACCATGAAAACTTATCCGGAGTCGGTTCAAGTGCAGGAAGCGATGCACGAGTGCGTCTGGGGCCCGCTGTACAAACCTTTCGGCGCAGAAAAAGTGTTCAGCATCATTGAAGAATCAAGGCGAGTGAAAACGGGCGCCCTTATTCGATTTTCTTTGGAGCGTGAATCAAGCCGCGCGGCGGAGAGTGGATAGAGTGTCTAGAGTGACTAAAGTGTCTAAAGTGAGCTAAAGTGGATAGAGTGCCTGGAGTGAGTAGAGTGGGGGGAGCGACGGGAACGACAGCACAGCCCTTTGCTGAAGCGATCCTGGAAGACATGCTGGGCCTTTTGAAAAAACAGCCGCCCCGAGAAGTCTTGCGACGGATAGAAGAAGGCATGATGAACCGGGGCCTCGATGGGGCGGAAAGGGCGAAGCTCAAGTTTTTGCTCGGTCTGGAAATGGAGAAAAAACATCACCAGGACCTGGCCCTTCAACTTTATGAAGCTGCCTTAGATCTGGAGCCGGATAACTCAGAAATACAGGGACAACAGAACTCGCTCATCGCGACTCTATCTTCTGGTTCAAGATACGATTATCTGCTTAATACCGGGCGGATTTCCACCCAGCAAATAGAAAAAGCCACGGCCATTTCGCAAAAAACAAAGAGGAGTGTTGAATTTGTCCTGATACATCAGTTCGGAATCAAGAAAGAAGACATCGGGAAATCACTTTCCTTATTCCATGGCTGTCCTTTCAGGGCCTACGACCCAGGATTACCTGTTCCCGTGGAGCTGATCGGGAAATTGAAGAAGTCTTTCCTGCTGCATGATCTGTGGGTGCCTTTGAGTTGGGAAAAAACAGGTGTTGAAATCCTTCTGGATAATCCTGCCGATCTCAGGAAAACCGACCAGATCAAGGGGCTGATAAAGGCCAGACAGATTGCCCTCTCCGTCGGGATCAAGGAAGATATTGAACAATTCATCATACATTTTTTTGATAACAAGTCGGACGTGTCCGTGGACGACATGGTTCATGAATTGGACATGATCCCGGACATTACTTTTGACGAGGAAGAAGATGAGGTTGCTGATGAATACGACATTCATGATGAGTCATCCAGCCAGGTGGTCCGGCTCGTCGATCAGATTATTGTGACGGCCCAGAGGAAACGAGCGTCCGATATTCATATCGAACCCTCGGCGGTCTCAAGGACAACCAAGATCCGTTTCAGGCTGGACGGCGTATGCCAGGAGTACCTGCAAGTTCCCAGTTCCATGGCCAGAGGAATCATTTCGAGGCTGAAAATCATGGCTAACATGGACATTTCAGAAAGGCGGCTGCCGCAGGACGGCAAGATCAAGTTCAGACGAAAAGGAATTCCCCCTTTTGAGTTGCGAATGGCCACGCTTCCCACGGCCGGCGGCTATGAAGACGCCGTTTTGAGACTACTGCCTGAGGCGGGGACCATGAAGCTCGATGAAATGGGGCTGAATGAACGAAACATCAACCTTGTGCGAAAGATCATCATGAAGCCCCACGGGCTATTCCTCGTGGTGGGACCCACCGGTTCCGGGAAGACCACCACCCTGCATGCCGCCCTTGCGTATATTAACAAGCCGGGTGTGAAAATCTGGACCGCGGAAGATCCGGTTGAGATCACGCAAGATGGGCTCAGGCAGGTGGAGGTGAAACCCAAAATCGGTCTCGATTTTCCGCGAGTCATGCGCTCTTTCTTAAGAGCTGACCCTGATGTCATCATGATTGGCGAGATGCGTGATCATGAAACCGCCTCCATCGGCATCGAGGCTTCCCTGACCGGTCATCTCGTTTTCTCAACGCTGCATACGAACAGCGCGCCGGAGACCGTGACCCGCCTGCTGGATATGGGGCTCAACGCCCTGAATTTTTCCGATGCTTTTCTGGGCGTTTTGGCTCAAAGACTGGTTAGAAGATTGTGTTCAAAATGCCGAAAACCTTACACCCCGACGCCTGAAGAGTTTGAAGAACTCATCCATGACTATGGCAAGGAAGCCTTTCATGCCACGGGCATAGAATACACAAAACAATTCGTGCTTTACAGACCGAAGGGCTGCGAGGCGTGCTCGGGGACAGGCTTCTACGGGCGCATGGGCATTCATGAACTGATGATAGGTACGCCTCAAATAAAAAAACTCATAAAAAAGCAGGCCCCGACGGAAGACCTGTTTGCGCAAGCCTTCGGGGATGGCATGAACACCTTGAAGCAAGACGGCATGCACAAAGTCTTTCAAGGATTAACAGACGTTGACGAAGTCCGCCGCGTCTGCATTGATTGAGGTGAAAGCCATGTCCAAAAAAGCATTGGTTGTGGATAACGATTTCTTCTTTGTGGAGTTTTTAACTGATTTGCTTGAAAGCCGGGGTTATGAGGTGGTAAAGGCATACGACGGCAAAGAGGGGATTTCCAGGTTGAGCGAGGGACCGGTGGATATCCTTTTTGTAGACATGGTGATGCCCAAAATAGATGGAAAACAGTTTATTGAATTCACACGAAAGAAATACCCCAGCGCTCCATTTCCCATTGTGACCGTGTCGAGCACGCTCGTAGAACAGTGGGACGCTGTTCATGAGAGCGGCGCGGATTATTTTGTAGCAAAGGGTCCTATCGATACGATGGCGGATGTCCTCCAGAAGCTCATGGACAAATTTGAAAAAGAGGGTTTTGGCTTGGCAGATGACGAAAAACTCCTGGAACCCGGAAAAGTATATCCCAGACAGGCCACCTCTGAACTGCTGGACAACCTGGACTATGAGCGGGCTATCCTGGAAAGTGTGGGAATCGGCATTATCGTTGTTGACAAGGATGCAAGGATCATCAGCGCCAATCCGGTGGCTCTTTCAGTCACGGGAAAAATGCTTGAAGGGGTGTTGAATCAGCATGTCAGCACCATTTTTTCTGACCGCGATCATAAAGCGAGGCTGGTCAATGAACTGAAGAAGGTGATCCGCCAGGAAGAAGTAAGCAAGGCTGGATTCTCGGCGTGGCTCGACTCTAAAGAAATCCATGTCGTTGTCTCGGTCTTGAAAGTGAAGGGCGCAATCGCCGGATGGGTCATCGCTTTGGAGGATGAGATTCCATGAATCGAACGAGTATAAAGAATAAACTGATCCTCAGTTTTCTCTCCTTGCTACTCATTGTCATGACCGTTGTTGCTTTGGTCAATTTTACCGCCGGGAACCTTTATCTCGGCCAGGCCATTTCCACGGTCTTTGCCCTGGCTTTTGGCGTCATCTTCGGCAATATCTTTTCCAACTCTCTCACAAGGAGACTGAACAGTCTCAGTCATGCCGCCAAAAAAATCAGCGGGGGGGACCTTTCGCAGGAAATATCGCTTTTATCACACGATGAGGTCCGAGACCTGGAAGAAGTTTTCGCCATGATGCTCGGCGAGCTCCGGGGAATTGTTTCCGACATGCTGTATGTGTCCGTGGAAATACAGCACACGAACACCCGCCTCGCGGATTTAGCGCAGAAGGTGTTGGTAGACAGTGAAGAAATCGATCAACTGGCAGAGGCCATTGCAAAAGGCTCAGAGGATCAGACCATTATTGCCCAGAAAACCTCACTTAAGATGGAATCGGGGCTGGATGCCATGCAAGAAATGGTGAGACAATCAGCTTTTACGGTTTCAAAGATTAACGAAGCAAAGCTCAAGACGGAAAAGGGGGAGTCGAACGCACGCAAGACCCTCAGCCACCTTGAAACAGTGCTTCAGCAGATGATTGAATACTCTCAACCCATTTACAGCATGTCCAACAGAGTGGAAAAAATCAAATTAGTCATGAATGTCATTGATGAAGTGGCTCAAAAGACTGACATTCTTTCACTTAACGCGTCTATCGAGGCGAGCAGGGCCGGTGAACTGGGGAAAGGCTTCGCACTCGTTGCCGATGAAATCCGAAGTATGGCAGCAAACGCCAAAGAATCTTCCAAACAGATAGAAAAGATTATGGAAGAGATGCTTAAAGACAACAGGGCTGTTATCGAAGCCCTAAGCAAGAGTCGGGATGGCATCACCAAAGGAAGGGAAATTATCCATGACATCGTTGACACATTCAGCGAAATGCTCTCAGGCGTGAAGGATATTTTCTCGGAAGTCAAAGAAATCGAACAGGTCACCGGTAAGCAGGTCAACCAGATGAAAGGGATCCTGACTCATGTTCAGCAGTTCTCAAAACTGGCTAGTGAAAATTTCGTGTCGACACAGAAAACCTCGCGGGCCACAAAAAACCAAAAAGTCGACATTAAAGCGATGGTCGATGATATGAGATCTTTGAAAAATCTATCAGAAAAGATGATACAAACCCAACAACGTTTCAAGCTGCCGGTTGAGTGACCATGGAAGTTTTTGCCTTTAGGGCCGCAAATAAGTATTTAGGCATTGAGGGACAGTACGTTCACCGGGTGGTCGATGACCTACCCATTGCGCCTGTGCCTTTTATGCCGCCATGCCATGCCGGGTTGATCTATTTCAGAGGTGAGCTCTTTGACGTCATTGACCTGAGTCGTTTTTTGGGAGACAAGGAATCCGAAATATCGGAGACGAAAAAAGGCTGTCGCGTCATTCTGCTCAAGTGGGCGCACAGGAAGTTGGCGTTGATTCCTGAGGAAATTGTGGGGATGATCTGGATTGAAACAGATGAAGCGGGACAGACTGTTGAGACCGTCGGGGGGGATTCGGTACAGATCATGACCCCGGATGACGTCTGGAGCTCGCTGACGGAGCGCCATTATGGACCTCACCAAATATAGAAAAATCTTCATACACGAATCTACGCAATATCTGGAGGCATTGGAAAACCTTCTGGTCGACGCGGAAAAGGATCTCCAGAACCCAGACCTGTGGACAGCGGTCCACGGGAAGATCCACTCCATCAAAGGCATGGCCCGGGCACTCAGCATGGAGAAAATTTCTCATCTGAGTCACGCCATGGAGGACTGGTGCCTTCGGTTTCAACAGCGCCGTTCCACGGCCACTCCCCAATCGGTTCAGTTGCTTTTTGACGGGGTAGAATTGCTCAGACACCTCGTCACAACGGAGGATCGGCTCGATTCCTCCGAGGTTCAGACCCGATACGAACGTCTGGCCTCCCGGTTCGCTACAAGCCCTGACACAGTTCTCAATTCAATCCTGCCCGAAAACCCGGCGCAGTGTTCCAAGCATGACACCCCGGTGACCATTGATCATGTCCGGGTCGATTATGCCTTGATCGAAGAACTCCTCGGCTTTTCCCAGGAGATCCTGTTTTCGGAAAAGACGCTTCCCTCGATTCCGGAGGAATTTGGGGGCCTGAGAAACTGGATTGGGCATTACACGGCCCAGCTGAAGGGTCTGTACTTCCGACTGGCTCAATTGCGGCTCATGTCTGTCGGTGAGTTTGCGGACTTATTTCGAAAAACAATTAGAGATTTGGCGAGAGCCAATGGCAAAGAGGTCGATTTCGAAGTTGTTGGTGGTGACCTCCACGCAGATATCGCCCTCCTCGACCACTTGCGGGAACCCTTTGTCCACTTACTGAGAAATGCGCTGGCTCACGGCATTGAATCCCCGGCTGAACGGGTGAGCCTGGGCAAGCATAAGGCGGGAAAAATTCTTCTTCGAGCTGAGAAGAAGAGGGGAAATCTGATCATCAAAATAAGTGATGACGGTCGAGGTCTCGACCGGACCGCTATTGTTGAGCATCTCAAGGATAAGGCCTCGATGACAGAGGAACAGATCGCCCTGATGTCCGAAAACCAGCTTTTGAGGACCATTATCAGTCCTGACTTCTCATCGGCTCTTGAGACCACCGAAATGGCCGGTAGAGGCATCGGGATGCGGGTGGTGTACGAGAGCATAGAGCATTTAGGGGGCTCCTTGACGATAGATTCAGAGCCCTTGAAAGGGACTGAATTCAGCATAACGCTGCCCATGTCTCTCTCGGTGATTTATGCCATCACGTTCAAAGTGGGCAAATATCGTCTCTCCATTCCAACCTCTGACGTGAAATGTGTGGATAGGGTGGGGCGGACAGGCACGAAGGAGAGTCATCCGTTGTTGGATCTCAGAATCGCCCTGGGGCTTGTCGGGCGCGAAGAAGAAAACAAAGAATCCGCGCAGATTTTGGAACTCGCAACACGTGCGGAAAATGATGGATACGATGGAAGAACCGGCCCCATAAGCGTGATAGTGGACAGGGTGGTTGCAAACAGGCCCTTAATGATTATGGGGGTGGGTGAATTACTGGCAAGAACGACGCTTTTTGCCGGCGTCGGCATTATGGACAACGGAGAGATATCCATTCTCCTCGATACCGAGAAACTCGTCGAATTATTCGTTCATCGTGAGTAAGGGTGGCCCTAAGAAACTGCCTTTGTTGGGCCCCCAAAGGGGTATCTCTTATTCCATTATTCCAGCCTCCAACCGGGTTCTCTCTGACCACGCCCGTCCAAGATCGCGTTTCCCTTCCTTCCCTGTCACGTCGCATTTTCTCAGACGCTTCTCATTGACTAGGAAAAGTCTCAATCCTTAGGACATTTCTAGCCTCTATCATCAAATCTAAAAAACCATATAACACGCTGCATTAACATACGATATTAGCAATCAGCAACCCTGGCACGCCTCTTGATATATATAGAGTTAGTAATTAGGAATGGTGGCAGTTTCTTTAACGGCTTCACCATTGAAAGGAAAAACCCATGAAGAAAATACATTATCTGGCAATCATCGCCATCCTCATCGCGGCCTCACTTCAGGCCTGCGCAACAGCTGTTCAGCCCAAGTGCCGTCACCGGGCGCTGTACCAGGCGATCAGTTATAAGGACCTTGTTGGATGGCCGGTCAGAATAGCGGTTGGTCCGTCGGATGTGGGCATGCACGCGCAGGCGCAGGCACAGCGGCCTGACGGCACATGGGAATGGCTCGAGCAGGGTGAATTTGGTGTAGGCACCGGATACAAAGACATGGTCCCCGGTTTCGAACCGAATCAGTATGTCACCGTCGGGGAATTTTTAGAATGGATGGGATATTCAACAACCACGCGCGTAGCGGCGACTGCAGACAATAACACCTGGACAGCCGGCGATTACTCCTCGTCTCGCAGCATGTATGATAACCCGGTGATAGATCGCTGGTCCCGCTAAAGGGAAAAGGAGAAGGGACATGAAGAGGTTTTTTATTTCACTGATCGTTTTCTCTTTGATGGTTATGCTTTGCCCCGAGATTCAGGCCCGGATACTGTTTCAGGACGATTTCGGCGATGCCAATCTGGATGGATGGTCGGTGATGGGCAACGCTTCCGGCGACGCACACGGCAACTGGAGAATACAGGATGGCGTCCTGCAGTATGAACTTGATGGCACGTCACACGAGTCCGGCTTTCTGCGCCTCGATCTTCTGCACATGCCTGAATCGTTCACCGTCGAATATGACGCGAGGCTGCTTGCCCCCAACAGCAACGGCGGTCCGGATCACCAGCATTTGTATATGAACTTCCAGGGGTGGACGGATTATGTCGACGGTGTCTTCAGGCAGAAGGCAAAAGATCCCGGCGTTTACGATGATATTCTACTGGTGGAGACCCTTGGGGGGAAACGATTAGCCGGTTATACGCCTGACTGCCTGGTGCGCTTGCCGTTCCCGGAAGACGAGCTTGAGTGGCACCATTTCAAATATGTCAAGGAGGGCAACCTGGTCAGCTTTTCTTTCGATTCCCAACCCATCTATAGCTATACCCTTCCGGTTAGCATCAAGGGTGGACAGATGGTCTTGGCAGCTTCCGCGGGTACGCAGCAGTTTGACAATATCTTTTTAACAACGCCCGGTCCGCGGGCCTGCTATCCCCTGGATGGGAACCTGAGCGATGCTTCAGGAAACGGATACAACCTGATCGCGTCTTCTCAATTCGAGTACTCTTGGCTCGCTGACGGCGCCGGCGCCGTTCTCAACATCCCGGCGCAACACGCGCTTGATAGAAGTCACGAAGCGCCCTGCGCATATGGTCTCCAGTATCCGGGAACCGGAGGATGGACGGTCATGGCGTGGGTTTTTGTCAATGAACAGGGCGGGTATATCATTCAACAATCCGTACCGCTCATGGAGAATCACGAACCGTATTGCCTTTCCATGGTCCCGGGCAGTCCGGGTCAATTCTATTTTCAAATAGAGAGTCGGGAAGGCAAGAGAATAGCGTTAGCCTACCCCATGAGAGACTTCATTGGGCAATGGGTGCACCTGTCGGGCGTCTATGATCAGGCATCAAGTCTGCGACTGTATATAAACGGGGAGCTGAAAGCCGAGACGTCGACAACGTTAGTCCCTGAAACGCTCGATATTGCCCCCACGTATCTTGGGGGAAACAGATGGGGAAGTGACTCCAAAATCACATTAGCTGACGCGAAGGTCTATGCCTACGCCCTGACAGCATCGGAAGTGCTCGAAGCCATGAAATCGAACCGGGCCTTCAACGCGGGTCAGTCCGCTAACCAGGTCGTCTCCAGAAACGTCTCCCCCGACGACCGCGAAAGCACGATTCAACTGGCAGGAGTAAGACCCAATAAAACGATGGTCGGCAAAGGGGCCAAATCGCAGTCTGTGATCGGTTTTCATAACTAAAAGAATATCAGGAGAGGAGGAAATACCTCATGAACCACGTGTGCGAAAAATGTGTAGCCGTTGTTGGAAGTTCCAAGGGTGAAATCATAATCCTGAACTGTCCCGTCAATCAAAGCGAAAACGAATGCCAGCTTCTTGCAACAAAACAGCAGCACAGGCAACAGGTCTATGTCCCCCCGGAATACAGAAAAATGGCATTGTTGGGTCTGACCTCTAATAACGGGCTGAACGATCCGGGTGTCATGTACATGTATGGCGATCCGGGCATCAGGGGCAATAAAATCTACGGCATTGACCTGCAAAACGTCACCTCGTAGACGGCAAAAAAGCGCGGAACTTGGGCGCGTTGACTACTGACTGCCCGAGGGCAACTTGAAACCCTTGGGGAGCATCTTGCGAAAGTCGCTCCCCATCCCGGAACCCTCTTCTTGTGCTGCTTCAGGTGTCCCTTTCTCTGAGGGCCCCTCGAACATCTCCATCATGTTTGCAACTTTTCGATATCCTTTCGGCGTCTCAAAGAGTTCTTCAGCGGGCTTCCCCTCTTTTATGTTTCTCAGCTCAGTCATGGAGCCGTCTGAGTTTTGGGTACGCAGCGGCATGTCGAACTTGTCGGAGACCCAGATAATCGACTGGCTTGTCTGCTTAAAACCCATCATTTCAACGGTTGTTGTGATCCGCTTCTTCTGACACGTGTAGCCGCCCACCTTATCCGTGCCAAGATCGACTTCCTCTCCACGCTTGACGCTGTCAGAGAACGTCGCCATGTCGTTTTCATTCAACGGCCGCTCGAAGTAAACTTTTTTCTCAGGGTTCAACATTCGGTAAACCCCGAGGTCACTTCTCACAATGACAATCATTTCGCGGCCGCCCTCCGGGCCGGGGTTCTCCATTCGCATCTTGTTCGGCGTCACATACAGCTTTCCGGTGTGTCTGACCTGACCTTTTTCACCCAAGAAGACCTGGTCGGCAGAATAGTTCTCTATTTTGCCGGCCCCTGCGACCGATGAGGCGGAAAGCAAAGCCAGAAGAACCCATCCAAGAAAAAGCCAGCTTTTTTTTGGGATCAGAAAATGTCGATTCATAGCGATCTCCTTTTCATTTCATGTCAAGCGCCCATGGGACCCAAATCTGATGAACTCGCAAAAAGTCGGAAAATCGACTTTTCCGTCATACCGGCCCCGCATCAAGGGCGGGATAAACTGCAGCCGGTATCCAGTAAAATCAATAAGTTAAAATCCCTCTGGACCCCGGTTTTCACCGGGGTGACGACTTTTTGCGAGTCCATCAAATCTATTTGCCAGAAAAACGGTCAGACCGCCCACTCGACGCGACCGCAGTCCGAGGTCTTGCTTCAAGACTCCCGACGAGTTCGGCGACGTCTCCGATGCGGTTTTTCTGGAGATAGGCACGGAGGCCCTCCGCAATTTCCTCAGTGATGCGAGGATTGACAAAACTGGCGGTGCCGACCTGAACGGCCCGGGCCCCTGCAATGAGAAACTCCAGGGCATCGGCGGTGTCTGAGATCCCTCCGATACCGATAACCGGGATACGCACGGCCAGTGCCGTTTCCCAAACCATGCGCAGGGCAATCGGCTTGATGGCAGGCCCGGAAAGACCTCCGGTGATCGTGGCCAGTTTTGGTCTCCGTTTCTCCACATCCACAGCCATACCGGTAATGGTATTGATAAGAGAAACCCCGTCGGCGCCGGCCTCCTCCACGCTCCGGGCAATGATTGTGATGTCGGTGACGTTTGGCGAAAGCTTGACGATCACCGGCAGCTTTGTCCTTTTCCGAACAGCCACCACCACCTGAGAGGCGAGTTTCGGATCGGTGCCAAAAGCGATGCCGCCTGCTTTGACGTTAGGACACGATATGTTCACTTCGATGCCGGCGATGCCTTCCACATCTTCAATCTGTTCGGCCAAATCAGCGTAGGCTTCGGTCGTGTGGCCGTAAATGTTCAGAAGGACCGGGGTGGCCAAGGTCTGCAGGAAAGGGAGCTTCTCCTTCACAAAGGCTTCAAGTCCAATGTTCTCGAGGCCGATGGCATTGAGCATCCCTCCGCATGTTTCCACCGTTCGAGGGGGAGGATTGCCGGCTGAAGGTTTGAGGGAGAGGCCTTTGACAATAATGGCGCCCAGCTTATTCAGATCAACGAAAGAAGCAAATTCACGGCCGTACCCGAAGGTGCCTGAGGCGGTCATCACAGGATTTTTCATGAGAATGCCACCCACCTCAACGGCAAGGTTGGATTTGTTTCTCTGTTCAATCATGTTGCCCTCCCATTTTGACCCTGTCCGGCGCCGTTTTAGCCGCTAACGTTTTTATCAAGCATCTCCGATACCGCTTTTACGATTCCGGATGCGTCAATGCCGTACTTGGCTCGCAGCACTCGTTGCGAACCATGTTCCACAAAGGTGTCGGGAATCCCGAGCCGCATGACGCGCTTTGTTTGAATACCTCCGTCGGCCAGACACTCGAGCACGGCGGTTCCAAAACCGCCCTGCAACACATTTTCCTCGACCGTAAGGATGTATGGAATCTCCCGGGCGAGTTCCATGATCAGCGTTGCATCAAGGGGTTTCACAAATCGGCAGTTTACCACCGTGGCCGAAACGCTTCGTGTTTGCAGGACCTCTGCGGCCTTGACAGCAGAGGCAACGGTGGAGCCGATGGCCAGGATGATCACATCGGTTCCCGAAGAGAGGACCTCGGCTTTTCCGATCGGCAGGGTCTGAAGCGCTTCTTCAAGCGGCACACCCATGCCGCTTCCTCTGGGGTACCGGATCGCCACCGGGCCGGGATGTGCTGTCGCGGTTTTAAGCATGTGTCGCAACTCATTTTCATCTTTGGGCGCCATAACGATCATATTGGGCAGGCTCCGCAGATAACTGAGATCAAACAGCCCATGATGGGTGGGACCATCTTCTCCCACAATCCCTCCCCGGTCGACGGCAAAAACGACCGGATGGGCTTCCAGACAGACATCGTGGACGATCTGGTCAAAGGCCCGTTGCAGGAAGGTGGAGTAAATGGCCACCACCGGGCGAAACCCTTCTGTGGATAAACCTGCCGCGAAGGTGACCGCGTGCTGTTCGGCAATCCCCACGTCAAAGAACCGTTCAGGAAAATTCTCAGAGAAGGCCGTGAGTCCCGTGCCCTCAGGCATCGCTGCCGTAACGGCGACGATCCTTTCATCCGCACGGGCCAGCTCAATCAGGGTTTTGCCAAACACCTCCGTGTAGCTCGGGGGAGCGTCTTTGCAGGACAACCCATTGCCTGTTTCGATTTCAAAACACCCAACGCCGTGAAAATAAGTCGGATTCCGTTCTGCAGGGGCGTAGCCTTTTCCCTTTCTGGTCGTCACATGGAAAAGAACCGGCTTGGGGATCTCCTTGACATTATGCAGCGTGTCGATCAGGTGGTCCAGTCTGTGACCTTTAATCGGTCCAAAGTAGTTGAAGTTGAACGCCTCAAAGAGCATGCCGGGCGTGACAAAGGCTTTAAAAGATTCCTCGGTCCGCTTTGCGATGTTGTAAACGTCATCACCGAACTTGGGCAGGGACTTCAAGAATTCCTTCACTTCCTCTCTTAAGGATAGAAAATGTTTTGCCGAAAGTTTTCGGCTCAAGAACGATGAGAGGACGCCGACGTTTCGAGCAATCGACATTTCGTTGTCGTTCAAAACGACGATAAGCCCCTTTTGAAGGTCGCCCGCCTGGTTGAGTCCTTCATAGGCAAGGCCTCCGGTCATGGATCCGTCACCGATCACGGCAATCACTTTGCCGGTATCTTTTTTCAGACATTTGCCGCAGGCCATGCCGAGACCGGCGGAAATGGAGGTGCTCGCATGTCCTGTTGAAAACGCGTCGAAAGGGCTTTCGCTCATTCGCGTAAAACCGCTCAGACCACCGTGCTGCCTCAAAGTATGAAATCGATCACGTCTTCCCGTAAGGAGTTTATAGGCATAGGCCTGGTGACCGACGTCCCATATAATTTTGTCTCGGGGGGGATCAAAAACATAGAGAAGGGCGATGGTTAACTCCACGACACCAAGACTGGGAGCCAGGTGCCCCCCGGTTCGGGACACTGTTTCGATAATGACGTCCCTGATCTCCCGAGCCAGCTTAGGAAGCTCCGACCGGGAAAGCGCTTTAAGGTCCCGGGGGCTGTTGATTCGATTTAGGTATTGCACATCGCACCTTCTATACACATGAGATATTTCTTCTGTCTTGTTGACGATCAATTATGACGGCAAAGCAAAAAGTCGGAAAATCGACTTTTCCGTCATACCGGCTCCGCATCACGGGCGGGATAAACTGCAGCCGGTATCCAGTAAAATCAATAAGTTAAAATCTCTCTGGACCCCGGTTTTCACCGGGGTGACGACTTTTTGCGAGACCATCAATTATGACGGCGAAGTCGTCATTTTTCTCTTTCAACGATATAACGGGCTATGGCTGCAAGGGGCTCTGCCTTTGCGCCAAAAACTTCAACCGCTTTTAAGGCCTGACCGACGTGTTCTCGAGCGCGGGCCTTGGCTTGTTCCAGTCCCATCAAAGACGGGCCGGTTGGTTTGCCCCGGCTCTCGTCACTCCCGACCGCCTTTCCAAGGTTTTCGGGGCGGCCCTCAACGTTCAGGATATCGTCAGCCAGCTGAAAGGCAAGTCCGATATGTCGTCCGTAAGTCGCCAGGCTGGCGACTTGTTCAGGTCGTCCTCCCCCCAGCACGGCACCGGCCCGAACAGAGGCTTCAATCAAAGCCCCTGTTTTCAGCCGATGCAGCCGATCCAGTTCGCTGACCGAAATCGTCTTGCCCTCCACGGAAAGATCGATCATTTGGCCCTGCACCATGCCCGCACAACCAGCGGCCCGGGCAATCAGTTCGATGACCTCAAGCCATCTCAGGGCATCGGTGCCGGTCTGTCTGCCCGCCGCAGCCAGAATCTCAAAGCCCGCGGTGAGCAGCGCGTCGCCCGCCAAGATAGCGGTGGCCTCACCAAAGGCCTTGTGGCATGTGGCTTTGCCGCGGCGAAGATCGTCATTATCCATGGCCGGGAGGTCATCGTGGATCAAAGAATAGGTATGAATCAGTTCCAAGGCACTGGCAGCCGCCACAACCTCGGATTCAATGCCGCCCACGGCCTCCGAAGCCGCAATACACAAGATGGGACGCAGTCTTTTGCCCCCGGCCTCCAGAGAGTACCGCATGGCCTCAACCAGTGGGGTAGGGTAGGGCGGGGGCGTGTCCCAAAGGCTTTTCAACGAGGCGTCAATGCTCTGTTGCTTGGCTTTGAGGTAAGATTTCAGGTCAAACATGCGAGGGAACAGCCTAAAAAATGGTGAGTTGTCATATCGTTAATACGAGTCCGCCTCCTTGTCCTCATTTTCATTATCCAACGGAAAAAAGGCCTCTTTTCGTACTTCACCCTTTTCGTCCTTGAGTAAAAGGGTCACCTTCTTTTCGGCTTCGTCCAGCTTGTTCGAGCAGAACCTTGAAAGCTTGATCCCTTCTTCAAACCGCTTCAAGGCATCATCAAGGCTCAGATCGCCGTCTTCCAGCTCCTGGACGATGGCTTCCAGGCGTTTCATCGCGGTTTCAAATGTCTGTTTGGCCATAGTCCTTTTTCCTCTCCACCTGACATTGCAGAGTCCCTCTCCACAGGGTCACCTCAACCTTCTCCCCCAAGCCGATCTGACGAGCGTCCTTAACCAGGGTATAATTCGGCAAAATCCGTGTGATGCTGTAACCTCGCTCGAGGATAGCGAAAGGATTCAAGGCATTTAACCTGCCCACCGGAGCAAGGAGGGTGGACTTCTTTGTTTTTAACATAAATTGCATTTCAGAAAGGATGTTTTTATGATTATGTTCAAGTAAAAGTTTAAGTCTTGACACCACAGACTGCGGGCTGCCCGTGAGCAGTCGCTTTCTTACGCCTCCAAGTTGATCGACCCTCTTGGCTATGTGCCGCAAGGCGCCGCGAACAACCCTCCCGGAAGCATCGTCCAGGCGCAACCGGCAGTCGCCGACCTGACGCCTCGGATGGACCAGCCGGGCCGATATATGCCGGTTCCGCTCCCTGAGCAGCCTAAACCTTCCACATATGGCCGAACCAAGGCTGGCCCTGACTCCCGCGATCCGGCCCGTAAGCTCGTCCTTCATCGGTACCACAAGCTCGGCTGCGGCCGAGGGCGTCGGTGCCCGCACATCAGCCACAAAATCGGCAATGGTCACATCCGTTTCATGTCCCACGGCGGAAACAACCGGAATCCGGGAGGCAAATATGGCACGGGCAACCACCTCTGAATTAAAGGCGTAAAGATCCTCCAGGGAGCCGCCGCCCCTGGCGAGAATAATGACATCGGCCTCCTCTGTCTGGTTCAGCTGATCAATGGCCGTTGCAATTTTTTCGGGGGCCCCTTCCCCTTGAACGCTCACCGGCGCGATCTGAACAGCCATGTTCGGGTATCTTCGATAAACCACCTTAATGATATCCTGAATAACCGCACCCGTGGGGGATGTCACCACGGCTATGAGCTGGGGCAGGAAGGGAAGGGGGGCCTTGTGTTTTTCACTAAAAAGCCCCTCGGACTCAAGCCTGGCCTTCAATTGCTCAAAGGCAAGCTGGAGGGCGCCTACCCCCTCGGGTTCAAGGTACTCCAGAATGATTTGATAAATCCCCCTCGCCTCGTAAACACTGAGACGCCCCATGGCGATGACGGACATCCCGTCCTCAGGCTCAAACTTGAGAACCCTGTTCTGGCCTCGAAACATGACAGCGTTGATCTGGGCGCCGGGGTCCTTCAGTGTGAAATAGAAGTGACCGGAGGCCGGGATGCGGAAATTGGAAATTTCACCGGCAACCCAGACAAAGGGGTATCTGGATTCAAGGAGGGATTTAATGGCTTCGGTGAGTTCAGTGACGGAAAAGATCCGTCTTTCTGGAGGCGATGGCTCTATTTGCATGAAGGCTGCATACCATAGGCTTGGGGCCGGAACAATGCCTTTTTACAACGTCTGATAATATATATTATGTAAACCATTATGTCCAACTTAAAGTCAAGGCTTCGCGCCGGACCCCCTGCCCTAAACCAGTTGCCAAAAGTTGCCTGGCCTCGCCGCATTCTGAGAATCTTTGGACGAGCCGTGGTGCGGCAGAGGCATACGGAATATTATTATGAGAAGAACGATATAAGCCGGAGTTTAGTGCTGTTCGGAGGGCCGCAAAAGGCTTCTGAGGGCCGGCACAAGATAAATGCCTTCCAAATCCATCTCGCGAAGGCATTTCGTAAGGACACGGATCCTCTCGTGGATGTCAATGGAGGCATCCATAATCAATACACGCTCGCCCTTGATCCTGCACAGGGCGCTCTTGGGGTTCAGGTCCGTTGCGGTAACGGTAAAATGTTCGTATCGGATGGAAAGACCGATTCTTTGTGCCGCATCTGTAAGGAGTCGGTAGAGGTTGTGTGGGTCCATGGATTTGGAGCTTTTTGGTTTGGCGCCTAATTTGGACTTTTTACGAGTCCATCAATCTTTTGGGGCCTGAGATCATCGGGGCACTGTCTCAGAAAGTACTTGTCTGTCATCCCCGCTATAAAATCCCTGACAATTACGGCTGGTTGGGTATTTTTTAAATATTCCTCAGACATGCCCAGTAGATACTCTTTGAAGATGATGGAATCGTCGTCGCCTTGTTGAAGTTCGCGGAGGTAACGTTCAAATAACAGATTAAACAGTGACCGTAATATGCCGAAAGCCGGTTTTATATTGTGATTCAGATAGATTCTTTTAAGGTTGAAGTTTTTGAGGCATTTCAGGGCTTCGGATATATCTTGGCTGAAGCTCAGAGCGGCGGATTTGTAGGTGTTCTTGATCAGATCGGTGACGAGGGTGTACACAATGGTGCCGTTGGTGTCACCCAGTCGCGCCGTTGCGCTTTTGGGGAGTTCGTTCCTTTGGATCAGGTTGAGGCGAATGGCATCCTCAATGTCGCGTCCGACGTAGCTGATCGTGTCGGCGATGCGGACGACGCAGCCCTCGATGGTCATGGGTGTGAGGGCACAAGAAGGATCTGCGCCCTTGCGGGCCAGTTCCTGGTCCAAAAGGTTGAAGGTCTTATGGGGGTGTGGCTGGAGGCTGGACGTGTGGATCTCACCATCGTGACACAAAATACCGTCCAGGACCTGGAGGGTTAAATTCCATCCCCTACCCTTTCGTTCAATGTTTTCTAAAAACCTGACGCTTTGAAGATTGTGCTGAAAATATCCGATGCCGTGGCGTTGACAAAGCTCCGAGAGAAGGGCTTCGCCGTCGTGGCCGAAAGGACAGTGGCCGATGTCATGACCGAGCGCAATAGCCTCGATGAGGTCTTCGTTTAAGTGAAGAAAGCGTCCGATGGTTCGCGAGATCTTTGACACGAGCTGCACGTGGAGCACCCGGTGTGTAATATGGTCGTTGTCAACGAGATAGAAGACCTGGGTCTTGTCTATATAGCGGGTATAAGCCAGGGAGTGAAGAATGCGATCGGAATCCACAGCGTAGTTCTGACGATACCCGGTATCGAGGCGTGGCTCCCGAAAGCGTCGGACGGCATCTTTGCTGTGCGCAGCCAGTGGCGACAGGAGGCGTTCTTCCCGTTCGTTCAGGGATGCTTTCAGTTGCAACAGATCCGGGATGTTAGATGTCCCCATTTTCGATCATCTGATCCATGAGCTTGTAGTAGTCGATTCCGGCCTGCCTGAAGCCTTCTCGTCCATATTTCATGTTCGCTTCAAGGACCCAGTACTGGCCCCTGGAAAAGCAGATATCGAGCCCCACGTCGTCGAGTTGACATAGGGCGGCAACGTGCCGGGCAAGGGCGAGAGCTTCCTGCGGAATGTCGTCGAAAGCGATCGTGGCGCCTTGCGACACGTTGGTGCGAAACTCACCCGGGCACGCAATGCGCCAGTAGGCATGGATGGGTCGGCCGCCGATGAGGATAATGCGCAGGTCCCGATCGAGTTCAAGAAATTCCTGAATATATGAGGCCCGCGTAAGCTGGTTATATCGGGCCAGTTCGTCATCGTTCGTGATCAAGTATATGCCCCTGCCAAGGGCGGAGCCTCTTGGGATCTTGGCAACAAAGGGGAATTGAAAGTGGTGTAATATCTTCGATTTTTGGTGGTTTCCGTAAAAAACGCGTGTTCGAGGATGGGGAATCTGCAGAAGGTTGAAAAGGGCTGTCTGCTTTATTTTGTCCTGGGCGTACTTGTAGGTATGGTAACTGGGAAAAGTCCTTTTGCCCATGGTATCAAATATATCCGCGTAAAAGGCCGTGGGATAATAAATGACGTCGGCCTCTCGAATGAGCTTGATCTGCCATTCTTCGTACTCGGAGAGATTGGTCCTGACGCCCAGGGTGATGACGTTTTCACATTGTCGCAGGCGACTCTCGAAGGCGATTCTTTGCTGCCTCATGGAGGTCATTTGGGAGTCCGTTGTTCACTTAAACCTGAAAAGCCGGGTCCTTTGGGCTCTTACCCACATTATTCCATTGTTCCAGTATTCCATTCTGAGACCTGTCTTGCAAAGCGCGTCCGGTGGTGGACAGGGCATCGCGAATGAGACCGCCTCAGTCAAAAAGCCTGAATCTTACGATGTGGTAGAGTGCGGCCAAGCCATCCCTCCACGTAACTTTCTTTCCTTCTTCATAGTTTCTTCCGCTATAAGATATCGGGACTTCATAGATCCGGCAATTCAGCTTGGCGAATTTTGCCGTGATCTCGGGCTCGAATCCAAAACGGTCAGACTTGATCGTAAACTTTTCTAAAAGCTCGGTGCGGAAAATCTTGTAGCAGGTCTCCATGTCGGAAAGGTTCAGATTGGTCAGCATGTTGGAGAGAAGGGTCAAGAACTTGTTGCCAACGTAGTGCCAAAAAAAGAGGACCCGTTGGGGTCCTCCCGTAAACCTGGAGCCGTAGACCACATCTGCGCGGCCATCAAGAATCGGCTCGATAAGTCGACCATATTCTCTCGGGTCATATTCCAGATCGGCATCCTGGATAATAATAATATCTCCTGTAGCATGGCCAAGCCCGGTCCTGACCGCCGCACCTTTGCCTCGATTCCTGTCGTGAAAAAGAACCGTCATGTTTTCACCCGAAACCTGCTTCAACCACGCCGTGGTCCCGTCTGTGGATGCATCGTCAACGACGATGATCTCCTTGTCATGGGGCACAGACTGGACGCGTTTTAAGACCTCCTTGATCGTCTTTGTTTCATTGTATACCGGAATGACTACTGACAGCTTCATTTCTCTCTGGCCCCGCCCCTTTCTTCAGTCGGTCCGCCCGTCACCAAGGTCTCCCAACAGCCGGCTTATCTCGACGCGGCTCCTGGCCAGGTGGCTTCCCGGCCAGTAAATCTTCCCGCATTTCTTGCATTTCGAAAACCGGTCGTGACCGGTCCAAATATAATCCGGCACCTTTCCGGCCACCTCCTCGAACTTGACAGGCTCGATGCGACCGTTACAAACCGTGCACCGGGTAAAAAACCTCTCCGGATTCACCTCAAGGTTAAGAGCCCGAACGAGATTCTGAAGTTGTGCGGCCGGATCGTTCGCTTCAACGAACACCAGAGTGTCCTGCGGTATTCTTTTCCGTAGGTGACTGTTTCGGGACAGCAGAATCCGACCCGCGGTTGCCAGCCCCATAAATTCCTCTTCAGACATCCCACGGGCGTAAAGGGTGTCATAACCTAAAATCCGAAGCCACTTGGCCAGTTTTCCCAGCATGCAATCAGCGGCAAACCGCATGGGTGACATAGCCTTCAGGAGTTGAGATCCATGCCCCCGACATCCCACTTCTCAAGGGTGTAAGCACCCTCCGGGATCGAAACCCTCGTCCAGAACTTCTCCACCGTGAGGGACCAAAGGGGCCCTTCCAGGTCTGAAATCACCATGACGTGTGGCAAAAGGAGCGAATCCGACGGATGAAAATCACTAAAACAAACGCGGTATTGGAGGCGGCTCCAACCGTCAAAAACATCGACTTGTTCAACGATCTCCGCATCGTCTTCCAGCCAGATTCTTTCGATGAGTCTTCCCCACTTCTTGTAAAGGCTCAGTATCCATCGGCCGTCTGTCGGGGCATTCTGAATCTTGGCATCGTGAAACGGCAGGACCGGGGGTTGACCGGACAGAAGCCGAAACAGGTCTTCGGCCCTTATGGGCACCAAGGTGAAGCGGGAAAGGTTGTTCGGGGTGGCCTCGCCGGCAAAATAGCCGTCGTCCTGACGAGAACGAATCTGGTAGGTCGATTCAGTGACAATGAGGGTTAACGTCGGTTGGCCCCAGGGCCCCAGGGCCTCCACCCGAAAGTTGTGAGGCACCGACCCGATCCAGACCACCCGAAAAGCCTTTACATGGCTTCCGCGAAGTATCTTGAAATTCCCAATACCTTTAAAGGTTTTGAGTTCTTCCTGAGGGGTTTCTATGGAGGCCAAAATCCGCTTGACATCCGGGTACCGTGCCCCTCTCACGGCCTCGGGTGTGCCCGCGCAGCCCTGCAACAGATAAGTGGAAAGAAGGAGGAGGGCGGCAGGAACAGCGAATGGGCACCTACGTACCCTGGTCCAGTTGTTTCTCAACCGACTGTATCTTCTGTTCAAGTGACTCCTGTTCTTCTCCCTTTTTTTTCAGGGCTCTTCTGTAGCATTCCAATCCTTTTTCCGGATTGTCGACCTTCAGGTAAGCATCCCCTAGATGCTCAAGAATTGTTGGATCATCGTCCGCCAAGCGCGCAGCCTCTTCAAGCAGCTCGACGGCCTTTATGTAAAGACCCTTTTTGTAGTAGACCCACCCCAGACTATCTGTGATGTATCCATCATCAGGTTTTTGAACCAGGGCTCGCTTGATCAGGCTTTCAGCTTCGTCCAGCTTGACACCCTGCTCTGCATACGTATAGCCGAGATAGTTTAAAGCCTCCGCGTTGTTCGGATCGCTATCGATCACAGCCTTCATTTCAGTGATGCACGCGTCCTTGTTTCCCGCTTTGTCATAGACGACCCCAAGACGGAAACGGAGCCTCACATTACCGGGGTCACGCTCCAATCCGGCCATGAGTGTCGCCGACGATTTGTCGTATGATTGTATCTCTTCGTACAGGGCTCCCAAGAATAAATAGAGTTCGGGCTCGTCGGGTTCTTTTTCAATGGCCTGATTCATCAAGCTGATGGCCTTTTCAGCATCCCCTTTCTGCTCATACAGAAAGCTCAAATGAATGATGGCGCTCTTGTAATAGGATGCGTTGTCAGGGACCTTTTCAAAAGTTGAAATCGCGTCACCTGTTTTGCCCAGCCCTTCAAAAGCCATCCCTAAAAAGTAATGAAGCTCCGGGTTGTATGGATCATCAGCCAGAAGGCGTTCCAGGTTGTCAGCCGCCTCGCCGTACTTCTCTTCGTCCAAGTATATCAGGGCAATTTGCTTGACCACCCCGGGATCCGAGTGGCTCTGCTGTTTGACCTTTTCAAATATCTCAGCGGCCTTTGAGAGCTGTCCCGTTTTGACATAGGCGCGGCCCAATCCAACAGCAGCCCGAAGATTGTCTGGGTTATTGTCTATAATTTTGCCGTAGATTTCGACAACCTTCTCCCCTTGCCCGGTGGCTTCATAGAGATTGATCAGCGCAAAATAAGTCTGCTCGTAGTCCGGCTTCAGTTCGATGGCCTTCAAATAGGCGGTCTCGGCCTTATCATACTCCTTGGTGAAGGCATAAAGGTTTCCCGCATAATAATAGCCTGCGAACGATTCCGGATTCAGCTGAATCAGATCCTGATAGATTTTCGCTGCCTTCACGAAATCCTTATTCGCTACATATTCACCGCCTAAGAGTAAGTAGATATTTTCAGCCGACGGATCGATCGACAGGGCCTTTTCATAGGCTGCTATGGCTTCGGCGTGCTGGTTGAGTGCCCCGTAAATGCCTCCCAACGTGATCAATGAACCGGCATCGATAGGACGGGCCTGAACAATCTCCCGGGCGACGCCCAATGCCGCCTCGTAGTCCTTCTGATGGAAGTAAAGCTGCACCAGTTCATTCTTCAGAAAGACCGAATCCTGGTCTCTGACAACCGCCTTTTTCAACAAAGCCAAGGCCTCATCCAGTTTCCCCTGTCTCCTCATGAGACGGGACTCCGTGTAGTAATAGTAGCCCCCGAAATCTTTGGCTTCCACCTGCGTGGAGGGCGTCTCACCGGAGGACACCCTGTGGGGGGCCGCACAGGCAAACAGGAGTCCCATGATACAAAAAAGGAGTGCGACTCCCAATAGCGTTGCTGATATCTGTTTCATGCGATTCGGCATGCTGAAAACATCCATATGATTCGTTGTCGGGGTTTACCCAGACGTTTAAACGACCTTCAATCTGCTCCTATGTCACCGAGGAAGGATTCGAAATCGGGTATTTCACGCTGGAAGTAGGTTCTCATCTTCTTGACAAGGTTGTTTTCAATTTGCCTGACCCGTTCCCGTGTAATACCGTAACGCTCCCCAATGACCTGCAACGTGGTCGGCGTATCGGAAAAAATGCGGTTTTCGAGAATGTAGGTTTCCCTGTCACCGATTCCCTTCTTAAAGGAATCAAGTTTTTCGTGGATCACAGCCTCGATCTCTTTCTTGGCGACCTGGCTCTCTGCAGAGGGCGCCGCAGTCGCGATGAAGTCCATCCGCTCATTGTCGGATCCGTCCTTGATCGGGGCATCCAGCGAGACCTCCCAACGGTCCAGTCGTTGATCCATATCCGTGACTTCTTGTTCCGAAACCCCGAGCCGCTCAGACAGGAGTTTCGGTTTGGGGTCAAAGCCCTCGGCAATCAATTGCTGTTTTTCTTTCTTTAGCCTGAAAAAGAGCTTCCGTTGGGCCTGCGTCGTACCAATCTTTACCAAACGCCAGTTGTCCATAATGAACTTCAAGATGTAGGCCTTGATCCAGAAAGAAGCATAGTAGGAAAACTTAACCCCTTTGTACGGATCAAATTTCTGGGCGGCCTGCATAAGACCGATATTCCCCTCCTGGATAACATCAAGCAAGTTCTGCATCCAAACGCGCTGAAACTCTATGGCGATCTTCACAACCAGCCTCAGATTCGAGGTGACGAGCTTGTAGGCTGCTTCTCGATCTCCATGTTCTCTGACCCGAATGGCGAGTTCCCTCTCTTCCTCCCTGGACAGGAGTTTGTACTGGCTGATCTCTTGAAGGTATCTCTGAAGGGGATCGTACTTTACAAGAGATGAATCTGTTGAAGAACTGAGACGCTCAGGAGGCGCCTTTTCATCGCTTGTGTTATTTTCTTCAAGGCGATCAGGAGCGGATTTTTTAACCGCACGTTTTTTCTTCGTTGTTTTCTTCATCAGTCCGGATGTCAGTCAAATAAGTTTAAATTAAAAGAATATCAAAGCCTCATACCTTTATCAAGGTCTAACCCTCCCTGCCCCCTGTTTTTTATTCAGATCTCGCCATTTGTCTCCGATCACGCCTATCGAGAATCCCGCTGTGCGGGGAAGGACGTGCCTTTTCAGGTCTACGTAAACAGTGGGACGTGCTCAAAACGATTGACGTCGACGAGGCCTCGGTCCGTGATTTTCAATTCGGGGATGACGGGAAGGGCCAAAAAAGACAAAGCCATAAACGGTTGCTCTGTCCGGCTGCCCAGGTGGTTTGCCACTTCTCTCATCTTTTCCCACCCCCGGGCAACCTCGTGAAGGGGTCTGTCGGACATCAGCCCCCCAATGGGAAGCGGCAGATGCGCCACGACTTGACCATGATTTGCGGCTGCCAGCCCACCGCCCATGGTTTCTATATCTTTTACGGCTACATACATGTCTTGGTCGTTACACCCCACGCATACGATGTTGTGCGAGTCGTGAGCCACAGATGACGCCAAAGCACCCTGTTTGAGGCCGAACCCCTTCACAAACCCAATCCCCACATTTCCCGTTGCATGGTGACGTTCTACCACAGCGACTTTGAGCAAGTCCTGTTCCGGGTCTGAGATGACGAGGCCCGTATTCGGGACGCCAACAACCTCGCACATCGTGACGATCTGATCCCGGATAAGGCGAATAACCCGCATATGGCTTCCCATCTGCCTAACGGCAAATGTGTCGGGCCCGTAAGGGTAGATCCGCATGGAAGTAAAATGGTTTGCAGCGTCTTGCCTCGCCCTCCCCGGTTTCACCTGCCCTTCCTGAAAGACGATTTCACCTCCTTTGAGAACCATGTCAATCCCAACGGGTTGCAAAGAAGAAAGGACCACCATGTCTGCCCGATATCCGGGTGCAATGGCTCCGAGGTCCTTAAATCCAAAATACCGAGCAGGGTTCAGGGTGACCATTTGGATAGCCAGAATAGGATCTATCCCCTGGGCCACGGCCAAATCGAGCAGATGGTTCAGGTGGCCCTTTTCAAGAAGATCATGGGGGTGAAGATCGTCGGTGACCAGCATGCATCGCCGGACCGTGGCAGGTGACACAAGGGGAAGAAGGGTTTTCAGATTCTTAGCCTGGGTGCCTTCGCGGATCATGATGAACATGCCCAGTCTGAGCTTTTCCTTTGCCTCTTCCAGAACCGTACACTCATGATCCGATCGAATGTCTGCTGCAATATAGGCATTGAGCTCTTTGCCGGAGACGAGGGGTGCATGACCATCTTTCGTTGAATGGTTGAAAGCGGCGATCTTCTCCAAAACAGAATCAACGCCATGTATGACCCCGGGATAGTTCATCATCTCGCCGAGTCCGAGAACCCGAGGCTGTCCTTTGAACGCCAGAAGCTCTTGAGCGCTCAGTCTTGCCCCCGAAGTCTCCAGATCGGTGGCCGGGACGCATGACGGGAGCATCATATAGATATCCAGAGGCAGATCTTCACTGCTTTTGAGGATGTATCGTATCCCCTCTTTTCCCATCACGTTTGCGATTTCGTGCGGGTCGGCAACGATGGCCGTCGTCCCCCTGGGGAGGACAGCCCTTGCAAGTTCCTCAGGCGAAAGCATGCTGCTTTCAATGTGGAAATGGCCATCCATAAAACCCGGGCATACGTATCGGCCCTGCACATCGATATTTTGCAAGCCTTCATACTCACCCAGCCCAACAATCATTCCATCGTGGACTGCAACATCTGTATGAAGAATCTCACATGAAAAAAGATTGATGACCTCCCCGCCCTTGAGGACCAGATCGGCGGGGATATCTCCTCGGGCGGCTTCAATGCGCTGCTTAAGACGTTGAATCATGGATGTCTCCCAACCCTGCAATGGTGCCCATCCCCAAATGGATTCCCTGATGAAAGGCACAAATGGTCAGTTTCTGATTGAAAATCCCGCAAGTCCCAAAATGCTTTTGACATGGACAAGACGCAAGGCCTGTGCTATTCGTCCTGCAGCAAAATCAACGAGCGCCTGTAGCTCAGCTGGATAGAGCAACGGACTTCTAATCCGTAGGTCGCCCGTTCGAGTCGGGCCAGGCGCGCCAATAATGTCAGGCACTTACGAATTTGGAATGGGTTGCCCCGCTGCCACCTTCCTAATACCATAAACTTTTTGTTCTTCCAAAACCAAAACAACGCAGTTTGTGCATCCCGGATCCACCGTGACCCACCAAGAAATGCGTCTTTTCCTACCGCAAAATGGGGGCTCCACCCCATTGACCGTCTCCACGATGCGCATTAGACAATATAATAAATTCGCACGTGAACCACATTTCTGTCCCTTGTGTCGCAATCACGACCGTTCACGGAGAGACCGTGATGGGAATAGAGATAGTCGATACACTTGGGATGAAGGGCACGCGGTCTCTTCTCAAGATTGCTCTCGCGAGTCCCACCATAAAACCGGGCGATGTCTTGGAGGTCTGGGGGGACTGCCCGAGCCTCGAGCAGAATATTCGAATCTGGTGTGGCCGTGTGGGGAAAACCCTTCTCTCGGTGCAGGAAGACGCGAAATTCAGGAAGAAAATTCGAATAAGATTTTAGCCGGACAGATTTTTCTGTGAAAAAGCGGGGGGAGGGCTGATAACGGCTCTGCCCTTGGCTATAAAAGCCCCAATTCAAGACCCTGCCAACAGTTAGCCATTGTAGCTACTCCTTTCGCTTGGGTTTCTTGGATTTCGGGGCTTTTCTTTTTGGCCCTTTGGGTCTGATGATTTTACTGGATCGCGGGCTGGCACTGCCTTGACGTTTCCCTTCCTCATGTTTAATTTAATTGATATGGGAACGTCTTCTAGGGCTCGTGGCGGCATTTAATCTCATCGCACCTATAAGACTATAGGATGAGATATCGACCCTCGCCCCGGATCGTTCCCTTTGTTTATGCCTCTGACGGACTTTTGGAGCCCACACCTGTTCAACGCTCCTGCCTGCACAGTAAATATTTTTCGAAAAAATACATTCTTTTTTTTCTGAAAATACAGGATTCCCCCCATTGTCTTAGTACGGGAAGATTTGTACTTTTTGCGAAAGAATGTCAGAGAAGAGAACTGGGTTTTCCTCCTAAGAAGGTTTTCCTCTGACGCAGGCTCCGAATCTGCGCTCGTCATAGCAAAATGGCATGGTCGGTGACGCTAGCTCTTCGGAGCCTTATTATTTGCTTTCTCAGTGCTCACCGCGGTCTGCTTCCCCTCCCCTCCTCAGGCAACCGATATATCGAAACATATTTTCGATTTCCGTGCCCGCCGACTACAAAATGCGTTGATTCCTACCCCCAAATGGGGGGCGGGCCCCATTGACCCTTCTCGGGATGATTCGTATAAGCAGGCATAATCGGCATGATAGCCTGATTCATGCTATTTCATGCCAACCGTACAGAGGGAGAAACTCATGGTCGTACAAGTCATAGACACCCTTGGCCTCAAGTGCCACCTGCCTGTTCTTAAGATCGCAGCCACAGCCCCCGACCTGAGGCCGGGAGATATTATGGAGGTATGGGGAGACTGTCCGACTTTTGAACACAATGTTCGAATCTGGTGTGAGCGTCTGAGTAAGACGCTGTTGTCCGTCCATGAAGACGGCGGAGACAAGAAGGTCATTAAGATACAGTTGTAGCGTCGCTGTGAGAGGCCGTTCCCAGGCGTTTTTCTTATCGGATGTCAAGGCACTTTCCAAAAAACCTTCCCGGATTCATCAAATAACACAAGAGAAGAAGCCGCCCTGTCTTCGATGCGGCCCGAATCTTCATTTTTAAGGGTTGCGTTGCCAAGGACTGCACGGATCCTGGGCGGCTCCAGCTGATCAAAAAGCCTCAGCTGTAATCCTTCTTTGTCAACCAGTATGTTTATTTTTCCTTTTGCGTAGCTGCCCAATTCGATGCTTGCAGCATTCCTGCCCAAGAATCCATTCAAAAAGGTGCTCCGTTTGCCCGCCAACCTGAGCGTTACGGCCCCTTGCCCAGCTGCCAACGAACCACGGAGGTTGCCATCCTCATCCACCAGTTCAAACAGCTCGGCCCGGACCACCGTTTCATGGGGTGGTTTCTTTTCAGCAAAAACTGGTCGTCCAAAGAAAAACTGGCTTGAAACCATACCACCGATCAGGCCGGCACATAGAGCCAAAAGGACTGTTTTGCCATAGTGGTGTTTGGGCATCTTGCTTTCCCCCTCTTCTCATAGACTTATCCCTAATGTTGCATAAACAATTTGGCTAAATGCCGCCAATAGCAGGAAAAGCCTGTGTTTGCGGTCTCTTTGAGCGGTTTCTTGGAACTCACGGCAAGCGACATCCAGATAACCGAAAAAAACAGCCAAGTTGTTTACCCTCCGGGAAAGCCGAGGACACCGCATCTTCTTCGTTGTCAAGGATTGGGCGTAGACGACTACAGCCAAACCCTT
>Ga0307423_1000392_pt1 | contig 29614 bp, 27 predicted proteins | sample SalMarWE160310MG_FD_202154 | JGI IMG/M metagenome (GOLD analysis project Ga0307423, IMG submission 202154) | Salt marsh sediment microbial communities from the Plum Island Ecosystem LTER, Massachusetts, United States - WE1603-10 | ecosystem: Environmental > Aquatic > Marine > Intertidal zone >... | reverse complement strand
TGGCGCCGGGGAACGCGGGGAACTCCTTGCCCTGATTCTGCCAGGCAGTGCCGTAGTGGCCGAATAAATGAGCATGCTTCTTCAACTCGGGATAGCCATGGGTGGGCAACATCTCGCCGTGGGTATACACGTTGATGCCCTTGCCCGCGGTCTGCTCCAGGAGCATGGCCAGGTCCTTGAGGTCGTGGCCCGAAACCAGGATGGCCTTGCCCGCCTTGTGGCCCAGGGGCACGCTGGTGGGGACCGGGTTGCCATAGGCGCCGGTGTTGCCGGTGTCCAGGAGCTCCATGGCCTTGAGGTTTACCTCGCCGCATTTTAGCACCAGGCCGATCCACTCTTCCAGGCCCTTGGCGTCCGGGTTGACCGCGGCGGCCAGAGCTTCCTGGAGGAAGGCCCACACTTCATCAGCCTCATGGCCCAGGATGGCGGCGTGATCGGCATAGGCGGCCACGCCCCGCAGGCCGAAGATAAGTAGGTGCACAAGAGAGTTGATGTCCGCGTTAGCCGAGTCGTTCACCTTGAAAGGATACTGCTCGCCTTGGGCGATGAGGCCGGCAAGGTCGGCCGCCGGAGTGAAGCTGGCCGGACCCTCGGGGAAGCTGGCGCCGGAGAGCGTGGCCTTGAGGCTTTCGCGCAGATCGACCGACTTTTCGATAAGAAGCACAAAACGCTCGGGGTCGAAATCCACATTAGTTAAAGTGCTGAAAAGCGCCTCGGCCACGAAGCGGTCTACTTGGGCGTCGGTTACGCCTTTGGCGCGAGCCGCCACCGCGACTTGGGAAAGGCCTTTTAGGCTGTAAGTAAGAAGATCTTGCAGAGCCGCAACCTCTGTGCTCTTGCCGCAAACTCCACCATTGGTGCAACCGGTGCCTTTTGCGGTTTGCTCGCATTGGTAACAGAACATCTCTTGCCTCCCTTGATTTTAGTGTTTTTGATTTAAGCCTGACGGAATCAATCCGTTACCTTAACTGGTATTTGAGTACCAGATTACCACAAAACCTGATCGCGTCAAGCCTAATTTTTCGCTTAGTACCAGTCTAAAGCAAAAAGCGGCGCCCCCTCTAGAGGAGCGCCGCTTTTATTATAGTAATAGTAACTAGTTATAAACCCTTTTGGGCCATGAAGTTCGCCAGGTCCGCCACCCGGCAGGAGTAGCCCCATTCGTTGTCGTACCAGGTCACCACCTTGGCCAGGTCGTTATCCATCACCTGGGTGAACTCCAGGTCCACGATGGACGAGTGGGGATCGCCCTTCAAATCCATGGACACCAGGTGGCCTTCGTCCACGCTCATGATGCCCTTGAAGCGGGCGGTGGCCGCCGCTTTTTTCAGCGCGTTCCTGAGGCCCTTGGTGTCGGTCTTCTTTTTTAGCACCGCCGTGAAGTCCACCACCGATACCGTGGGGGTCGGCACCCGCAAAGAGCAGCCGTCGAAGCGGCCCACCAGATCCGGGATCACCAGGCCCACCGCCTTGGCCGCGCCGGTGGTGGTGGGGATTATGTTCATGGCCGCGGCCCGGGCCCGGCGCAGGTCCTTGTGGGGCAGGTCAAGGATGCGCTGGTCGTTGGTATAGGAATGCACCGTGGTCATGAGGCCCTTGACGATGCCGAAGGCCTTGTGCAACACGAACGCCGGCGGGGCCAGGCAGTTGGTGGTGCAGGAGGCGTTGGAAACGATGTGATGCTTGGTCTTTCTGTAGTCGGTGTGGTTCACGCCCATCACCACGGTAAAGTCCACTTCCTTGCCCGGAGCCGAGATGATCACCTTCTTGGCGCCGGCCTGGAGGTGGGCGCTGGCCTGGGGGCCGGTGCGGAAGAGCCCGGTGCTTTCCACCACGATGTCCACGCCCATGTCGCCCCAGGGTATCTGGGCAGGGTCGCGCAGGGCGAAGCTTTTCACCTCGTGGTTGTTGATTATGATGGCGTCTTTTTTGGTCTTGACCTCGCCGGGGAAGCGGCCGTAGTTGGTGTCGAACTTGAAGAGGTGGGAGTTGGTCTCCACATCGTAGAGATCGTTGATAGCCACCACCTCCAGTTTATCGGGATGCCGCTCTATCACTGCTTTTAAGACCTGGCGCCCGATGCGGCCAAAGCCATTGATTCCTAGCCGAACCATTATCCTCTCCTCGGGTGTGAGTTGCCCCCGCCCTTGGTTAATTGGTGCAAGCCCCGGGCCGGGTAGTCAAGCGGCCGGGGCGATTCCCGGCCAGGCTTAATTGTCGTCTATGCGGTCTCTGTCCGCTAATAACAGATCATAATCCGTCTTGAGTGCTTTGTGCAAGCGCGCCTTGTCCAAGGCTATGGCGCTCAAGTTGGCGGCGGCCTCCAAAAAGGCGATGTCGTCCTTGGTAAAATTGCGCTTGCGCGCGGTATAGGCCCGGAGAACCCCGATGGCCTTTCCGTTTACCTTCAAAGGCACCACCAGCACGGAAACGATGCCCTCGGCCTTGGCGCGCTCGCCGTATTGCCAATTGCGGTCGGTGCGTACGTCCTCCAAATAGACCACCTCGCCCTTGATGGCGCGCTTATCCAGCCGGCTGCCGGAAAGGGTGACCTTGCCCTTGCGCAGATAGCCTTTGGAAAGCCCGTAGTAGGCGCCCATGCGAAGCTGGTCGTGCTTGGAGTCCAAAAGGCGCAGGCCGCAGGCCTTGACTCCCATGGCCTCGGCCACGCCGTGCACGATGCCATCCAAAACCTTTTCCGGTTCCAGGCTGGAGTTGATCAGCTTGGCCACCTTGTAGAGACTGGCGAAATAATTTTTTTTGTTGGCTGCCATGACACCATCCTTTCGTTTGAGAACTCCGGTGGCGTGCTTAGCTGCCATGTCCGAGGGTGAACGCCGCCGCGCGCGTCATGCTCCATCTATCCCATCTATATTAAGGGTAAAGGCCCGGCGGGCTTTAAGGCAAGCAAGATGCTGCAAAGGGTTGACGCTGCCCCAAGGGCCTGGATAATGTTGCAGGTCTTATAAAAGGCTGCGGGCGGCGCTGGAAGCCCCCGGCGGAGGCGGAATGAACCAGGAATCAACAGCAGCGGCCGCCAGCTTCAGCCGGCAGCTGGGGCCTCTCATGTTTTTGGTGGGCATCTTCATGCTCACCTTTTTGTCGCGCATCATCCTGGCCCCGCTATTACCTGCGGTGGAGAAAAGCCTGGGCATCAGCCATGCCCAGTCCGGGGCCCTGTTCCTCTATGTGTCCCTGGGTTATTTTGTTTCCCTTTTCAGCTCCGGGTTGGTGTCATCGCGCCTGGGGCACCGCCGCACCATCGTAATCTCCGCCCTGGCCGTGGGCCTGGTAATGGTGGGGCTCACCCAGGCCAGGAGCTTGGCGTTTTTGAATCTGGGCGCCTTCTTTATCGGCTTGGGCGGCGGGCTTTATCTACCCTCGGGCATCGCCACCTTGACCGGCCTGGTCAGCATCCGCCATTGGGGCAAGGCCCTGGCCGTGCACGAACTGGCGCCCAACCTGGGGCTTTTTTCCGGGCCGCTAATCGCCGAGGGCTTGCTGAAGACAGGCTCCTGGCAAGGGGTGCTGGGCTGGCTGGGTTTGGGCTGCTTGGCCTTGGGCCTGGTGTTTTGGCGTTGGGGCAAGGGCGGCGACTTTGCCGGGCAGCCCCCCAACCCGGCCAATCTCAAGCGGCTGGCCAGAGATATCAGGTCCTGGGCGCTGATGGCGCTGTTTGGTTTGGGCATCGGCGGCAGCCTGGGCGTGTACACCATGCTGCCCTTGTATCTGGTGACCGCCCACGGCTTGGATATGGCCTCGGCCAACTATTTGGTGGGCCTGTCGCGCCTGCTGGGCGTGGCGGCTTCGTTTCTGGCGGGTTGGGCCAGCGACCGCCTGGGCCCGCGCCGGGCCTTGGTCGGGGTGTTGGCCCTCACCGGCCTCTCCACCATCGCATTGGGGGTGTTGCCGCCGCCCTGGCTCTGGGTAGCCCTGTTCGTGCAGCCCTTGATGGCGGTTTGCTTTTTCCCGGCCGGCTTTGCGGCGCTTTCCAGTTTGAGCGACCCCTCCTTAAGGAGCCTCACGGTATCGGTGGTGGTGCCCATGGGATTTGTGCTGGGCGGGGGCGCGCTGCCAGCGGGCATCGGCTGGTTGGGCGAGCAGGCTTCCTTCCAAACCGGCATCGCCTTGTCCGGGGTTCTTTTCTTTGGCGGGGTTTTTTTGCTGCCGCTAATCAAGGTCAAGGAGCCTGGCGAGTAGCCAGCCGCCAGACAACGCGCCGCCGCGCCTTGCTTCGGGGAAGGTTTGGGCGATCTAGTTTTCCTTGATCACGCCTTGTACCTTGAATTTCTCTTTGACTTCCGCCTGGATCTTTTCGGCATCGGCCAGGCTGGCCAACGGAGTGATGGAGACCACGTACAATGTCTTGCCGTTCGGCCGCTCAAGCTTTTCAACCATCGCCTGGTAGCCCGCGCTTTTCAGCTTATCAGCAAAGCGTCCCGATTGAATGGGGCCCACGTAGACGCCCATCCTCACGCGATAGGTCTTTTTCCCCGGCGCGGCGGCTGGGGTTGGCTGAATGGTTTTGGCTGCGGCCGGCGGAGCTGCTTTAGCGGCGGCAGACTGGCCGCTTTGCCCTGGTGCCGCCGCCTCGGCCGGTTTGGCTGGAGCCTGGGCCTGGGAGACGGTCTTGGGTGCAGCCGGGACCGCAGGCTTTTCAGCGCCGGCCGGCACCTTGGCGGCGTCGCTGGGCATCGCTTGCGCAGGGGCGGGAGGCGTTGGCAAGGCCTTGGGTGGTTGCGCAGGCTGGGAGCCGGACTGGTCGGCAACGACCTTGATTTGCTTGCCCGGTTGGGCCGGGGGCGCGGGTTTTGCCGTGGCGGTCTTGGGCTCGGACTGAGCCGAGGGGCCAGCCGCCGGGCTGGGCTTTGATTCCAAATGCTTCTGCCACTGGGGCCACCCGAACGCAATCACCGCCACCAGCGCCGCGGCGGCGGCGGCGCTCCAAAGCCAGCCGCGAACTTGCCGGTCTTGCTGCTTCTTGGGGTTGGCCGGTTCCTCCATGATACGCGGTTTGGAGGGAAGCCGGGCCAGCAAACTATCCTTTACTTCGGCCAACTCGGGGTCGGCCGGGGCGTAACGCCCGGAAAAACCCAAGGCCAGACAAAGGTAGAAAATGGCCACCACATCTTGCGGGGCCTGATCCAAATTTTTAGCCAATTCGAAGAAACGGCGGCCGGCTTGCTGGGTGCTGTAGAACCGCTCTTCCAAAAGCGCTTGACGCCAGGCCGGGGTGTGCTCCCAACCCGAGGTGAGCACCACTTCGTCGGTAAGGGCCACCAGGGCGTAGTGAATTTGATGATAGGGTTCTACTAGAAGCGGGTCTCGCTTGGCCTGGTTCTCCATGCGCGTAAAGATGCCTAAAAGGTCGAGGCGCACTTCAGGCAAGGGGGGAGCGGCAGTGGAAGACGCTTTCTCCCGAAAACGTACAAGGTAGGTAAACAGCTCTCTAGCCAGCTCAAATAGAGTCAATGGCCAGGCCCCGGTCGGGTGGGTTTATTGCGCCAAAATCGGCGCGGTACATGTCCAAAAGAGGCGGAACAGGGGGGCCGCCTCTTTGCTTCCCGCCGATTACTATAGCACAATTGCGTCTTTTAAAGTCAAAGGGATGGATGAGCCTGACAAGCCATGTATATTATAAAGTATGGAAAAATCCGCGATGCCGGCAGCAAACAGCCAGGAAGAGGTCGGGAAAATGCTTTGACTCCTCATGGATCTAATCCGCTGGATACGGAATAAAATGACTGACCAGCAGAGTAAAGTCCTGCCTCCGGTTGCTCCTGAAAAGCAAAAAGCGGAGCGGGGTTGCCATTAGTCGAAGTCGTGAGCCTTGCGGCGCTTGCATTTTTGCTCTTTAGGGGCCAGTATTGGCCTCTCAAGCCCGCACCAAAGCCCGGAGAAAAACTCCATGTACCCGCTGTTCCGCCTTGTCAAGGTGAGCGCCGCCGGTTTGGCGGGCAAACGCCTTGATCCCCTGGCCACCTCCAGCGTTCGTTTTCTGGTGTGGCCCAATGACATAGACACCAACTGGCATCTTAACAACGGCCGCTACCTCACCCTCATGGACCTGGGCCGCTGGGATTTGGCCTTGCGAACCGGAATGGTGCGCATAGCGGTAAAAAACCGCTGGCAGCCTCTGGCCGGCGGGGTGACCATACGCTTCCGGCGGCCCTTGCCTCCCTTCAAGTCCTACGAATTGACCAGCCGCATTCTGTGCTGGGATCAAAAATGGTTCTACGCCGAGCACTTGTTTATGCAGGATGGGCGGGCCAAGGCCAGGGCCTTGGTGCGGCTTCTTTTCAAATGCCAGAAGGCCAATGTTCCTCCGTCCGAAATCGTCCAGGCTATGGGCTACAATGGGCAACCCCCCCACATACCGGAAGAGGTGGTGCATTGGCAGGAGATGGTGGAAGCTTCCCGCTAACCAAAAGGCGAAAAGCATTGTGCCGCTCAGGCGGCTTGTTGTAGAGAGTTTATTAGCGCACGAGTTAGCCGGCCTGCAAGATCATAGGGAGGTGCACCTTGGCTGAGCGCCCTTGGCTTGATTCCTACGACCCCGGCGTGCCGCATACGCTGGACTACCCCGAGTTGGATATCTATGCATACGTGTCGGCCGCCGCGGATAAGCAGCCTGAAAAAACCGCCGCCGTTTTCATGGGCAAGGAGCTTAGCTTCGGCGAAATCTTCGCCCAGGCCGAGCGTTTGGCCGGGGCGCTACACGCCAAGGGCGTGCAAAAGGGCGATAGGGTGGTGCTGCTTTTACCCAACTGTCCCCAGTTCATCATTTCCTATTACGCTATCCTGCGCTTGGGGGCCACGGTGGTGCTGGCCAACCCCTTGAACGTGGAGCGCGAGCTTTTGTTCAAGTTCCAGGATTCCGGCGCCAAGGCGCTGATCGTCTTGGATCTGCTTTCGCAAAGGGTGAACAACATCAAGGCCGAGATAAACCTGGATTTGATCGTGTACACCAGCCTGGCCGATTACCTGCCCTTTCCCTTGAACCTGCTTTACCCCATCAAGCGAAGCCTTGACAAAAAAATGCCCAAAGTGGACATCCGGCGCGACCCCAACACGGTGATGTTCAAGGAGCTGTTGGCTCAAGGGGGCCAGGCGCCCCGGGTGGAGATCGATCCCGCCGCGATGGCGGCTTTGATCTATTCCGGCGGCACCACCGGGGTGAGCAAGGGCATCATGCTCTCCCACAAGGCCCTGGTGGCCAACGCCGCGCAGGTCGCCTCCTGGGGAGAGGTGATCCCCGGCGACAAGCTTCTGGCCGTGCTGCCCCTTTTCCACGGCTTCGGCATGAGCGTGTGCATGAACACGCCGCTTTCCACGGGCGGGACCATCGTGCTCCTGCCCCGCTTTGACGCCCGGGAATTGGTGAAAACCGTGGCCAAATACAAGCCCACCCTATTCGCCGGGGTGCCCACCATGTTCATCGCCATCAAGGAGCTGCCGGATATCGACAAATACGACCTCACCTCCTTGCGGGGCATATTCGTGGGCGCGGCTCCCATGCCCATGGCGGTGATGGAAGAATTCCAAAGGCGCACCGGAGCCGAGCTTATCGAGGGCTACGGCCTTACCGAGGCGGTGACCGCCATTTCCTGCAATCCCTTCCAAGGAGCCAAAAAGCCCGGCACCATCGGCATTCCATTTCCCGACGTGGAATGGCGCATCATGGATTTGGCCGAAGGCAAGCAGGAGATGCCCATCGGCGAGGCCGGCGAAATAGTGATCCGCTGTCCGGAGCTGATGAGCGGCTATCTGAACCAGCCCGAGATGACCGCGGCAACCCTCCGGGACGGCTGGCTTTACACCGGCGACATCGGGGTCATGGATGGGGATGGTTTTGTCACCATCGTGGACCGCAAGAAGGATCTGGTCATCGTAAGCGGGTTCAACGTGTTTCCCAGCGAGATCGACGAGGTGCTGCACCAGCATACCCAGGTGGCCGAGGCGGTGGCCGTGGGCCTGCCCCATCCCACCAAGGGCGAGTATATCAAGGCCTATGTGGTGCCCAAGGCCGGGCAGCAGATCGCCCCCCAGGAGGTGATTGAATTCTGCAGGAAGAACCTAAGCGCCTACATGGTGCCCAGGGAGGTGGAGGTGCGCAGTGATCTGCCCAAGAGCATGATCGGCAAGGTGCTAAGGCGCTCGCTCCGCGAGGAAGAGGAAAAGAAGTGGGCTGAAAGCAGATAATAACTTATCTTAATTGATATATAGCGCGGGCCCGGTTGGTTAAACCAGGCCCGCGTATTGTTTGGTCTCTTGGCTAGGCGGCTAGCTGTGGCACTCGTCGCAGGCCTTGGGCGCGCTGTCGGTGGCCTTGTGGCAATTGAGGCAGTTTCTGTGGAAGGCCTGATGCAGGCTCGGCATCTTGCCCACGGTCTTGTAGGGCTCGGTGTGGCAGTCCGCGCAACGATTGACCTCGTCGCCCTCTTTCCACACGTTTTTGCCGTCCTCGTAGGTGTGGTGGCAGGAAGCACACTTTACACCATAGTCTTCATGATGAGATTTATGGCTGAACACCACCGGCCCGCGTTTGGGCTTTTTAAAGACATCGGGAAATTTCAACTCCATGCTGTCTTGCGCCTCGCCGCTTTTGGTCTCATATTTTTCGGCCCAGGCCAGGCCAAAGGCGAATACCGCCAGCATCAAGCCAGCCAGAACCAAGATCGCGCTGCCACGTTTTGCCATCTTTATAATCTCCCGCCGGGAAGCTCTCGGAACCGATCCGCTAGCGCGGACTATAAGTATCTTCAATTGTTAAATGTTTTAGCCGACGCTCTGGGGCGGCCGGCTGAGATGGGCCCTTGAAGCCCATCGGCGCCATGAACCCGCGAGGCATACGCTATCAGATCATGAAAAATTGCACAATGGTTTTGCTTGGTATTTATGACTCCAAGGCTTCGAAAAAAGCCTCCAGCCTGGTGTTGGCCTGTTCCTCGGAGAAAACCCGGTAGTCGGTTATATCGGCTTCGATTATCACCGAGGGGATGCCGAGACGTTCCCGTAAAAGGCGGGCCAAGTCGTATTGACCCACCGAGTAGGGCTTGCAGCTGCGCGCTGAGTGCACCACCAGCCCGTCCACCTGGTATTCCCGGATCATCTTTTCCATCAGCTTCAGGCGGTGGTCCAGGTTGTTGTTGAGGATCACCAGGCCGTAGGTCTTGGCCGCCGAGCGGAAAGGCTGGGCCGGGTCCAGGTACTGAATGGTTTCAGCCCAGGCGTTGGTGTAGGTGGCGGTGACGAAGTTGTAGCCGTGGCTGGCGAAGAGTTGGGACCAGTCCCTGAGCTTGTACCAAACCGCGATGTTGTCCCACATGAGGCGCTTGCGCTCATGGGCCAGCGCCCCCACCCCCTGGGCGACCCTCTCTTTTAGCTCGGCCAAGAGTTCACGGTAGTAGTCGCAGGCCACTTGCAGCCCGCGCAGGGATACCACCGGCGCCAGGTGGACGAAGGCGTCGAAAATGCTCATGGGCGCGGGCCGGTTACGCATGGTGGCCAAGACCTCGCCCCAGGTATGGGACGCCTCGGCCGCCAGCTTTATGATCCCCTGGAAGCGCTCCATGGAAAAATCGCGCCCGGTGATGCGTTCCAACTCGGGAATCATTTCCTTGAACTGGGCGCTCATATAGTCCAGGTCGTGCTCGGTCAGCTCGGTGAAATTATAGGGCGTGTCGAATAGAATCAGGGGAATGTTCCAATAGTGGGCCAGGGACTTGTACCAGTAGAGCACGGTTTGGCAGATGTTGGTGGAGGCGTAGAGCAAGTCGGGCTTGGGCAGCCGGCCGGTGGGGGTTTTGCCGGAAAGGCAATGCCCCAAATCAATGCGGGCGTAGGAGCACAAGTCCTGATTATAGCCGGCCTTCTCGGCCTCCTCGCAGATCTCGGGCCCCATTCTTTGCGCCCCGCACAGCGCCCCGTGGTTCTCGGGATAAATGGTATAAAAGCCGAACACCCGCAACAGTTCCACCGGCGCGCCCGAGGTCACCCAAGCCACGGGCATGGCGCCGGCGGCGTAACGGGCCAGCAGATAGTGCCGGGTCATGATCTCTTTCAGGCGGGCGGCGCTTTTCAAGGGCGGGCCGAAATCTGGGTTGGGTTTGCGGGGGCGCTTTTTCTTCAGGCTTTTTTGCAGCGACATTAGGGCGGGCGCGCCCAGGTCTTTCATGAATTTATATTTTGCTTTACTGGCCAAGGCCATTTTTGATCGCCTTTGTTTAGAGGCTAGGGAAGCCCCGATTTCCTACGTTAAATTTTAACCCAGCATCTCTAAAAAGGCTTCAATGCGGGTGGTGATCTGGCCCGAAAGCCCCTGGTTAAGCTCTGTATCGATAACCAGCGAGGGATAGCCCGCCTTCTTCAATTCGTCGCTCAATATGGGTATGTCGAACAGTTCGGTTTCGCAGAATTTGACCACGTAGAAGATCACGCCCTTGGCCCTGGTCTGCTGGCAAAGATCCAAGAGCCAGGCAAGACGTTCGGCCAGGGGCGAGTCCTTGCTGGAGCAGGGGGGCAGACCGAAGTAGGCTTCGCTGAGCGCCTGGAAGGGATCGCTGGCCTTGGGCTGGGGCGTGAGCCAGCGGCGGGAACAGGCCAGAAAATCGTCATGGCCTACCCGCACGCCAAGGTCGTCCAGGAGGGTTAAGACTTCCGGTGGATTGGGCAAAACGCCCGAGAGCACCACGGCGGGGCGTCTATCCGGGTCCGCGGGCCGAGGGGCCAATAGCTCTTTTAGTTCCGCGATCAGATCGTCGGGCCAAAGCCATTCGGCCCGGCGTATGGCCTGATAAAACTGGGCATTGTCCAGGGCCAGCACCCCGGCGGCGCGGCGCTGGTAGAGCTGGGTCATGAGCCGGTTTATCTCTTGGCCTTGTTTTACCCGGTGCTCCAACTCCGCGGGATCGATAGGCCCGCAAAGCTCTTCCAGGGACTGGGCCAGGGCTTTCACTTGGCGCTGGTAATATTCCCGGGCCGAATCCCGGTAAGGGGCCTTGGGGTGATAGAAAAAATAACAGGGCTTATCCAGGCCGATGTAATCGTGCACCACCGAGGCCAGGTTTTGGATGGAATCGCAGGTGTGGGGGAACAGAAAGCCGTCCGCCATATCGGCTTGGTGCTGCAGCAAAAGTTCCAGGCCCAATTTGACCACCGAACAGATATAGGGCTGCAAATGGGCGTCGGCCGCGCTGACCCGTAGAGGCGGATCCCAGATTTCCACCGGCAATACGCCGGCGGCCCACAATACCTCGCGAGGATATTGGGCTGGAAACACGCCGAAGATGCGGCGGCCCAGTTGTTTTTGCTTCAGGAGATAATCCTTGCGGCTCATATAAGTATCCGAATGGAGTTTTAAGAGGTGCTAAGCGTGCGGTGGCTAAAGTATAGGCGTGGTCCGGCAAGCTTGTCAATGCGAAGGCTTGCGGGCAATCGTTCAATAAAACTGGTCCGCTGCCGCCATCTTGTCTCCGTTGGCCAGGCGTATTTATCACTAATTTGAACCGTTAAAATGGGGTCGCTTAAATCGGGCAAAGAGCCGTAAGCTTGCCATGGACTGACATGTTTAACTTATCGTCAAGAGGCGGAAAACGCCTTATGTCCTATAAATGGTTGGCAGAGTGGCCAGTTGCGGCCAGTTGGCTTGCTTATGTGCCCTCTCGCACAAATGGCTTGACTGCCAAAAACCATTGTGCTAACAATGTCCCACTGAAACAGTCTAGCTAACTAGTTCATTGTATTAACATTTGCCAGTTTGAGCCCATCGTGGAGTCGCGGGAGGCCAAGCAGGCGGAAACATAAATAGAGCCCGATCAAGCACTCCGGCGGCCTCATTTTAGTCCGCGTGGGGTGCGGAGGTGTTGCCCGTGAGTTTCCAGGAAGTGCTGACCAAACACAAGTCCGCCATTTTGGAGGACTGGCTTCAGGCAATTCTGGAGACTTATCCACCTGAAACAGCAAGGTTTTTACGGCAAACCAAAGATGGTTTCGCCAATCCGGTGGGCGCGACCATCAAGGCCGAGACCGAGCACATTTTCGACGAGCTTTTGGCAAGTAGTCCTCAAGGCCAGGAACTTAACAAGTTTTTGGACCGGATCATACGCATCCGCGCGGTGCAGGACTTCACCCCGGATCATGCCCTGAGCTTCATCTTTGCCTTAAAGCACGCGGTTCGCCACAGGCTGGGCAAGGAAATAGAGAAACAGGGCCTGGGGGATGAATTACTTCGCTATGAGGATATGGTTGATCGTCTGATGCTCTTGGCCTTCGGAATCTATATGTCTTGCCGTGAGCAGATATACGATCTCAAGGCCAAGGAGATGAGGAACCTCTACGCCAAGGTCTTGGAGCGTTCCGGAGTTTTTGCCGTAATTCCGGAGCAAGAAGAGCCGGACCTGGCTTAAGGATATTATCAGGCAAGCCTAACGGGAAAAGAGGTAGCGGATAATGCATGTCATCTTTTCATTGCTAGCGGTAGTCGCGCTAATCGCGATCGCCTACGCGGGCGTGGCGGGCGCGGGCATGACCTACCTGTTCGGGGTGGTCATACCCTATGCCGCCGTGATTACCTTCTTCTTGGGGTTGATCCTCAAGGTGCTGGACTGGGGGCGCTCGGCAGTGCCGTTCTGCATCCCCACCACCTGCGGACAGCAAAAAACCCTTTCTTGGATCAAGCCCAACAAGATCGACAACCCCACCTCCACCGGCGCCGTCATGGCCCGCATGTTTTTCGAGGTGGTGACCATGCGTTCGCTTTTCCGCAACACCAAGCTGGACTACCGGGTGGAGCACGGTCAACCGGTGATCCGTCAGGGTTCGGAGAAGTTTCTTTGGCTCTATGCCATGTTGTTCCACTACGCCTTCCTGGTGGTAATTTTGTGGCACCTGCGTTTCTTCATGGAGCCGGTTCCCAAGCTGGTGGGCGTGATCGAGTCCCTGGACGGCTTCTTCGAAGTGGGCCTGCCCCAGCTGCTTTTGAGCGGCGTAATCCTGGTGGCCATGGCCGGAGCGCTTCTTGACCGCCGCATCCGGATGCCCAATATCCGGTATATCTCCCTGACCTCGGATTACTTCCCGCTGTTTTTGATCATGGGCATCGGAATCACCGGCATCTTGATGCGCTATTTCCTGCGGGTGGATATCGAGTCCGTCAAGGAACTGACCATGAGCCTGGCCACCATGAAACCGCTGATCCCGGCCAAGCCCATTGATCCGCTGTTCTACGCCCACATATTCCTGGTGAGCGTATTGTTCGCCTATTTCCCCTTCAGCAAACTGATGCACATGCCGGGCGTGTTCATGAGCCCCACCCGCAACCTGCCCAGCAATTCCCGCGAGGTGCGGCACGTCAACCCGTGGAACTACCCGGTCAAGACCCACACCTATAGTGAGTACGAGGATGACTTCCGCGATCTGATGATCGAGGCGGGCCTGCCGGTGGAGCATAACCCGGCAGAGGAAGCGGCGGCCGCCGAGGGCGCGGAGGAGAGTGCCGGAGAGGGCGCTGAAGCTGGCGGGGCGCCGGAAGAAAATAAGGAATAGTCACCCGGCTGGAGTGCGACGCGCGACCAACTTGGGTAGCAAATAAGTTCCCTTGACAAAAGGATTGATGAGATGGCTGATCCTACTCCCAAGCCCGAACAGATAGCGGCGGTAGATCACAAGCCGCCTGCCGCGGATTGGATGGACACCAAGCCCGAGTTCCGACCGGGCATGTTCCTCTGGGCGGTCAAAAAGGAATCGCTGGAGGGCGTGGGCCAACCCAACCCCCGCGATTGGCAGCCGACCGACGCAGACTGGAAACTGCCCGCCGATTGGAAGGGCATTGTGCGCGACGGCATCAAGGAACGCCTGAAGCGCTTCCGTTCCTTTAAAATATTCATGGATGTCTGCGTGCGCTGCGGCGCCTGCGCGGATAAGTGCCACTTCTTCATCGGCTCCGGCGATCCCAAGAACATGCCGGTCTTAAGGGCAGAACTCCTGCGCAGCATCTACCGCGGCGAGTTCAAGACGGCCGGCAAGATCCTGGGCAAGCTGGCCGGTGGGCGCAAGCTCACCGAAGAGGTGATCAAGGAGTGGTTCTACTACTACTTCCAATGCACCGAATGCCGCCGCTGCAGCGTGTTCTGCCCCTACGGCATCGACACCGCCGAGATCACCATCATGGCCCGGGAAATCTTGAACCTCCTGGGCTGTCAGGTGGATTGGGTGGGCACGCCGGTCAACAACTGCTTCCACACCGGCAACCACCTGGGCTTGAAACCCCACACCTTTAAAGAGAACATTGACTACCTCTTGGAGGATATCGAGGAATACGCGGGGGTTAAAATCAACCCCACTTTCAACCGCAAGGGGGCCGAGCTTCTTTTCATCACCCCTTCGGGCGACGTGTTCGCGGATCCGGGCATCTTCACCTTCATGGGCTATCTGATGCTCTTTGAGCATATCGGCCTGGATTACACCTGGAGCACCTACGCCTCCGAGGGCGGCAACTTCGGCTTCTTCACTTCCCACGAGATGATGAAGCGCTTGAACGCCAAGATGTACGCCGAATCCAAGCGCCTGGGCGTCAAGTGGATCCTGGGCGGCGAGTGCGGCCATATGTGGCGGGTCATCACCCAGTATATGGACACCATGAATGGCCCGGCCGATCACCTGGAAGTGCCGGTCAGCCCCATAACCGGCACCAGGTTCAATAACGCGGAATCCACCAAGATGGTGCACATCTCGGAGTTCACCGCGGATTTGATTCACAACAACAAGCTCAAGCTGGACCCCAGCCGCAACGACCACCTGCGGGTCACCTTCCACGATTCCTGCAACCCCGCCCGCGGCATGGGTATGCTGGAAGAGCCGCGCTACATCATCAACAACGTCTGCAACAACTTCTTCGAAATGCCGCCGCAAACCATCCGCGAGAACACCTTCTGCTGCGGAGGCGGCGCCGGCCTGAACGCGGGCGAAAACATGGAAATGCGTTTCCGGGGCGGCCTGCCCCGGATGAACGCGGTCCAATACGTGAAAGACCGCCACGGGGTCAACGTCCTGGCGTGCGTCTGCGCCATCGACCGGGCCGTTTTCCCCGCCCATTTGGATTATTGGGTGGGAGGCGTGGCCAACTGCGGCGTAACCGAGCTGGTGGCCAATGCGCTCATCATGGACGGCGAGATACCCCGCCAGTACAACCTGCGCGGCGAGGAAGTGAACGACCTGCGCGAGAATGTGGGTCTGCCACCCATCGATTGGCCAGAGGCGGACGAGGGCGAGGAGCCCAGCGAGGAGGGCGGTGAATAATGTATAACGCAGGTAAGATTATCACCGGCTTAGTGATCTTCGTGGCGATCTTCACCCTGCCGCTGTGGTGGCAGGTGGGCAAGGCCGCCCAGGTGCCCAAGCCGGAGCTGCCCAAGACCGAAAAGGCGTGCGTGCAAGATACAGCCTACATGCGCACCTCCCACATGCAGCTTCTGAACGAGTGGCGCAACGCGGTGGTCCGCGACCAGGACCGCATCTATGTGGGCAAAGATGGCAAAAAATTCAACATGAGCCTCACCAACGACTGCATGAAGTGCCACAACGACAAAAAGAAGTTCTGCGACCAGTGCCATAACTACCTGGCGGTCGCACCCTATTGCTGGGACTGCCATCTCACGCCCGAGCAGGTGAAGGAGAGTAAGTAATGGCCGTGAACAGACGAGAGTTCCTTAAGATTGCCGGCCTCTCCGCCGCACTCAGCCTGGGCGGTAAAGCGGCCTTTGAGTTGGTTCTGCCCGGGCAGGTGGACGCGGCCCAAATGTCCCGCCCGCCGCAGGCTTTGCAGGGCACCCACTGGTCCATGGTGATCGACCTTTCCAAGTTCAAGACTGAAGCTGACGCCCTGGCCCTGGAAAAGGTCTGCCACAAAGAGCACAACGTGCCCTTCATCCACTCCAAGCAAAATATCAAGTGGATCTGGCCCACCAAGTTCGAGCACGCTTTCCCTGGCTTGGAGAACCAACAGATTCCGGCCGAGATCTTGGAGACACCGGTTCTGGTGATGTGCAACCACTGCGAGAATCCGCCCTGCGTGCGCGCCTGTCCGACCCAGGCCACCTTCAAGCGCGCGAGCGACGGCATCGTAATGATGGACATGCACCGCTGCATCGGCTGCCGGTTCTGCATGGCCGCCTGCCCCTTCGGCTCCCGCAGTTTCAACTTCGCCGATCCGCGCCGCTTCTTTAAGGATGGCAAACTGCCCAACCCCAACTACCCCACCCGCACCAGGGGAGTGGTGGAGAAATGCAACTTCTGCGCCGAGCGCTTGGCGGTGGGCAAGCTTCCCGCCTGCGTGGAGGCGTCCAAGGATGGGCAGCTGATCTTTGGCGATCTGAACGATCCCCGTTCCGAGGTGCGTAAAGCGCTCAGGGCAAACTACAGCATTAGGCGCAAGCCCGAGTTGGGCACCGGGCCTAGTGTCTATTACTTAGTGTGAGGTCGCTATGCTGGAGAAAGCTATAACCGGAAGTAAAAACTACTGGGCCTGGCTGGCCTTCCTGCTGGCGGTCATCATAGCGGGGGTTCTGGCCTATATGCAACAGTGGAACCTGGGCCTGTCCATCACCGGCATGAGCCGGGACGTGAGCTGGGGCTTCTACATCGCCCAGTTCACCTTCCTGGTCGGCGTTGCCGCCTCGGCCGTGATGCTGGTAACGCCCTTTTATCTGCACAACTACAAGGACTTCGGCCGCATCACCATCCTGGGCGAATTCCTGGCCATTGCCGCAGTCACCATGTGCCTGTTGTTCATCATCGTGGACCTTGGCAAGCCCATGCGCGCGCTCAACGTGCTCTTGCATCCCACGCCCAATTCGATCCTGTTCTGGGACATGATCGTCTTGAACGGATATCTGGCCATCAACCTGGTGGTGGGCTGGGTGGTGCTCAAGGCCGAGCGCAAGCAGCTGCCTCCGCCGGGATGGATCAAGCCCATTATTTATCTATCCATACCGTGGGCGGTCTCCATTCACACGGTGACGGCGTTTTTGTACGCCGGTCTGCCCGGCCGCGGCTACTGGCTCACCGCCATCCTGGCCCCGCGCTTTTTGGCCTCGGCCTTTGCCTCGGGCCCCTCGGTGCTGATTCTGCTTTCCTTGTTTTTACGCAAGTTCACCAAGTTCGATGCCGGTAAGGAGGCCATCCAAAGCCTAGCCAAGATCGTGACCTACGCCATCATCCTGAACCTGTTCTTCCTTTCCTTGGAGTTCTTCACGGTTTTCTATAGCCAAATCCCCAGCCACATGACACACCTGGAGTACCTGTTCGCGGGGTATCACGGCTATGGCGCTCTGGTGCCTTGGATGTGGGCCTCCATGATCTGCGGGTTTGCGGCCATCGCCATTTTGATCAACCCCAAGACCCGCCGCAAAGAGCCGGTTTTGGCTGTGGCGGCGGTGCTGGTGTTCATCTGCACCTGGATCGACAAGGGCATGGGCATGATCTCGGGCGGCTTCGTTCCCAACCCGCTGCACGAGGTTACCGAGTACGCGCCCACCGGCCTGGAACTCACCATTACCTTCGGAGTATACGCGGTGGGTATCATGGTCCTGACCATACTCTACAAGGTGGCCACGGGTGTGAAGGAAGAGATCGGCGACTTGAAGCCCGGCGACGTGGTCGCCAGCCACTAATCCTGTCTCGACCATTGCCAAGCCCTCTCCCGCAAGGGAGGGGGCTTTTTTCGTGGAGTCCGGCGAATCAGGAGCGCATCGCGGCCCCCTATTTCTTCTTAAGAATTATTGGGCCGGTCTAAAGCGGCGGGTAAAAGCTGGCTTGGGCGGAGTTTGCGATTTATCTTATAAGAATAAACCAGACTCGGAGGCAGGCATGGTCAAATATAACGGAATCAACCATCTGGCGATGGCCACCGGCGATATGGATAAGACCATACGTTTCTGGCGCGATCTTTTGGGAATGAGCTTGGTGGCAGGCCTGGGCAGGCCGGGCCGCCGGCATTATTTTTTTCAGATCAACGAAAGCGATCTCATTGCCTTCTTCGAGTGGCCCGGCGTGGAGCCGGGGCCTGAAAAAGAACACGGCTATCCGGTGAAGGGGCCGTTTATTTTCGACCATGTATCCATTGGGGTGGAGGAGAAACTTGACCTCCTGAAGCTGAAGGACGCTCTGGACGCGGCGGGTTTCTGGGCGTCGGAGATCATCGACCACGGCTTCATCCACAGCCTGTATTCCTTCGATCCCAACGGAATACCCATCGAATTCTCCTGGAGCGTGCCCGGCGTGGATATCCGCAAAAAACCCAGCATGGTGGACAAGGCGCCTTCAAGGGTGACCAAGGAAGGTCCCGAGCCCCAGGCCGGTCATTGGCCGCCGGTCGCTGAGCCCACACCGGCCGGCGACTACGCAGCCTATCCCGGCGAAGGCAGGTCCCTGGTGGACCCCGAGACCAAACAGACTTGGTAGCCGATGGTGCCTTGTAAGACCTGGCGGTTGCAGGCAAGCCGAAAATATTCCCGCTGTGGTCACGGCCCTGGGTAGCCGCAACGGTTCAGCTATCGTTTTCCGGCTGATCCTTGGGCAGCGCCACGGTGAACACCGAGCCCTTGCCCACCTCGCTGGCAACCATCACCCGGCCGCCGTGGCCCTTAACAATGGCCTCCACTCCGGCCAGGCCCAGGCCATGCCCCTTGCTCGACTCCTGCCCCTTGGCGCGATAGAACATGTCGAAGATGTAAGGCAACTCTTCCGCCGGAATACCCATGCCCTGGTCCGCCACCCGCACCAAAACTTCTTTTGGGGTTTCTTCTGAATCTATGGTGACCAGGGTTCCGCTGGGCGAGTATTTCAGGGAGTTTTCCAAAAGATTGGCGAAAGCCCGGCGCAGGTGCAAGGCATCGGCCTGTATGACAGGAAGCTTTTCTTTATAGGTTATTTGAAGCTTGATCCCGGCTTCATCGAAGCGCGGGCCCAGCGCCTCCAGCAACTCCAGGAGTTCCTTGTCAAGATCGGTGGCGCTGAAGTTAAGCTTGAGGCCGCCGGTTTCCAGGCGGGCGAAATCCAGGAAATCATTTATGATCGATTCCAGCCTGGCCGCTTCCTTACGGATAACCTCCAAGTACTGGCGGTTTTTTTTCTGGTCACCGGTCTCGTCTTGCTTCAGCATGCGCAGGGCAAACCCCTGGATGCCCACCAAGGGAGACTTCATGTCGTGGGCGAACATGGAAACCAGGTTGGCGCGCTCCCGCTCCAGAGCCTTGATGGCGCTTATATCTTGGAAAACCTCCACCCCTCCGGTCAGGTTGCCCAGGGAATCATATAGGCCGGCAGCGCGCAGACTGATGGGGATGCGGCCCTTTTCCTTATGCACAATGGTGGTCTCAATGGGCCCCTGGTGATTTTTGCTTTTAATGGCAGCCTTGATGGGGCAGGTGCTTTGGCAGGCGCCTGATCGCAAAACATCTCCGCAAAAGCTTCCCAGCACCTCCTCTTGGGAGCGCCCTAATATTATTTGGCCTTGCCTATTTATTTCGGTGATTTTGAAGTTAGAGTTCACGGTTATCACGCCCGAAGGCAGGCTGTTAACCAGGGTTTGATGTTTTTGGGCGGATTGGCGGAGGCTTTCCTCCAGTTGGGTGCGTGTGGTGATGTCGCGCACAGTCTCGATTGCGCCGATAATAGCTCCGTGAGAATCATGTAAAGCAGTGGCACGGCCCCATAGCTGCGCCCCACCCCTTGGCAGGTTGGGAGCGAAAGCTTCGGTTATGAGCGTGTCTCCCTCCCGTTTCACAAAGGGATAGAGCTTTTCGACCTTATCATCCCAGTCCATGGCAAGATCGATTAAAATCGGACGTCGCTCTCCCCAGAAGACCAGCGAATATTCATAAGCGCCCTTACCCAAGATGTCCCCGGCCTTGATGTCGCTCAACTTCTCCATGGCCTTGTTCCAAACAATGACCCTTCCCTGGCGATCCACCGCAAAGGTGGGGTCTGGCAACAAGTCGATTATCTGCGCGTGTCTCCCCTCCAATTCCCAGAATTTGGTCTTGGCTTGTCTGGCTTGGCTTATGCCAAGGGCAATCCCCAGCAGGGCGGGCTCATTCTGAAACTGAACCATGGAGCCGGTGAAGTCGGCCCATGCTGCACCCCTGTGGGTGCTTAGTTTAAACCGAAAGCCTTCAGGCAAGACATCACCGGCTAAGTGGGCGCCGAGCTGTTTTTCCAAAAGCGCACGAGATTCGGGGTGCACCAGGTTCTTAAACGAGACGTTTTCCAGATCTGCCAAGCCATAGCCCAAGAGCCTCTCGCCGGCGGGATTCAGGTATTTGAAACAATCTTTTTGGATGACGAAAATCGCTGCGCCTAAGTTTTCAGCCAAGGCGAGGAAGAGAGATGCTTTTGGGCCTGCTCCAGAAGAAGCAATAATCGGATCGCACTTATTATCCTTAAGCCCCGCGGCATCTTCCGGCGGCTTGGCGGCTACCGGCTGGCGGTCGGATTTTTCCTGCGAACCCATTACCTGCCCTGCCCGGTTGGAGTAAGGCTCCAGATTGTTACCTAAAAACAGTATGCACGGGCTAGTCGCTAGCTGTCCATAGCCTGTGCCGGGCTATGACATCTTGAGCGGATAGGACTCCGCCTGAATGGCAGCATTATAATTGGATGTGGCGCGCCAAGGAGCTTGCGCCGGCGACTAGGCCAGAGCTTGCCGCACCAGGGAGAACAGCTCGCTGGGCTTGAAAGGCTTGGACAGCATGGGATAGCCAAAGCGCTCGATTTCGTCCATGAGTTCCTGGCGCACCGAACGGGTGCCGAAAAAGCCGCTGATGAAAAGGGCCTTGAGGTTGGGGTCCCTGCCGCGCAGCTGACGGATCATCTCCACCCCGTCCATGATGGGCATCACCACGTCGGTTATGACCAGTTCCGGGCGGAAGGACAGATGGGCCCCCATGCCTTGCACCCCGTTGGGGGCGGTTTTCACATGATAGCCTTCAAGGTTCAAAAGGTCGGCCAGGTTTTCCCTGAGCCCGTCTTCATCTTCCACCACCAGGATGCGCGGGTGGCCGTCGCTGGTGCGGGTTTGCCCGCCCAGAAAACGTGCAAGCTCATCATCGCTGGTTTTATCGAGACGCTCTTTCACTGCGTTTAATCTCCTCTGTCCCTCTTCCGCCGCCTTCTGATTCCTTTTGTGCAGGTCGGGGTGATAGACCTTGGATAGCAGATGGTAGGACGAGCGCACATAGCGCGCCGCCGCTTGGGGACCCAGCTCGGCCGCTATCTGCACCGCCTTTTCCAAGACACCTAAATAACGAAGATCTGTTTCAAGGTGATGCAATCAAGCACCCGCCAGTCTATCAACCAATAATGCAAAAAAGAGCATAACCGAAACCACGCCGTTGAGGGTGAAAAAGGCCATGGGTATGTTGGCCCGCTTATAGGCCACCAAGGCTTGCTCGGCGATCAAGATGACAGCCGCCAAGACCGCGCCGCCAAGGTAGATGGCGCCTAAGCCGAACAGCGGCTGCAAGGCAAAGAAGCCCACCAGGGCGCCCAGGTGCATGAGCCGGCTGGCCCAAAGGGCGCGCTGCAGGCCCAAGCGAGCCGGAAGCGAATGCAGCGCCTGGCCTTGATCAAAGTCGATGTCCTGGCAGGCGTAGATAACGTCGAATCCCGCCACCCACAGGGCCACCGCCGCGGCCAGCACCGCCGCGCGCCAATCCCAGGCGCCGGTGACCGCGATCCAGGCGCCCACCGGAGCCAAGGCGGTGGCCGCGCCCAGCCAGAGGTGACACAGCGCGGTGAAGCGCTTGGTGAAGCTATAACCCAGAATCCAAACCAGCGCCACCGGTGAAAGCATGAGCGCCAGAGGGTTGAGCAGAGCGGCGGCCAAAACAAAAACGCCGCAGGCCAGAGCCAACCACAGCCAGGCCAGGCCGGTGCTTACTTTACCGGTGACCAAGGAACGTCCCGCGGTGCGTGGGTTTAGGGTGTCAAAGTTCTTGTCGGCGATGCGGTTCATAATCATGGCCGCCGAGCGCGCCGCCACCAGGGCCACCACCAGCCAAAACAACCCGCCGGCGCTGACCGGTTTGACCTGGTGGGCCAGCACCACCGCGCTCAGGGCAAAGGGGAAAAGGAAGATGGTGTGGCTGAACTTGACCAGTTCTCCGAAATCATGGAGGCGTTGGGTGATAGCGTTCATCATGGCTAGATTACATGGCAGGAAACCCTGAAGGTTTTTGGCCCCGCCTTAAACCAGACCCCATTTCTTTAGCTTGGCCATGGCAGCGTCCTGGATATCTTTAGTCATCTCGATGCGGTCGGGCCATTCGCGCGAAAAGCCCTCCTCGGGCCATTTCCTGGTGCCGTCGATGCCCATCTTGCTGTGGAGCCAGGGAAGCTCGGCCGCATGATCCAAGGCGTCCGCCGGTCCCTTGCTGAACAGGATGTCCCGGGCCGGATCGATGTGGTTCAAGGCCTCCCACCAGGCTTCTTGCGGGTTCTGGACGTTCACGCTTTGGTCCACTACCACGATGACCTTGGCGAACATCATCTGTCCCTGGCCCCAAAGCGCGTTCATTACCTTATAGGCGTGGCCGGGGTATTGCTTGTTGATGGAAACGAAAACCAGATTGTGGAACACGCCTTCGGCGGGCATGTGATAGTCCACCACCTCGGGCAGCACCATCTGCAAGAGCGGGAGGAAGATGCGCTCGGTGGCCAGTCCCAAATAGAAATCCTCCATGGGCGGACGGCCTACCACGGTGGTGGGGTAGATGAATTTGCGCCGATGCGTGATGGCCGTCAGGTGGAACACCGGGTAATCATCGGCCAAGGAGTAAAAGCCGGTGTGATCGCCAAAAGGACCTTCGCGGCGCCAAGGTTCGGACGGGTCGACATAGCCTTCCAAGATCATCTCGGCTTCGGCCGGCACCATAAGGTCGCTAGTTACGCACTTCACGGTTTGCAAGGGCGAGCCCATGAGGAACCCGCTGAACATGAATTCGTCCATCACCGGCGGCAGCGGTGCGCTGGCGGCATAGACCGCGGCCGGCGGCCCGCCCAGGGCCACAGCCACCGGCAGCTTTTGCTTGAGCTCTTTGGCTTTCCGGTAATGGGCGGCGCCGCCCTTGTGGCGATGCCAATGCATGCCGGTGGTAAATTCATCGAAACGCTGCAGGCGGTACATGCCCGCGTTCTGTTTCCCGGTCTCAGGATCGGCGGTAATCACCTGGGGCAGCGTGATGAAGGGGCCGGCGTCCAAGGGCCAGCAGGTAAGAATAGGAAGCAGGTCGAGGCTGGCCGAGCGATCCAGCAGGCGCACCTCTTGGCAGGGGGCGTCCTTAACTCGTTTGGGGGCAAAGGCGGAGAGCTCCTTGAGCTTAGGCAGCGCCATGGTGATTTTGGCCCAAAGGCCTTCAGGCATCTCCATTTGCATGAGACCGCGCAGGCGCTCGGCGATTTCGTTGAAATCCTCCACGCCCAGGGCCAGGGCCATGCGCTGGCGCGAGCCGAACAAATTAATGGCCAAGGGGCAAGAGGAACCTATGACATTTTCAAATAGCAGGGCGGGACCGCCCGCCTTCATCATGGGTTCGCTGAGGGCGGTGATCTCCAGATAGGGATCGACTTCGTCGGTGACGCGCGTTAGCCAGCCGCGCGTGGAAAGCTCTTGGACGAATTCGCCGATACTCGCCGGGGCCCGCATAGATTCTCTCCTGCAAGCAGATCCTTGGTGGTTCCCAATATAGCTTAGCCAAGGTTGGGGCGCAATGCACCCGCGGCAGATTGGGACTCTCGATTAGGTTGGGGTGCAATTTCCAGCGCTCAACAAAACGGAGCCGGCATGATCTTGGAAGCATGAAATAGATAGAGCAGGCTTGATTGCATGCCGAATATATCTTGGCATCGTTGACATTACGGAAAAAAAATAATTTCATCATTCTCCAAATAAACATGGAAATGGTTGACTGCGCCGCAAATAATAGCTTAAATTATTTTTTCAAGGGGGATGATTGTTTCGAGAGATGATTCTTCTTGCTTAAGGGAATCAGGCCAATATAGCAAACTCTAAGGGAGGAATAGCTCATGGCCACTAAGAAACCAGCTGCCAAAAAGAAAGCCGCTCCTAAAAAGGCGGCTGCAAAAAAGCCGGCCGCTAAGAAGAAGGCTGCTCCCAAGAAAGCAGTAGCCAAGAAGCCTGCCGTCAAGAAGGCGGCCCCCAAGAAGGCGGCAGCCAAGAAGGCAGCCCCCAAGAAGGCGGCGGCCAAGAAGGCAGCCCCCAAGAAGGCGGCGGCCAAGAAGGCAGCCCCCAAGAAGGCGGCAGCCAAGAAGGCAGCCCCCAAGAAGGCAGCCCCCAAGAAGGCGGCGGCCAAAAAAGCCGGTCCCACCGTGAAACAACTGCAAGAACTGGCGAAGAAGAAAAAAATACCAGGCCGCTCCAAGATGAATAAGGCACAGCTGCAGGCGGCTTTAAAAAAGGCGCGCTAATTTATCGGCTGGCGTTGCGGGCATAATCACCGCAACTAGTGGCGTGGACCAGGCCCCTTAAAAGGGCCTGGAAGATAAATTTGCCATCGGCAGGTCCAGGACGCCTGCCAGGGAGGGATGTCTCGCCATTCCCTCCCTTTGTTTTGGGCTCCTGTCAAATCGCCGGGCAGCAAGAGCCGCGTTCGCCTTGGCTGCGCTGCAATCGTTTTGTTTGATAGGTCCTTATAGCTCGAATAGGCGGTTGGGAATAGGCGAAAGCACGGTGGCAGAGCCTTGGTCATTCACCGCCACCGTGTTTTCCAAGCCGATGGGCCCCTCGTCTAATACGATCTTCAATTCCAAGGCATAAACTTGGCCCGCTTGCACTACTGCCTGAGATCCAGACAGCAAGTATGGCGGCGCGCCCAACTCCAGGCCCACGCCATGGCCAACGAAGCGGATTCTATGGCCGGGGCGGCCCAGGAAGAATTGCCCCATACCCATGGCCTCGGCGGTTCGCACCGCAGCGTCGAATAATTCGCCGCTGATCGCGCCGGGCTTAAGGCGTTTAAGTATCTCGGCCTCAACCGCCTCCAAACAACGATGGGCCCGCATGAGCTGTGGGCTGGCCTTGCCCAGGCAATAGGTGCGGGTCTGGTCGGTGGAATAGCCCTCCAGGCAGATCGCCACATCCACGATTATGGGTTCGTTGGTTTTAAGCGGCTTCAGGCTGGCGCCCAGGGGAAAGGAGGGCCAGAGGCCCACCCCGCTGCAAGGGGCGTCCACCGCGCTGGGCCAACTGGCCTCGGGGCCGGATACCAGGTGCCAGGAGTACATGTCCATGTACGATGAGCGCGAGCGCACCAATGACACTCCGCCTCTTTTCATGGCCACGGCCAGAAACTCGCCCGCAGCCTGGATCTCGCTTTTGCCCGGTTTAAGAATATTGGGCAGCTCGCTAAATAACTCGGCAGTAAGCGCGCCGCAGCGGGTAAGCGCGTCCAGCTCCACTTGGTCCTTCACGCCTTTCAATTCCAGCCAGGGCTGGCAAGCGTCGCTCAGTTCCAAGTCCGGCAGCCGCCCCACCCAGCCCAGATATTCCCGGGCGGGCATAACATCCAGGGCCACGCCCAGCGCGGCGCCCTTGGGGAAGCACTCGTTTATAACCTCGGCAATCTGGCTGTATCCTTTAACCGCGGTTACCGCAAAGGGGCACTCGGCCTGGGCCCGCTCCTGGTGCCGCCGCATGAAAATCTGCAAGCGGCCCTGGTCGTCCACCAGAACCGCGCCCTGCTGCATGGTGCCGGCCAGGTAATAGACATCGGTGTTGCAGGTGAGTAAGAGGCCGGCCAAGCCCTCCCGGCGGCAGAGCGCGCCGGCCCGGGCCGCCCGGGCTTCCAGCGCCTCGCGCGGGACCAGGCGGTAGCTGGGGGGGAAATTCCATTTCACAACAGCGACTCGACTTCCCTCAGCCAGGTGTGGCTTAGCTCCAGGGCGGCGTTTAGGTCCGCCAGGTTGAGGAACGAGGCGGGGGTGTGGATATAGCGGCAAGGCACCGCCACGATGCAGGTGGGCACGCCGCCGCGGGAGAGGTGGATCGCCCCGGCGTCGGTGCCGCCGTAAAGCGGCAGCTTGCGCTGGCAGGCCACGCCGGCCTTGGCCGCGGCTTGCTCCAGGGAATCGACCAGCCGCCTCGGCACCACGATGCGGCCGTCGGCCACGGTGATAGCCGGACCCTTGCCTAAATGGGACGGCTGGCGACTCGCGCTCAGGCCGGGGGTGTCGCCCACCGTGGCCTCCAGGCAGAGCGCCAGGTCCGGCTTCAGGCCATAGGCGGCGGTGGTGGCGCCCCTTAAGCCCAGTTCCTCGCCAACCGCGAAGTTGAGCACCACCTCCACCGGCGGCGGCTCCTTAGCAAGGCGCTCGGCCAAGGCGCACAGGAGCGCGCAGCCGGCGCGGTCGTCCAGGTTGCGCGCGCGATAACAGCCGCCGGCCAAAGGACCCATACCCAGTTCCAAGACTCCTGGCGTGCCGGTTTTGATGCCCAGGGCCTTCACCTGGTCTTCATCCGCCGCGCCGATGTCCACGAAGGTCTGATCCCAAGGCGCGGACTTGTCTTTGTCGTTTTTCTCGCTGACATGGGGCGGGGCCAGGCCGATGACGCCCTCCACCCGCTGGCCCGGCTCGGGCTGCAGTATCACCCGGGAGCCCGGCAGAATGCGCTGATCCACCCCGCCCAGCGCCGTCACCCTGAGCCAGCCTTCCTTCTCCACCCGCTGCACCATGAGGCCGCACTCGTCCATGTGCGCGTCCAGCATCACCCGGGGGCCGCCCTCCGGTCCCAGCCAGGCCTGCAGGTTGCCCAGGCGGTCGACTTCCAGGCGGCGCGCCAGGGGCCTTAGGAACGCGGCCAAGGCGTCGCGGATCTCCTCTTCAAAACCGGCGGGGCCCAGGGGAGGACAAAAGGATTCCAAAAAGGCTTGCATGTCCATGACGGCTCCTAGGGAGGCTAGTGGGTCTGGGGCGACGGTTCGCTGGGGGGCGCGCTTGGGGCCTGAGGCTTTTGAAAAAAGGCCAGGAGATTGTAGAAGGCTTGGGGCGCGCTGGCGCTGGTGACCGGCACCGCGGCCAGGCGGCCTTGGTTCACCAGCATCTCGAAGAGGTCGTTGACTATGGTGGAAAACAGGTCCAAGTCGCTGGGCGATTGATAGTACGTAGCCAAAAGCTCGCGGAAATCCTCCCCCACCTCGAAATTGCTGATCGCCTCCATGAGGTGCACCTCGTCGCAGGTGCCCACGTAGATCAGATGGGGGCAGGCTTGGAGGGGCTTGATCTCCGGCCCCACTTGAACCTCGGAGTCGGCGCCGCAAAAGGGACAGGAGGCCTTTATAGTGTGGAGGTGTTCCTTTAAGGGCGGCGCGTAGCCGGCCAGGTCAATAGCGCCCAAAACCAAACGGGGATGCATGCGCCCTAAAAGCTCCAGGTTGGGTGCAGAACCGATGACCGCGCCGGCCCATTGGTACCAGGCCTGGACCATGACCGCCGGAGCCAGATCCGGCGCCATCCCGTCCAGGCCGTCGCCCAGGGCCATCCACAGGCGAAGCTCCGCGTCCGATTCCAACTCCGCCGCCTGCGGCTTGGCCAGCACCGCGCCGGCCAGTTCGGGCAGGCGGGGGTCCGGCTGATCCGGGTCCTGGCCCGCCGCGCGCAGGGCCCTGGCATAGATGGTTTCCAATTCGCCGCTGGCCGCCTCGGCCAGGTCATAATCGCTTTGGGCCAGGGCCTTGGCCAGAAAATCCTCCACCAGCTCGTATTCCTCGGGCTTCACCTGCCCCCGGGTCACCGCCGGCAGCGACATCAGGGTGCGGTGGAACAGGAGAGGGCGGTCAAAGCGCAGGCTGGCCAAAAGCTGGGCCAGCACCGCCGCGCTGTCGGCCATGTCCCAGAGCCAAGCCAGCGGGTCGCGCCCTTCGGCTTCGGTGGGATGGATTACCTCGCTGGCTAAAGCCGCGCGCACAAACAGGTCAAAGACCTCCGGCTCTTCCAGGCGCAAGAAGGTGGCTTGCCCGAAGCGGTAGGCCAGCCAGTCGTTCTTGAAAAGCGGCGCGAAAAAGGCGGTGTCCAGGATGCCCTGAATCTGGGCCAGGCGATTGTCTATGGGCTGGGGGACGTCCATGTTCTAGTCCTCGTGGCCGGGGTCTTTGAGGAAAAGCCCGTGATACTCTTCTTCCTCTAAATGCGCGCGCAAAAGGCCGCTAATGAGTTCGAAAACCTGGTCCATCTCCGCCTGCTCCAGCCTCGGCAGCAAAACCTTCAGGAGCGCGTCATCGGAAAACTTTTGCAAATAGACCTGCAAGGTGGCTTGATCGGTTTCCCGGTCAAAGCCATAGCCCACCAGGCCGGTGTACTTTTCGACGAAATCGTGGGAATGCTGGGGCATGGTAGCTCCGTTAGGTTATGCGAGGTTCATAGTTAACGAGTATAGCCAGAGCCCGGGGTGCGGTCAATTGATGGGCTCGCCCTGTTTAAGGGAGCGCCGCGCCAGCCAGGCGGTCAGGGTCACGGCCAGCACCAGGCGGGGCCCCAGCATCCAGAAGGCGCTGCCGCCCAGCAGCATGAAGATGGCGGTGTCTTCCACCACGGCATGGCAGGTTACCAGGAAAACCGCCAGGGCCAAGCGCTCGCGGTGAGACAGTTTTTCCTCCTTGCTCATGGAAAGGAGGATGCCGGCTCCGTATAAAAGCCCCAGGAAGATGCCGGCCAAAAGCGGCACTAAAGCCCCCGGCCCCAAACCCAGCCTAGCCAAAAGCGGCCCGACGCCTTTCCAGGGACGGGCGAACACGCCATAGGCCTTGGCGATTTCATAGCCGATCATAAGCGGCAGCACAATGGCCGCGATTTCGGCGCAGAGGATGAGGCCGTTCCAGACAGCGCCGGGCAAAAGGGCAAGGTAGGGGCTCATCAGTTGAGCGCCTTGAGCAGTTGGGCCAGCGCCAACCCGGCTGCCAAACCCAGGCCCAGGCGCAGCGCGGTCAACTGCCAGTGCCTTCCGGGCACCAGCCCGCGCACCACCGCGCCTTCCACCACCAGGGAGTGGGCGATGCCCAAAATCAGGCCGATGACCGACACTTGGATCCAGTCCAGACCCAGGGGAACCGCTACCGCCGCGGCGGCGTAAAGGTTGACCAAAAAACCGGCCGTCAGCACCGCCGCCGCCTCGGCCGGCAGGCCGAAGAGGCCCATCACCGGGGCCAGAAAGCTGGAAACATAAGCCAATATGCCGGATGCTTTAAGTATTTCAGTGGCGACATACAAAGGCAGGATGGTTTTTAGCAAAAACCATAAGAGGCCCCTGCTGCGGCCGAGTCCTGCCTGCAGGCCTTGGCGCCAGGGGGGCGCGGCTGGGGGCTGCTTTGGAGAATTAGTCGGCATGGTTCTAGTATTTACGCCTACTTGCCAAAAGGGTCAAGCCGGAGGGAAAAGGGCTTGACAAGGAGGGGGGCATTTATGGCAATCTGAAAATAAGTCAACTTTGGACTAACCTTAGTCCAATCTTCATGACGCAGACAAACTCACAATCCGGCTAGAGGTGGCATGGCTCCAACCCGTTCCATCATTTCCCGTCTGCCCAAACGCCGCAAGGCCTATGAAC
>Ga0307423_1000391_pt1 | contig 29645 bp, 21 predicted proteins | sample SalMarWE160310MG_FD_202154 | JGI IMG/M metagenome (GOLD analysis project Ga0307423, IMG submission 202154) | Salt marsh sediment microbial communities from the Plum Island Ecosystem LTER, Massachusetts, United States - WE1603-10 | ecosystem: Environmental > Aquatic > Marine > Intertidal zone >... | reverse complement strand
CAGGATATCGTGGTCCGTCCGCGGGTGGTCGCGGTTCATGGGGCACACGGGTGCGCCGCAGTGGTGGTGGATAGCGACGTGCGTGTGCGCATGGACGAGGTGCGCGCCCGGGTGGAGGAAGCACGCGCGCGTGCGGAGGAGGCGAGGGCACGGGCGGAGCAGGCGCGGGCGCGGGTCGAAGCGGCTTCCGGCGATGAGTTCCAGACGCAGCTCCAGGAGGCGATGGCGCGCCTGGAGCGGGAGCTCGCGCGGCTGGACGAAGGGGCGGGGGGCGGACGGTAGGGACAGGCGGCGCGGCTCCTCGGGGACCCCGGGCGGCAGCGACCGCCCGGGGTCTTCGTGTGTTCCGGAGCGCGTCAGATCTCGGCGCGCAGGGCCTCGGTCGGGTCGATGCTGGCCGCCCGGTGGGCTGGGATCCAACTGGCCACCAGGGCGATGGCGGACAGCAGCACCGCTACGCTTCCGAAGGTCACCGGGTCCACCGGACTCACCCCATACAGCAGCGAGGCCATGAGCCGCGTGAGGCCGACGGCGGCCACGAGCCCGACCGCCACCCCGCCGAAGGCGAGCGCGCCGGCCTGGCGCAGGACCATGCGGCTCACGTCCGCCCGCTCGGCGCCCATCGCCATGCGCACGCCGATCTCCCGGGTGCGCTGCGAAACCACGTATGAGATCACGCCGTAGATGCCCACGGCGCCCAGGAAGAGCGCGACGCCCGCCGCGATCGCCAACATGATGAGCGTGAAGGAGGTCTGCGTGGTCGAGCCGCTCACGATCTCGGCGAGGGTGCGCACGCGCGCCAGCGGTAGGTTCGGGTTCACCCCCCACACGGCCTCGCGGACCGCCGGCAGCAGCGCGTCCGGGTTGCCCGCCGCCGCGCGCACGGCGAAGGCCATCGAGCGCGGCGTCGTGGGGCCGTCCTCACCCCAGAAGTTCTCCACGAGCTGCGGCCAGTAGACCACGGTGACCGGATCCCTTCCCATCCCGTCGTCCCGCACGTCGCCCGCCACACCCACCACCTCGTACCAGGGGTGGCCTTCCCCGATTCCGGCCTGACGCACGCGCTTGCCGACGGCGGCGGCCGGGTCGCCGAACTCGGCCCGCGCCAGGTTCTCGGAGAGCACGACCACCTTGGCCCGGTCGTTCACCTCCTGCCAGGTGATGTCGCGGCCGGCGATCATGCGGTTGCCCATCGTGGCGAAGTAGCCCGGCGTGATCCACTTGTAGCGCCGGATGGGCGGGAGCTGACCGGGCTCCGCCGGATGGTCCTCGCTCTCCAGCGGGTCGCTGCTGTCCCAACCGTCCATCGTCACCGAGGAGCTGATGGCCGCGGAGGCCACCCCCGGGATCCCCTCGACGCGGCGCAGGATCTCCTGGTGCGTCTGCGCGACCACCACCGGGTCCTTGATCTCCGCCTCGGGGATCGCCACACGGAACGTGAGCACCTCACCGGGATCCCGGAATCCGGGGTCCACGGCGCGGAGCGCCTGGAAGCTGCGGATCATGAGCCCGGATCCCGCAAGCAGCACGAGGGCGAGCGCCATCTGGGCGACGACCAGCGTATTCCGGGCCAGGTGTTGCTCCTTCCCCGCGCTCCCGCCGCGGCCACCCTCCTTCAACGCGGTCACCAGCCGGGGCGAGCCGTAGCGCAGCGCCGGGAAGAGCCCGAACAACAGCCCCGCCAGCACGGACACCCCGAAGGTGAAGCCGAGCACCGGGAGGTCGATGCCGATCTCGTTGAGGCGCGGCAGGCTCTCCGGCCCGAGGGCCACCAGGAACTTCAGTCCGCTCCACGCCAGGGCCAGGCCGATCACGCCGCCGACCACGCCCAGCACCAGGCTTTCCAGCAGGAGCTGCCCGGTGATCTGGCGCCGTCCGGCGCCCATCGCCGTGCGGACGGCTATCTCCCGCTGCCGGCCCTCGGCGCGTACCAGGAAGAGGTTCGCGACGTTCGCGCACGCGATCAGCAGCACGATCGCCACCGTGCCCAGCAGCACCCAGAGCACGTTGCCCACGTTGCCGACCACATCCTGCTTGAGCGGCCGGACCAGCGCGCCGAAGTGCGCCTGGTCGAGCATCGACTGCGTGATGCCGCCCGGATAGCGCTCCACCGCCATGGGGACCATGCGCATTACGTCCGCGTCGGCCGATGCGATCGTCGCGCCGGGCTTCAGCCGGCCGATGGCCTGATAGCTGAAGTTGCCGACGAACACCTTGCTGCGGTCGAAGCGGAGCGGGAGGTAGACGTCGGGATCGAAGGCCAGGAAGCGGAAGTCGGCGGGAAGCACGCCGATGATCTCTCGAGGGGTGCCGTTCACCGTGAGCGTGCGGCCGATCACGCCCGGATCACCGCCGAAGCGCCGCTGCCAGTAGCCGTTGCCAAGCATCACGGTCTCGGGCGTGTCCGGCGTGTCGTCCTGCTCGGTGAAGGTCCGTCCGATGGTGGGCTGTACGCCGAGCATCGGCAGCGTCTGGTACGTCACCCCCATCGCGTCGACCTGCTCGGGCTCGGCGAGCCCGGTGATGGAGGCCTGCTGGTTGTCCCACATCCCCACGCTCTCGAACGTCCGGCTCTCGGCCGCGTACGTGAAGTGCAGGGCCGGGGACTGGTTCACCTCGTCGAAGCCGAGCCCGGGTGCGGTGTGCCAGATGCCCACCAGCCGCTCGGGGTCCTTGAAGGGGAGGGGCTTGAGCAGCACGCCGTCCACGACGCTGAAGATCGCGGCGTTGGCTCCGATGCCCACGGCCAGGGTGAGCACCGCGACCACGCTGAACAGCGGGGCGCGGAGGAGCTTGCGAACGGTGTAGCGGAGCTGCTGGCGGAGCTGGTCCACGGTCCCCCCTCCCATCGGTCACGTCGTACGGACGCGCCCCCCTACGGCCGTGCGTGAGCCGCGGTTTCGGGAGACCGGCTCGCCACTATTCGCTCCCCCCGCGCTCGCCTCTCGGCGCCTGTGCGCTCCCCTCCCAGTCGGGGTCCGCGCCCGCGATCCACGTGCGCGTGGCCGCGTCGTACTGGATCGCGTGGACGCGGGAGAACGAGCCGACGCCGGGGTTCTCGCGGATCTCGAGGCCCAGGGCGCGCATCTCGCCGACCTCGGCTGGGGTCCAGCCGATGCCGGGGGACGTCTCCACCTCCAGTGTGCGTCCAGACATGTAGACCCGCGGGGCCGCGAGCGCGTCGGCCAGCGTCATCCCGTCATCGATGACGCGCGAGATCACCTGCACCACGCCCGGCGGAATACGGCCGCCTCCGGCGGCGCCCAACGCGAGGAACGGCACCCCGTCCTTCAGCACCATGACCGGGGAGATCGAGGAGCGTGCGCGCTCCCCGGGCTCGACGTGGCCCAGGTAGCCGCCGAGCGTGGACGCGTAGAGGAACCCGAGCCCGGGTGTGACGACGGAGGAGCCCATGTTGGGTCCGAGGGTCTGCGTGAGCGCCACGAACATCCCTTTGCCGTCCGCGGCGGTCATGTGCGTCGTGTTGCCGCGGTCGTCCGGCTGCACGGGGAGGGGCCGCGGGGCGTCGACCCGCCCCGGCGGGGAGACCGTCCGGCGCGCCCCCGCCGGCGCCTCGATCCCCTCCGCCATGCGCGCGGCCCACGCCTTCGAGGTGGCGCGCGCGGCCGCCGTGTCCGTGCCCAGGCCGCGCAGCTCGCGCGCCGCGATCCCCAGAGCCTGCCCCTTCACCGCCGCCCACTGCGCTTCGGTCATCGAGGAGGGATCGAAGCTCTCCATGATCTGCAGCGCCTGGATCGACACCACCCCGGCAGACGGGACGTCGAGCCCCACGACCTCGTAGCCGCGGTAGGAGCCGCGCACGACGCGGCTGTCCTCGGCACGGTAGTCCGCGAGCGACTCGAGCGTGACCGCGCCACCGTGCGCCTGCATGTCCGCGGCGACTTTCCGCGCGATCTCGCCCTTGTAGAAGGCGTCGTGTCCGCCGGCCGCGATCGTACGCAGCGTGTTCGCGTAGTCCTTCTGCACCAGCATGTCACCCGGACGGCGGGGGGTGCCGTCCGGCTTCAGGTAGATGGCGGCGGTGCCGGGGAACTCCGCGGAGTGCTCCGCGTTGGCGGCCTCACGCCCCGCCTCCGCCGGGAGGACGCGGAAGCCGTTCTCGGCGTAGTCGATCGCCGGCGCCATGACCGTCGCGAGGGGGAGCGAGCCGTACTCCGCGTGCAGCCGTAGCAGCCCGGCCGCCGCTCCCGGCACGCCGACGACCGCATAGCCGTAGCCGGCCTGCGGGGCCGTGTCGGGATCGTACGTCATCGGCGCCTGCGTCGTGCCGTCGATGCCCCTGATGGTGCCGTCGGGGAGGCGGATGAGGATCTGGTTCCGCCCCCCGATGCTGTTCATCGTCGGCTCGACCACGGCGATGGCGAACGCGGTCGCGACGGCGGCGTCGGCCGCGTTGCCCCCCAGCTCGAGCATGCGCACGCCGGCCTCCGTGGCCAGTGGGTGCGCGGACGCGACGGCGCCGTCGTGGGAACGCGACGTCTGCAGCACGCTCTGGGCGTGCGCGGTGGGCGGAGCGAGGGCGATGGCGGCGGCGGAGAGCGCGACGAGCGCCGGGGTGCGAATGCGCATGAGTGGTCCGGTGGATCGGGGTGTGTTCGGGGCGCGGGGAGAATAAGGGCCCCGCGGGCCGGGGGCCATCGGAGCGATCGGCGCGCATCGCGGGGGGGACACACGGATCTTCCCCTCGACCCAACGGCCTTCCATGCGTATGGTGCCCGTCATGGCGCACACGTACGAACACGCGTTCTCCGTCGGCCCCGGCGACATCGACGGGTTGGGCCACGTGAACAACCTGGTCTACCTGCGCTGGATCCAGGAGGTGGCCGCCGCGCACTGGTCCTCCGTGGCCCGCGCCGAGGACCGCAGCGCCATCGTGTGGGTGGTGGTGCGCCACGAGATCGACTACGTGAAGCCGGCCTTCGAGGGCGACGGGGTCGTGGCGCGCACGTGGGTGGAGTCGTGGCACGGAGCGACCTCGGACCGGCGCACCGAGGTGCGCCGCGCCGCCGACGGCGAGGTGCTGGCGCGTGCCCGCACGGTGTGGTGCGCCCTGGACGCCGCGTCCCGAAGGCCACGCCGGCTGGCCGCGGCGGTGAGCACACCCTTCGCGGAGGAGGACGCTTGAGCGCCCGCGGTCACCCTGCGCGCGCATTTCCGGAGGCGGCCGGTTGACGACGTGGGTCGCGCTGCTCCGGGGCGTGAACGTGGGCGGCCACAACAAGATCCCCATGGCCGAGCTGCGGAAGGTGTGCGCGTCCCTCGGCTTCGCGTCCGTGGCCACGTACATCCAGAGCGGCAACGTCGTCTTCCGCGCGGACGGGAGGGCGGAGGAGCTCGCGGACAGGCTGCGTGCGGCGATCGCGGAGCGGTTCGGCTGCGACGTGCCGATCGTGCTGCGCACGGCCACCGACCTCGACCGCGTTCTCGCCGGCAACCCCTTTACCCACGCGGACGAGGACACGTCCAGGCTGCACGTCGGCTTCCTCGCGGGGGTGCCGTCGGCAGAGACGGTGGCGGCGATGCCACCCAAGCCCCCCGGCCGCGAGTCGTTCCACGTGGCCGGCGGTGAGGTCTACCTCCTGTATCCCGACGGCATGGGGCGGAGCAAGCTCACGACGGCGTACTTCGATCGGGCGCTGGGCACGACGATGACGGCCCGTAACTGGAGAACCGTGACCAGGCTCGCGGAGATGGCGCGCGACGCCTGAGGAGCGAGGGGCGTCCGGTCGACCCGACGGCCCCTTGTAGGCCGCTCGCGGCCGGCCGATCTTAGACTCGTCACCTGTCGACTCCCGCGGAGGCGGACCGATATGTCGGATGCCAGGAAGCGCCTCATCGTGGTGGGGGATCGCGTGCTGATCGCGCCCGAGGAGGGTGAGGACCGCACGAAGGTCGGCCTGTATCTCCCGGCCACCGCCGTCGACAAGCAGGCCGTGCAGGGAGGGAAGGTCGTCGCCACGGGCCCGGGCACCGCGGTGTCCGCGCCCACGGAGCTCGACGAGGAGCCGTGGAAGATCGGCGCCGCCGAGCCTCGGTACATGCCGCTGCAGGCCCACATCGGCGACTACGCCATCTTCTTCCGGCGCGCCGCCGTGGAGATCACCTTCGAGGGGACCCGCTACCTGGTGGTCCCGCAGGCGGCCATCCTCACGCTCGTGCGCGAGGAGGACGAGGAGGACGTGGGCCTTCCCCCGTTCTGACCGCCGTCCCGCGCCCAGGAGGGAGCGGTCGGTGAGCGTCGACCGCTACCGCTCCGTCATCTCCGATTGGTCCCGCTTCGTCGAGGCCGCGGAGCGCCCCGAGCCCACGGTCTTGCGCGTGCGCACGGGGCGGATCTCGCCCGGCGCGCTCGTCGCCCGGCTGGAATCCCAGGGCTACCGCCTTTCCCCCCTCGAGGGGATGCCCGCGTTCTTCCGCGTCGAGGAGGGGCCTCGCCCCGTCTCGTTCACGCTGGAGCACTGGCTCGGCCTCCTGTACGTCCAGCAGGCCTCGACCGGCGTCGCCGCGCCCGCCCTCGACCCGCGCCCGGGGGAGCGCGTGCTGGACCTGTGCTCGGCCCCGGGCGGGAAGTCCACGCACGCCGCCGACCTGATGGGTGACCGGGGCGCCCTCGTCGCCTCCGACGTGAGCGAGGGGCGCATCCGGGGGCTGCTCGGCAACGTCTATCGTCTGGGTCATTCGAACATCCTGGTGGTGGCCGGAGACGGGCGTCTGTTCCCTGAGGGGGCGCACTTCGACCGCGTGCTTGTGGACGCGCCGTGCTCCGGCGAGGGAACGTTGCGCCGCCGCGGCGGACGACCGCCGCAGCAGTCGCGCTCCTTCGTGGGGTACGTCACCCGGGCGCAGGAGGACCTCCTGCGCCGGGCGATCCGGCTCACGCGTCCGGGAGGCACTGTCCTGTACGTGACGTGCACGTTCGCCCCGGAGGAGAACGAGGCGGTGGTGAGCCGCGTGCTCGCCGACGCCCCCGTCGAGCTCGACCCGCTGGAGCTTCCCGTGCCCCACGCGCCGGGCCTCACCCGGTTCGAAGGGGAGGCGTTCGATCCGCGGCTGGAGGGAGCGGCTCGCATCTATCCGCACCACCTCGACTCCGGCGGGCTGTTTCTGGCGCGGCTGCGTCGCCTGGACGCTCCCGACGCGGACGACGCGGGGTCGAGCGCGTGGTCTCCGGTCCCCCTCGTCTTCCCCGACGACGGGATGGAGGAGACGGAGGCCGGGCGGCTGGTCGAGGCGGGGCTCGAGGCGCTCGACCACTTCGGCGTGGACGGGAGGGTCTTCGACGGCCTGTCGTGGATGGCCCGGGGCGGCAGGCTGTGGCTGCACGGCCTGCCCGCGTGGCCGGTGCCCGGGTGGGCCGAGGGGGCGTGGCGCACCATCTCGGTCGGCTTCCGCGCGATGGAGTTCGACACGTCGGGGCGCCCGCGGCCCACGAACGACCTCCTTCAGTGGCTCGGCGATGCGATCACGAAGAACGCCGTGGACCTGGACGACGACGAGATGCTCGCCGCGTGCGCCGGCCACCCGGTGCCGCGGGAAGAGACGCTGCACGGGCTCCTGGCCCTGCGCTATCGCGGTGCGGTCCTGGGGCGGGGGGCGGCCACGCCGGAGGGGGTGCGGAACGAGATCCCCAAGACGCGGAGGCGCGACCTGACGGCGGTCGTCGAGGGGGCCGACGGCGAATCGGCTACGGACCCGGAGTGACCCGAGGCGAACCGACCCCGGCCGACCCTACTTGCCGGCCATCTTCAGGATGTCGTCCAGCGGATTGCCGTCGCCGTCGAGGTCGAGCATCGACGCGAGTCCGCCCACCCCCTTCCCTCCTCCGCCCGCCCGGCCGCCGAGCAGCCCTCCGAGCAGGCCGCCGAGCCCGCCGCCCCCCGCCGACGGCTCGGCCGCGGCCTGGCCGGCGCCCTGGTGCTGGTTCGCCATGAGGCCGGTGACCAGCATCGCGAGCATCGGTAGCATCTTCTTCAGGATCGACGGATCCAGCCCCGACGACGTCGACGCACTCTGCGCGACCGTGCGGCTGACCTCCTTGGATCCGAAGATCTGTCCGAGCACGTCGTTGCCGCGGCTCACGTTCGTCGGCTGGGGTGACAGCACGTCGTCGAGCAGGCTGCCGCCGCCGAGCTTCCCCAGGAGGCCACCGAGCCCCTCGGGCCCCGCCCCCTGCGACCCTGTCTGCTTCTTGAAACCACCGAGGATCGCCGGGAGGAGCGCGGCGGCCCCGCTGGCCGCCTGACTCTCGCTGACGCCCAGCTCTGTTGCCATCGATTGGAGGCCGCCGGTCTGGGCGAGGAGGTCCGTGATGTTCATGGTACGCTCCGTCAGGGTTGGGTTGCGGTCCCGGGAGTGGCGGGACGGCGCACTCGAGTCGGGCGTCGAGCTCGTGGCTGGCTCAAGCAAGTGTACTCTAGCGGTATTCGAGGGCCGCCACCACGGGAGAACGGCCCTGCCCGGCGCGATCGGGCGATCGTCGACCCCGACCTCCCGGCGAGGGCACGAAGTGCGGTCAGAGTGACAGCCCCGCCAGACCCAGCACCCACCGGAAGAGCACGACCGCACCCACAGCCGTGCCCGCCGTGACGCCGAAGGTCGCGGCCAGGACCATCCCCACCACCAGCCGGCTCGCCCGCACGGTCGCTGCGGGGTCGGCTACCAGGCGCTCCAGTAGCACCAGGTTCCGGCGGTTCGCCTTCCAACCCAGGTCGAAGAGATCCCCCAGGAAGGGCACGGATCCCACGGCGGCGTCCACCAGGGCATTTCCCGCCATTCGGAGGATGACCGGGGCCGGTGCGCCCAGGCGGGCCGCGGCCACCACCAGGTGCATTGAGGCCACCCACCCCACCCAGTCCCCCAGGCCGGGTAGCAGCCCGAGCAACGGATCGAGCCCTACCCTCCGTCCAGTGCCTGGAACGCGCACCAGGTCGTCGAGGACCATCGCCACCACGCGGGCTTCACGCAGCGCTCGGGGAGCCGGGGTCAGGGACGGTGATTCCATCCCTCGGGGTTGGCCTGCCACGTCCCCTCGTGAAACCGGGTGGCTCGTGACGATCCCGGCGACGCACCCGCGTCGCGGGACGCCCGGTGGCTACGGTCCGTCAGTCCCGCCCCTGCACGATCGCGGCGATCGTCCTCCCGGCGAGGTTGAACACAGACTCGAATCGACCCTTCGCCTTGGTCTTCGCGCCTTCTCGAGGCACTCCCTGGCCCTGGGCGATCACGTAGATCGAGCCGGTGCCGTCGTCGACCTGGTACGCGCCCGCGCCGAACAGCCCGGCGCTCCGCGTGACCGTGCCCTCCACCTGGACCGTCCGGCCGTCGTAGCGCTGAGGCTCGTCGAGCAGATCACGGATGCGCAGCGTGGGCGCGCACGCGCCGAGGCCGAGTCCGAGCAGGGCCGAAAGGAGCAGGCGGCGGCGCGAGCGCCCGTGCAGGTTCGGGGTCGTCATGGTGGTTTCCACCCTCGTTCGGTTCCGAGAGCCTCAGGGGTGCATCAGGCCCGTCCGGCCCAAAGCTGCCCGCGCCGCACCGGGTGTGCAAGAGCCGGGCCGCGACCGCATCGCACCCGACCGCCGCCCCCTCTGGCACCCTCCTAGGCCCGCTCGATCTCGACCCGGAGCCGGTCGAGGGACGACTCGACGACGGCCACCTCGGCCCGAGCCTGCTCCAACGCCTGCCGCTGACTCTCCACGAACCGCCGGTAGGGCGCCATGGTCTCCTCGATCGCCTCGACCGCGTGACCGATCTCCTTGTGGGCCTGGCGCTCCAGGGCTCCCGCGAGCTGCTGGCGAAGCGCCTGGATCCGCTGCGCGAAGCGACGCTTCGCTTGTTGGCGCTTGCGGGGAATCAGGTAGAACCCGCCCACGGCCAGCGCGATGGCGAGGACGGTGCCGGTCACGTCGGCGGCTGCGCCCGAGATCAGCGTGGCGACGATGGTGCCGATCCCGACGGCCCCAACCTCGGCGAGCGCGGTGGCGGTGAACGTGCCCTGCACCTCGTTGGCGATCTTGCGAGCCTCCTCCTCCCGGTTGTACTCGCCGATCACCCGCTCGGCAACGCGGCCGATGGAGTCGAGGAGCGCCTGCCTGTTGTACTGGAATCCACCCGCCCGGCGGGGCGCGTCCCCGGGGGCTTCGGCCTGGCGCCGGTCGATGTAGCGCTCCACCTCCCGCCACACGGTCAGGTTCCGCTCCACGATCCAATCGACGACCCGGGCCGCCGCCTCCTCGATCCGCTCGGGCGTGTCGGCGATGACGCGGCTCTCGAAATCACGGCGCAGGGCGTCGCTGTCGAGCAGCGACTTGATCCGCCCGATCCGGATCGTCTCCTCGAAGAACGCCGCGCCCCGCCGCTCCATCTCCAGCAAGAGCGTGTCGATCTTCGCGAGTCGTCCTTCCAGGTCGCCGAGCATGTCCTGGTGATAGGACGAGAGCTGCCGGTCGATGTCCTGGATCGCTTCGATGTCCGCGGCCAGCGTCTTGAGCCGCTCGAAAGCGATCGTCTTGTAGCGCCCGGCGAGTCGGAGGCCCACGTTCAGCGGGTTGAGAAGCTTCAGCCGCACGCGCTCCTCCTGGTCCAACGTCTCCAGGAGGTAGGTCTGGACCTCGTCGAACCCGCTGGACGACCAGAGTGACGGCTCGCTCCCCTCGAGCGCCTGGAGTGCCCGCCGCGCCGACACGGCGAAGATCTCCGGCTCGCGACCCAGCAGCTCTGCGGCGTTGCGCCGCACGAAGTCCCTGACCTCGGTTCGTTCCGGTTCCGATTCGAGGATGTCGATCTTGTTGATCACCACCACGATCTTCTTGCCCCACTCCCGGATGTGCTCCAGGAAGGCCCGTTCCGTCTCCGTGAACGGTCGGTCGGCGGACGTCACGAAGAGCACCAGGTCGGAGCGCGGCACGAAGTCCCGCGTCAGCTCCTCGTGCCGCCGGATCACGGCGTTGGTGCCGGGTGTGTCCACCACGTTCAGCTCGCGAAGCAGCTCGGCGGGGTGGGTACGATGGACCACGAACGGCTCCACCGCCTTCTCGTCCGCCTCCTCTGCCCAGCGCAGGAGGGTGATCCGATCGGTGGTGGGGGTCACGCCCTCCGGCAGCACACGCTCCCCGATCAGGGCGTTGATGAAGCTGGACTTGCCGCTGTTGAACTCCCCCGCCACCACGAGCAGGAAGAGCTGGTCGAGCTGGGCGCGGGCCCGCCGCAGGTGACGCGCGTCGTCGCTCGCCGTGGCGTCGAAGGTGCGCAGCGCCGCATCGAGCCGTCCCAGGAGCTCGGACTCGCGGTCCCGAAGCTCCTGCTCGCGCCGCGAGAGGATCCCTCCTCGCCCGCGGAGCTTGCCGAGCACCACCGCGCCTCCCTGGTTCGGTGCGGAAAAGGGCCGTGCCATGAGTCCGCTGACGGTGCACCGTCCGGCGGGTCCGCGTCAATACGGAGTCACCGCCTCCGCAGGGCGACCGTCGCCCCGCCGCTCTCCACGAAGCGAATCACGTAGGCCCCGAGGACGGATTCGCTCCCTGCTAGGACGTAGAAATCGTGGAAGCCCGCCCCCGTCGCGGTCAGCGACGCCTCCGCGTCGGCCGGGAGCCAGGGCGACGCGCCGGCGGGCGCCCCGTCCGCAAGGTGGAGTAGCCGGAAGGGGAAGTCCGCCACCGCGGTCACGGTCATGTCGCGTCCGGGCGCGAGGATCGCGCTGTACCCGTCGGAAGGCCTCGGGCGGTCGGGCTCGTCCGCCGGCGCCCGCTCGCAGTCGTCGGGCGCCATGCGCGCTTCCGCCACCGATCCATAGGTGATCGAGGTCTCTCGGCCGCATCCTTCTTGGGGCACCGCGACCGGGACCGTCGACAGCGTGTAGGGGCCCTGGGGCGCCGACTGCGCGGTGGCTGCCCGGGCGAAGGACGACGCCCTCAGCTCGTATTCCCCGGGCGGAAAGAGGTGCTCGCGAGTGAGGGAGTATGCGGTGTCGCTTGCCCATCCCGAGAGCTGGTCGGCGCCGAGGTAGGTCGGCACGAACGGCAGGTACCCGACGGTCGCGAGCGTCACGTCGAAGAGCGTCGGAGTGTCGAGCGTGAGCAGGTACCGGTCCCCGAGCCTCGCGTCCTGCTCGAAACAGTCGGTCGCGGCGTCCAGGACGCCGGAGACGCTCTCTCCCAGCGCGAGTGGAGCCGGTGCCCCCGCGCACGGATCGACCGGAACCGACGGATCGGCCACGGAGCTGCAGGCCGTGAGGCAGAGCGTGGCGAGCACGATCCGGGGGATCACCCGGGGGCACCCTCCAGCGTCCGCACGAACTGCGCATCCGCCGGCGCCAGCGGCAGCCCCTCGAGCTCCGCCGCCGTGAACCACCCCACCTCCGAGTGCTCGAGGGCGACCGGCTCGCCCTCCGTATCGACCTCGACGAAGTGGATCACGAAGGGCGAGTCTGCGTCGGAAGCGCTGAACAGCAGTTCACCCGCGGAGACGGCGCGGATGCCCAGCTCCTCTTCCAGTTCGCGATCCGCCGCGCTCAACAGCGCCTCGCCCTCGTGCAACTTGCCGCCCGGGAACTCCCAGAGGCCGCCGTGCCGCTTCTCCTCGGGGCGTCGCCCCAGGAGGTAGCGGCCGTCCCGGCTGATCACGGCGGCGATGACGGGGATGGTCTCCAACGGCTACTCCGCCCGCAGCGCGTCGATGGGGTTCACCCGGGCGGCCCTCCGTGCCGGGAGCCAGGTCGCGAAGGCCAGCACCGCCAGGAGCAGGAGCGGAGCGGCGACGAAGGTGATCGGATCCCGGGTCGACACGTCGAAGAGGATCGCGCCCATGAGCCGCGTGAGCGCCAAAGCCCCGACGAGCCCGACCGCCACCCCCGCCATGGCCACCACGGCGCTCTGGCGGAACACCATGGTGCGGATGTCCGCGCCGGCCGCGCCCAGCGCGACGCGCACGCCGATCTCGCGCGTACGCTGGCCCACCACGTAGGAGACGACGCCGAACAGCCCGATCGCACCGAGGAAGAGAGCCACCCCGGCGGCGATGCCCAGCAGGATCATCGTGAACGACGTCTGCGCCACCGAGCGCGCCATGATCTCGTCCATGGTTCGCACGGTGGTGATCGGCACGTCGGGCCCGAGGCGGCGCACCACGTCGCGTATGGCCGCCACCGGCGGGGTGGCCTTCCCGTCACCCCGCACCACCAGGTACATGCGGCTCATCCCCGGATAGCTCCAGTTCCCCACCACCATCGGCAGGTACGCGACGGGACGCACCTCCTCGCGCAACCCGAACTCGTGCGCGTCCGCCACCACGCCCACGACGTGGGCGAACTCGGCCTCTTCGTCCCACTTGAGGCCCTTCCCGAGTGCGGATCCGCCGAGGTATGCCTTCTCGAACGCCTCGTTCACGAGGAGCACGGGTGCGCCGCCCTCCCAGTCCGCACGCTCCAGGTCGCGCCCCTTCAGGAGCGGCTGCCCGATCGCCTTCAGGTAGTCCGCGCCCACGGCCTTGTACATCGCCACCGGCGGGAGCCGGCTCTCGTCGCGCGGCTCCCCCTCGATGTAGAACGAGCCCCCGTTGGCGTCCCCCTCACCCATGGGCGCGCGGCTCGTCAGGCCCACGGCGGTCACCCCCGGAAGCGCGGCCACCTCGTAGGCGACCCGCCGGTAGAAGGTCGCTCCTTCCGCGTTCCGGCCCCGGATCCCCTCGCCCAGGCTCATCCCCACGGTGAGCGCGCCCGACGGATCGAAGCCGGGGTCGACGCGCCGGAGCCGATCGAAGCTGCGCAGCATGAGCCCCGATCCCACGAGGAGCACCAGCGCCAAGGCGAGCTGGGCTGTCACCAGGAAGGAGCGGGTCCGATGCCGCTCGCGGCCGTCCGTCGACCCGCGCCCGCCGTCCCGCAGGATGCGCGCCAGCGCGCCGGCACGATACCGAAGCAGCGGAAGCGCCCCCAGGAAGAGGCTCGCCCCGACCGAGACCACCGCCGCGAACGCGAGGGAGGTACCGTCCACGGAGATCTCGCGAAGGCGGGGAAGGGCGCCGGGTCCGTGGGCCACCAGGATCGTCACGCCGCCCCACGCCAGCAGGACCCCGACGAGGCCACCCGCCGCGCCGAGCAGCACCGCCTCGGCGAGGAAGCCCGCGGCGATCCGCCCCGATCCCGCACCCATCGCGGCTCGGACGGCCAGCTCCTTCTGGCGGGACTCCGCCCGCACCAGGAAGAGGTTCGCGACGTTCGCGCACGCGATCAGGAGCACGACGCCGACCGTGCCCAGGACGATCCACAGCGCCCGCGCGACGTCGTCTCCGATCAGACGGTCCTGGTACCGCTCGACCGTGACGGACCAGCCGGCCTGCTCCAGGAAGCCGGGCGTGAGATCGGGGAAGAAGTCGTACAGACGCGATTGGAGCTCGGTTGCGCGCTGCTGCGCCTGCGCCACGGTCACGCCGGGGGCAAGGCGCCCGACGGCCTCCATGCCGAAGGCTCCGAAGGTGCCGTTGGGGTCGATCGCCACCGGCACCAGGGCCACGGCATCCTCGTCGGGAAAGGCGAAACCCTTCGCCATGACGCCCACGATCTCGGTGGACGTCCCGTCCAGCTCGATGGTACGGCCGAGTACCCCGGGGTCCGCGCCGAAGCGGGTCCTCCACGTCGCATCCGTGAGGATCGCCACAGGAGGGGCGCCCTCCGCGGCGTCGGCGGGGCCGAAGGGGCGACCGAGGGCGGGCCGCACCCGGAGCACGTCGAAGATCTCCGGCGTCACCGCCGTGAGCTCCACGCGCTCCGGCCGATCGCCGCCCACCAGGTTGTGCTGTGCCTGCGTGAACGCGCCGAGCGACGAGAAGAAGCCGGCGTTGCCGTGGTAGAAGTTGAGCGTCCCCTCGGAGTTGTTGAGCTCGGGAAGGTCGAGGGCGGGCGCGTGGTGCGCGATGGACACGATCCGGTCGGCGTCCGGATAGGGCAGGGGACGCAGCAGCACGGCATTCACAACGGTGAAGATCGCCACGTTGGCCCCGATGCCCAGCGCCAGCGTCAGCGCCGCCGCCGTCGTGTAGCCGGGCCTCCGCCTCAAGGCGCGCGCCGAGACCCGCACGTCGCTCATCCAGCTCATCAGTCGCTCCCCCACCGAGGGTCGGGGTCCGGCGCCCGACCGGTCGCCGCGGCCGCGCACGGCCGCCCACCACTCCACCGGAATCCGTCGTGCTACGTCCGTCAGCGCGGCGAGACCCGCTCCGGCTGCTGCCCCCGTCCCGCCTCTCGCGTGGCATGCGCGCAGCGTGTCCTCCAGGTCCCGCTCCGCTTCCGCGAAGTATGTCGCCCTGAAACCCGCCGGAAGCGCCCGCGTCGCAGCGCGGAAGGCCGCCAGCGCCAGGCGCACGCTCGTGGGGCGGCCTCCGTTCATGCTCGCCCCGTCGCGGCGCTCGCGCGCGCCGCATCCACCAGCGCCTGCAATCGGTCCGCCTCCGCCCGCAGGACATCCCGGCCCAGCGGCGTGAGGCGGTAGTAACGGCGACGCTGGTCGTCGTCGGGATCGTCGTCGCCTTCGAGGGGCTCGATGAGCCCGGTCTCCGTCATCTCGCGCACGGACCCGTAAAGCGTCGCCGGCCAGAGCTTGAGCGTGCCGCCCGTACGTTTCTCGACGCGTTCCCGGATGGCGAACCCGTGGCGCGCTCCGTCGGCGAGTGCGAGGAGGATGTGGAACCAGGCGGGCTTCAGCGGCAGGTGGGCCTCGTGGCTCATGGCGGACCTGAGATACGGTGGCGGCATTCGCGGGGATCCCGCGCAGATCAGTATGAATCCATACCGATACTATTTCATACTGGTTTCGGCGTCCAGAGGCGACCCTCCCCCCGCGCCCGGCATCCGGCTCGGCGTGGGCGCGGCGCTCAGCGGCTCCGCCCCGGCACGGTGGCCACCAGCACCAGCGCGGCCACCGCGGCCGCAGCGGCGCCGAAAGCGAACGGCGCAGCCGGCCCCAAGCCGGACCACCCGGCGAACCCCTGCCAGAGGAGCCCCGCGAGGAGCGAGGCCGGCAGCGTGGTGATTCCGATCACCGCGTGGTAGGTGCCGTAGGCGATGCCCCGGCGCTCGGGCTCCACCAGGTCCGCCACCAGCGCCTTGGACGCGCCGGCGACGGCACCCATGTAGACACCGTACACGGCGAAGAGCAGCACGACCTGCGTGGTGGTGTGCGCCAGGGCGAAGCCCAGGTAGACCATCGCGTACACGCACCACGCACCCAGCACCACCCACTTGCGAGGCACGCGGTCGGCCAGCGTACCGGCGGGAACGGAGACTGCGGCGTACACCACGTTGAACAGCAGGAGCATCCACATGAGCCCCATGACGCCTAGCCCGCGCTCCTGCGCCCTCAGGATCAGGAACGCGTCGGAGGAGTTCCCGATCTGGAAGACCGTGGACGCGATCACGAAGGCGCGGAACCCCGGGCTCATCCCCCGGAGGGTGAAGCGGGGGCCGCGCGCGGCCCCCCCGGCGACGGGAACGTCGCGCGCGCCTACCGCGAGCATCGCCACCGCGAGGAAGGCGGGCAGCAGGCTCCACAGCACGAGGCGGTGGAAGGTGCCGTGCTCCAACCGCAATGCCCCGCCCTGCGTCGCGTGGACGATGGCGAGGGTGGCGGCGAGCCCCACGACGGCCCCGACCGTGTCGGACGCACGGTGGATCCCGAAGGCGAGTCCGCGCCGAGAGGCGTGCACGGAGTCGGCCAGGAGGGCATCGCGCGGGGCCGTGCGCACGCCCTTGCCCACGCGGTCCGCCCATCGGATGGCCGCCACGACCGGCCAGCTCGCGGCCAGGAGGTAGAAGGGCTTCGAGGACGCCGAGATCCCGTACCCGCTCACCGCCAGCCACTTTCGGGCGCGAAGGCGGTCCGACAGCCAGCCCGACCAGAGCTTCAGGATGCTCGCCGTCGACTCCGCCAGCCCCTCCACCACGCCCACGGCCCAGGTGCGCACGCCGAGCACGTTCGCGAGGAAGAGCGGGAGGACGTTCTGCAGCATCTCGCTGGAGACGTCCGTGAGGAAGCTCGTGACGCTGGCGACCCAGACGTTGCGGTGCAGGTGCCCCGGCGGCGGCTCCCCCCGGGGGGACGATTCGGCGGACATGGCCTCAGATCCCGATGGCGATCCCAAGCGCGATGGACACGGCGCCGAGCAGGACGAGGCCGAGCCAGAGCGGGGCGGTGAATCGGATCCACTCCTCGAAGCGCACGCCGGCCACGCCGAGGATCGCCATGAGCGCGCCGTTCGTCGGGGTGATCAGGTCGCACAGCCCTGCTCCGTACTGGTAGGCCAGCACGGTCACCTGGCGGGAGAGCCCCAGGAGGTCGGAGAGCGGAACGAGCACCGGCATGGTCAACACGGCCTGTCCGCTCACGCTGGGCACCGGCACGTGGATGGCGGTCTGCGCCACCACCATGCCGAGGGCGGAGGCGAGGAGGGGGAGCCCCTCCAGCGGCGAGAACAGCCCGTGCACGATGGTGTCCACGATGCGCCCGTCCTGCAGCACCACGTAGATGGCGCGGGCGAAACCGATGAGGATGGCCGCATAGGCCATCGATTGGAACCCCTTCACGTACGCCTCGGCCGTCCCGCCCACGCCGAGGCCCGCCAGCCCGCCCACCACCACGCCCATGATGAAGAAGGCGGCGCTGAGCTCGTTGAAGCCCCAGTCCCACAACATGATCCCGAGGACGACCACCACGAACGTGGCGACCACGATGCCGAGGATGAGGAGGTCGGTGCCGCGCAGCGGCTCCGTCCGTCCTCCGCCCACCTCGTGCGCCTCGATGCGGGTCATGGCGGCGTAGCGCATGGTGGCACCCACCCACAACACGAGCGCGACGACGAGGAAGACGATGCGGAACCCCGCACCCGACAGGAGCGGCAGCTCGGCGAGCTTCTGGGCGATCTGCACCTGGAAGGGGTTGATCGGGCTGAAGGACGAGCCCACGAACGCGGCGCCGGCGGACATCGCGACCGCGACGAGCGGGGTGAACCCCATGCGCGTGCTGAGCACCAGCAGCACCGGCACGAGCGCGATGATCTCCTCCTGCATGTTCTCCACCACGCCACCCATCGCGAAGAAGAGCGACACGACGGGGATCACCATCAGGTCCTTCCCGTGCAGGAGGCGCACGAGCGCCCCCACCCCCCGCTTCAGCGTCCCGGTCTCGTCGACGACCGTGAAGGCGCCGCCGACCAGGAAGACGAGAAAGACCACGTCGGCGGCGTCGATCAGGCCGCGCGGCAGCGCCACGACCGCGCCGAAGGGGCCTACGGGAGACCGCTCCACGCGGTGGTACGTACCCGCGACCACCACCGTGCGCCCCGTGGCCTCATCCAGCGTGCGGTCGTACTCGCCGGCCGGGAGCACCCAGCTGCCCGCCGCCGCCAGCAGCACGCACCCCGACAGGAGAACGAGGGGGTGGGGAAGGCGGAAGCGGGGCCGCGCCCGGCCTGTCACCGCCGTGACTCCCGCTCGGGCGTCGACGGGCCGGAGAGCGGCAGCGCCTGGTCGAGGGCGAGGAGCGTCAGGAGGGCGGTGCGGAGCGCGTCCATGTACTCCCCGGGGTCGATGTTCTCGAAGTCGTCCGTGGGGCGGTGATAGTCGGGATGGTCCTCGACACCGAGGTACACGAAGGGGATGCCGGCGTCGTGGAAGGGCCCGTGATCGGAGGAGTGCGTCCAGTCGTCGCCCTCGGGGGCGTCCGGCGCGTCGTGGCCGAGACGCAGGTCGAGCGGCGCCTCGGCGGCCACCCGCTCCAGCACCGGGCGCAGGGCGGGCGTGTGGTACGCGCCGCCCGCCCATAGCACCCCGGCGGTGCGGGCCACCATGTCGAGATTGAGGTCGAGGGCGATGGAGTCGAGGGGGACCGGCGGATTCGCGACGAACGCCCTGGACCCGCGCAGACCCGCCTCCTCGGCGTCGAACGCCGCGAAGATCACCGAGTGGCGCAGCGTTGCGTCGCGCAGCGCCCGCGCCATCGCCACGAGGCCCACGCAGCCCGACGCGTCGTCGTCGGCGCCGTTGAAGATCTCGCCGCTCCGGACGCCGAGATGGTCGTAGTGGGCCGAGACGACGATGTAGCGGCCCTTGAAGGCGCCGCCGGGGACCACGCCGACCACGTTGACGCCCGTGTGGGCTTCCGGAGACGCGCGCCCCTGCCAGGTGAACGAACGCTCGAAGCCGTCTCCGATCGGACGGACGCCCGCCCCGACGAGCTCCGCCGCCAGGTATGCGCGCGCCGCGGCGCCGCCGGGCGTCCCGGTGCCACGGCCCTCCAGGGAGTCGGAGGAGAGATGGCGCAGTTCTTCCAGGATCCTGACGCTGTCGGCGCCGAGGAGGGCGACCGGATCGACCGGCTGCGCGTCGGCCGCCGGGGCCCCCGAGGAGCATGCTCCCAGGGCGGAAGCGCAGGCCAGGAGCGCCGCGCAGAGCGCTCGGCGAGAGGCGGATCGGATTCGCATGGCGCACGAAGGTACCGCCCCGCGGCGCGCGGGGCACGGGCCCGCTGGACCCGGCGTTTGACGGCGGGCCCGGTGCGTCGGAAGTTGGACGCGCGAGAGACTCCCGAGCTCCCGGGCATGAACCGACGCATCGTAGGCCCGCCTTCGGATCCCACCCTCCGCTACGCGATTCTCGGCGTGGCGGCCGGAGTCATTTTCCCGTTGGCGGCCACGGTGGCGCAGATGAGCCTCAGCGGCCTGGAGGCCTCGCTCGCGGCGCTGATGGAGGCGCAGCGGGGCGAGCCCCTGCTGTGGATCATCGACACGGCGCCCATGGTCCTGGGGACTCTCGCGGCGCTCCTCGGGCGCCACCAGTCGGTTATCCGCAAGCTCCAGGAGGAGCGCCGCGCCGCGGACGTGGACCGCTTCTTCCAACTCTCCCTCGATCCGCTGTGCATCGTGGCGATGGACGGCCACTTCCGCAGGGTGAACCCCTCGTTCACGCGCGTGTTGGGACACGAGGCCGAAGGTCTCGCCGCCATCCGCTTCCTGGAGCTGGTACATTCCGACGACCGCTCGTACGCCCTGACCCAGACCCAACGCCTCGAGGCCGGCCAGTCCGTCGCCTACTTCGAGGTCCGCTGCCGGCACGCGGACGGCTCCTACCGCTGGATCGCATGGAGCGGCATCCCAACGACCGACGAGAACGTGGTCTACGCGGTGGGCCGTGACGTGACCGAGGCGAAGCGCTCGGAGCGGGCGCTGATCCAGGCGAAGGAGGCGGCCGAGGCCGCGAACCAGGCGAAGAGCGAGTTCGTGGCGAACATGAGCCACGAGATCCGCACACCGATGAACGGGATCATCGGGATGACGCGGCTGGCCATGGACAGCGAGCTGTCCCGGGAGCAGCGCGAATACCTCGAGATGGTCGACTCTTCCGCCCACGCGCTGCTGAACATCATCAACGACGTGCTGGACTTCTCCAAGATCGAGGCCGGCCGGCTGGAGCTCGAACCGGTGCCGTTCAGCCTCCGGGAGACGCTGGCCGACGCCTTCAAGGCGATGTCGCTGCGCGCGGCCGAAAAGAACATCGAGCTCCTCTACGAGGAGGACGGCGACGTGCCCGAGGGGCTGGTGGGGGACCCGGGCCGCCTGAGGCAGGTCCTCGTCAATCTCGTCGGCAACGCCGTCAAGTTCACGGACGCGGGGGAAGTGGGCGTGGAGGTCGGGATGCGGGAGCGGAGCGACGACGGCGTGGTGCTGCGCTTCACCGTGCGCGACACGGGCATCGGCATTCCGGTGGAGAAGCAGCGCCTGATCTTCGACGCCTTCGCACAGGCGGACGGCTCGACGACGCGCCGCTACGGGGGCACCGGGCTCGGGCTCGCGATCTCGGCGCAGATCGTCTCGCGAATGGGGGGCACGCTGGAGGTGGAGAGCGAGCCCGGAAGGGGGAGCGCGTTCCGCTTCGACGCGCGCTTCGGGCTGTCGGACCAGGCGGTCGTCACGTCCCCCGGCGCGACCCTGCCGGTCCGCCTGTCCGGGTTGCGCGTGCTGGTCGTCGACGACAACGCCACCAACCGCCGCATCCTGGTGGAGTGCGTCAAGCGATGGGGGATGGAGGCGAGCGAGGCGGCGGACGCCCGCGCGGCGCTTCGCACTCTGGAGGAGGCCGCCGGCGGGGACGAGCCGATCCGGCTGCTGCTGTCGGACGTGCACATGCCCGAGACGGACGGCTTCCAGTTGGCCGAGATCGTCCTGGGTGGAGGCCGCTTCGGGGGGCCCGACGTGGTGCTCCTGACTTCGGCCGTCCGGCGGGGCGACTGGGTACGCGCCCGGGAGCTGGGCGTGGCCGCCTTCATGCTCAAGCCCATCCTCCCGTCGGAGCTCCTCGATGAGATGCGCCGCATAGTATCCGCGCGTGACGACGTCACGCGGCCTCCGCTGGAGGAGGCGCCGGTGCACGAGCCCGATCGCCCCCTGAAGGTCCTGCTGGCCGAGGACAACAAGGTCAACCAGACGCTGGCCGTCGCATTGCTCTCCAAGCGCGGCCACGACGTCACGGTCGCGGTGACCGGCCAGGAGGTGCTCGACCTCCTGGACGAGGGCACGTTCGATCTCGTGCTGATGGACGTCCAGATGCCGGAGCTCGACGGGATCGAGGCCACACGCATCATCCGCGCGGAGGAGCCGGCGGAGCAGCACCTCCCCATCATCGCGATGACCGCGCACGCGATGGCCGGAGACCGGGAGCGGTGCCTCGAGGCGGGCATGGACGACTACGTGTCGAAACCCATCGACGCCACGGAGCTGTTCGACACCATCGTGCGCGTCCTTTCGGGAGGTGCGACTGCGGCGGCGGCCCCGCCCGTGTTCGACCGGGTCGTGGCGCTGCACCACGTGGGCGGCGACCCGGCGATCCTGCAGAGCCTCGTCGCGATGTTCGTCGAGCAGGGGCCGACACGCCTGACGCTGCTGGAGAGCGCCCTACGCGGCGGCGACGCGCGCGCGCTCGAGAAGGAGGCGCACGCGCTGAAGGGCACCGCGGCCACGCTCGGGATGGGGCGCCTTCGCGACGCGGCCTACACGGTGGAGCGGGCGGGTGCCAACGGGTCGATGGAGCGGGCGGCGTCGCACCTCGCCGACCTGCGCGCGGCGGTGGAGGAGGTGCTCCAGGCGGTGCGCAAGACGGATCTCGATCTCCCGACCACCATTGCGCGGAGCAGCGCATGAGCACGACGCCTCGTCCGTGGACCCGTAGGGCGTTCCTCCAGGGTACCGGCTCCTGCGCGGCCCACCTGGGCCTGATGTCCGCGGCGGCGGCCTGGTTGCCCCGTTCGCTGTGGGCGGCGCAGGAGCGCTTCCCGGTCGTGGCGCGGGAGCCGTGGGGCAGGCTGGAGAAGGTGGCGGACGGCGTCTGGGCCCTCGTGTCGACCCCCCTGGAGGGAGACCGGACAACGCTGTGTAACGGCGGCATCGTGGCGGGTGGCGTCGGCGTCCTGGTCGTGGAGGCCTTCGGCACCGACGCGGGGTCGGAGTGGATGGCCGCACAGGCGCGCTCGCTCACGGGAAGGGCGCCCACACACGTGGTCCTCACCCACTACCACAGCGATCACACCGCGGGTGTGCGCGGCGCCATGCGCGCCGCGGACGTGAGGTTTCTGGCGACAGCCGTGACCCGCGACCAGGTCGAGGAGCGCAACCAGGATCCGCCGAAGGCGATCCTGGACGGGGCGACCCTGCTCGATGCGCGACGCCCGACGGAGATCGACCTCGGCGGCCGGTCCGTGCTGGTCGTGCCCCGGCGGGGCCACACCGACTCGGACGTGAGCCTGGAGATCTCCGAACCCTCGGTGGTCTTCTGCGGCGACCTGGTGTGGAACCGGATGTTCCCCAACTACGTGGACGCCATCCCGACCCGGCTCACCGCCGACGTGCGGCTGCTGCGCACCCTCGGCGCGGCCACGTACGTGCCCGGCCACGGCCCACTCGCGGACGCGGCCGATCTGGAGCACTACCAGGCGCTCCTGGACGACGTGGAAGCCGCCGCGCGCCGGGCCGTTGAGCGGGGCACCAGCGCCGAGGACGCCGGTGCCGCCTACCGGATCCCCGCCTCCCTGGGCGAGTGGACGCTCTTCAACCCGACCTATTTCTCCCGTGCGATCGGCGCCTGGATGAAGGAGCTCGGCGCATAGCGGAGCGGAGGGCGAGAGGCTCCGCCCCCGACTTCACTGCACGCGCGACGTTGCTAGCTTTCAGGGTTGCGGCGGATGGGACGCCGCGGGGAAAGTCGCAAGAACGGAGCATCCATGTCGGGCACGAAGGGCACCATCGCGATCCTCACCGGGGGCGGCGACGTTCCCGGCCTGAACCCAGCCATCCGCGCGGTCACGATCCGCGCCCGCCGGGAGGGCTACCGCGTCCTGGGCATCCGCCGCGGCTGGCGCGGCCTGGTGGACGTCGTGCCGGACCCGGCCGCGGACAACGCGTCCTCCATCGCGGAGCTGTCCGAGGAGCTGGTCAACCGGGTGGGGCGCACGGGCGGCACGTTCATCCACACGTCGCGCACCCGGCCCAGCCATCTGCCCCTCGAGCTGGTGCCGGACCACCTGAGCGAACGCTACCGCGACCCCATCAACGACATCACGCCGGACATCCTGAAGAACATGGAGTTTCTCGGGATCGACTACCTCGTGCCCATCGGGGGGGACGACACCCTCTCGTACGCACACCGGCTGCACCAGGAGGGCGTGCGCGTCGTTGCCATCCCGAAGACGATGGACAACGACGTCCCGGGCACCGACTACTGCATCGGGTTCAGCACCTGCGTGACGCGGACGATCGAGCTCACGCATCGGCTACGCACGTCGGCGGGGTCGCACGAGCGCATCCTGGTGATCGAGGTGTTCGGACGCTACGCGGGCTTCACCGCGCTCCTGCCAACGATGGCGGGTGCCGCCGACCGGTGCGTGATCCCTGAGCACCCCTTCGACGTCGAGCGCCTGACGGAGCTCCTGGTGAAGGACCGCGGCCGCAATCCGAGCCGGTACTCGGTGGTGCTCGTCTCCGAGGGCGCCACGATGAAGCACCACGAGGCCATGGTGTTCGAGAGCGAGGAGACCGACCAGTTCGGGCACAAGAAGCTGGGCGGTATCGGCGACCAGGTCTCCGACCTGATCAGGGACGTCTCGCCGAAGTTCAACCAGGGCAAGGTGGTCAACATCGTGAACCAGCGTCTCGGCTACCTGGTCCGCTCCGGAGACCCGGACGCCCTGGACTCCATCGTCCCGATGGCGTTCGGCAACCTGGCGCTCGACCTGATCCTGGAAGGGCGCAGCGGCCTGCTGGTCGCGGTGCGCAACGGCGTGTACAGCCCCGTGCCCGTGGAGTCCGTGGTGGGCACGAAGAAGGTGGTGGACGTGGGCCTCTACTACGACACCGACCGGATGCGCCCGAAGTACGACCGCTTCTCGTCGCGGCCGCTCTTCATCATGACCAGCGGAAGCTGAGGCGCGCCTCGCCCAGACCCACCGGCCAGAACGGGGTGACGGCCACGCCCTGTACGGACGTCTCCGAGCCGCTCTCGGACTTCGAGACCGTCCTGATCTCGTAGCGCCACGTCTCCTCGGGGGGCGGGTCCATCTCGATGGTGAGCCCCGGCTCGGCCTCCACGGACACCGACAGCTCCGGTGCGAAGCGCGCGTCCGGTGGAAAGCCCGCTGGATCCCACCGCCACGTCACGCCCAACGACCCGTCCGCGAAGAGGGTGATCTCCTTGTCCAGGGAGGCTGGGCTCCGGGTGCTCATGCGCAGGACCACGGCCTCCGGGGATTCCTCCACCACGTACGACATCGAGGCTTCCGCCCAGCTGGCGAGCGCCTCGTACTCGACGCGCTCGTAGGCCGCGACCGTCACGTCCCCGGCCAGCATACGGTCCACCAGGATGGCACGCTCCTCCCGGTCGAAGGGAGGGAGATCCAGGAAGCGAAGCCCCTCTTCCAGCGCATGGATCGACGCCATCCCTCCGCCGCCCGCATCGGCGCTGTGTGCCGGCTCGGCGGGTTCCGCACGGTGGTAGCTCTCCCGCCGTCGCGTGAGGACGTCGGCGAGATTGGCGCGGTGGCGGAAGGACGTGAGCTCCTCCACGGCCCCGCCGCGCGCGGGAGCGACCAGGGCGGAGAAGGCGGGCGAGTGGACCCACACCTCGTCACGGCCGTCGGCGTCCAGGTCCAGCACCTCGGCGCGGAGCGGCTCGCCCCTGCGCAGGATCTCCTCGGCTTCGGCGAGGTTCGCCCAGATGGCGGCCCGCAAGTGACGGAGGTAGAGGCCGCCGAAGACGCCGTGCCAGTAGGGGTCGTTGCACTGGGCCCGGCCGATCGCCCGCCGGGCGTCGGGCGGGTCGCTCCGCTCCCGGCACAGCGTGCTGAGCACGGCGGCCTTCTTGTGCATCCGGTTCGACTCACGGTAGCGCGAGAGGAAGTTCCGCCAGTGTCCGCCGCGCAGCAGGTCGCTCATGGCGGGGTCTCCGTCCGACCGCGCCACGAGCTGCTCGGCGCGCTCCAGCCTGTGGGCCGCAGCGGCCGGGAGGGACCATCCCTCCATCTCCCGGTAGGACGCCGACGGAAGGTACGTGAGTCCTCCGGAGCGTACCCGCTCCAACGCCTGCGTGGGCGTGAGCAGGCGAACCAGGTCCTTCGACACGAGGGCGTCCAGCGTGTCCAGGTACCGCTCCAGCCACCCCTGCTGCCACACCCAGTCGGCGGTCCCGGGCCACCCGCCGAACTTCTCGCCATCGTCCGCGAGCACCGCCAGGGGCATGTCCCGGGCCTGGAGCGAGCGCAGGTACCAGGCGAGCTCCTCCGGGGGACGGAAGGGGACGAGGTAGCGGAGGCGCTCGTCGATGGGAAGGAGCGTGAGCTTCCGCCCGCCCGCTTCGGTGGTCCAGGGCCGGTGCAGGTGGCGCCGGTCATGACCCGCGACGAGGAAGTGACGATCATCGACCATCGCGTAGCGCACGCCCGCCATGGCCAGGTCCTCCGCGAGCCCCGGCTCCCACACGCGCTCCGTGAGCCACAGGCCCGTGGCTACCACCCCGAAGCGGCTCCGCAGCCAGTCCCGCATCCAGCCGATCTGCTCCAGCCGGTCCGGACGGGAGAGGACGGGCAGCACCGGCTCGTAGAAGCCGGCCAGGAGGAGCTCGACCGAGCCCTCGGCCGCGAGGTGGCCCACCAGGTCCAGGAGCGGGTGGGCGTGCGCTTCGAGCCATTCCAGCAGCGGCCCGGACACGTGCAGCGACACGGGAAGCGACCCGCGCTCCGCGATCCTGCGCAGGAGGGGGAGGTAGACGTCGTCGGCGTGGCTCCGGAAGACCTCGTCGAAGTTGCCGACGGGCTGGTGCAGGTGCAGGCCGAACACGTAACCCACGGGCGACCCCGACCGCGGCGCGGGCTCCTCGGTCGCCGCGGGTCCGAAGCCGAGCCGCTCCGCGACCTCATGCGTGGCCGCGGGCGCGGCGGCGGCGACGTCCGCCAGCGCCCTTCCCAGGATCGTCTGCGCCTCGAAGGGCACCGGCACCCCGTGAGCCTGCAGCTCCGCGGTCCGCCGCTCCACCTCCCGGGCCCTGTCGTCTCCCGGCTCGCGCACGAAACGTAGGACGGCATCGGTCAGGCCCTGGACGAGCACGGGGTCGGCGGCCGCCGTGTCCGAGGCGGTGGGAGCCGCCGATCCGCCGGGCGGCCGTGCGTCGAGGCGGACGCGGGTCTCCCACAGGCGTGCGCCGTTGCGGGCTGTCCGGTCCGCGCTACGGGCCTCCGCGAGCCGGGACACCAGCTGACGCTCGAGTCGACCGCCCGAGTCCCCTGCCAGCTCGATGGCGTGGGCGGCGTATCGGAGCACCTGCAGCGGCTCGATGCCCGCAAGGTCGTCGAAGAACCAGCCGCACGAGGTGAACATGCGGAGGGTGTCCCGCTCCATCTCGAGCAGCTCGATGGCGCGGCGGGCCTCCGCGGCGCTCAAGGGCCCCGCCGCGTGTTGCTCCACGAAGCGGCGTCGCGCGGGCGCACCTCGATCGAAGACCGCGCCGTAGGCGTCGCGCGCGGCCCACGGGCCCGAGAACAGCCGCCCGCCCTCGCTCGCGAAGACCGCGTGCAGGTCGCGGGCGAGCTCGTCGAGCGCGTCGCGGAGTACGCTGCGCCACTCCTGGTGCGGCGGCTTGGTCGTGTCCATCCTGCAGCCGCAGTTCGCCCGCCACCGCTCCACCCCGTGCGCGCACGACCACGAGCTGGGCGAGGTGACCTTCACCTCCGTCTCCGGCGGGTTGCGCTGCAGGAAGGAGGCGAAGTTCTCCAGGCGCGCGTCGGCCCGCTCCCGGACCTCGAGCACGGCCGCGGCCAGGGCCATGTCCCCCCAGCGATGGTGGTGCCCGAACGTCTCGCCGTCGGTGGCCAGCGAGGAGAGCCTGCGGTCCGGACCGTCCTCCTCGACCATGCGCACCGCCCACGCGTGGGCGTCGCGGAGCAGCGTGCCGAAGGCCACGTCGTGGCTCAGGCCACCGTCGTACACGAAGATGGCGATGTCCGCGCCCGACGGGAGGCGGACCCGCCCGGGCATGCCCCGGGGTGGAGCCTTCTCGACCTGGGTCGGCCCCAGCACGGTGAAACGGATGCCCTCCGCGGCCAGCACCTCCAGGGTCTCGACGTCGACGGCGGCTTCGGGGAGCCACATCCCCTCGGGCTCGCGGCCGAAGCGTCGCCGGAAATCCTCGATGCCCCATCGCACCTCCGTCACCTTGTCCCTGCGGGGAGCCAGCGGGAGGATCACGTGGTGGTAGGGGGCGGCGAGCGCGTTGCCGTGACCCAGCCGCGCCAGACTCCGGGCATCCGCGTCGAGGAAGGCCTCATATGTTTCTGGCGCTTCCCGGGCCATCCAGGACAGGAGCGTTGGACCCGCGTCCCAGCTGATCCACTCCAGCGCGTTCACGACCGCGGAGATGCGGCCGTCGTCGTCGAGGCGGCGCGCTGCCACCACCGCCCGGTAGCACTCGTCGTGGACGCGCCGGTTCCAGTCGTGGAACGGTGCGGCCGACGGCTCGTCGGGCACGGTGCCGGTCCAGGGGTCTTCGCGGGGTGGTTGATAGAAGTGGCCGTGCACGACGACGGATCGGCGGGCTTCGGTCATGGTGGTCAAGTCGAAGGTACGGGTCAGGGAACGGGGACGGGGGGACGGCTCGCTCGGTGCTCGGTCGCTTTCCGGTACACCTCACGGTACAGCGCGACCGATCGGGCCCATCCGAAGTCGCGGCGCATCGCATTGCGCACGTGCTCACTCCACGCTTCGGGATCGGCGTAGAGCGCGAGCGCCGCCTCGAGTGATCCGCGCAGCGCCCGCGGCTCGTAGTCGTCGAAGAGAAACCCGGTGACGCGATCCTCGATCGTGTCGGCCAGGCCTCCAACCCGGCGCGCCACCGGAAGCGCTCCGTAGCGCTGCGCGCGCATCTGGGTGATCCCGCACGGCTCGTACAGTGAAGGCATGAGCAGGATGTCCCCTCCGCCGAGGAGCCGGTGCTCGAACTCCTCCGTGAAGTCGAAGCGCACGGCCACGCGGTCGGGCGCCCACCCGGCCAACGCGCTCAGCCGTCCGTGGTAGTAGCGCTCTCCGTGGCCCAGAAACACCCATTGCGCCGGAAGCTGCAGGATGTCCGCCGCCAGGATCAGGTCCAGCCCCTTCTGGTGGACCAGGCGCGCGCTCATGCCCACCACGGGGGTGTGGGGCTCCGCGGGGAAGCCGCACTCCTGCTGCAGCCTCTTCTTGCACAAGGCCTTCCCCGACGGGCAGTCGGCGTCGTAGAGGCGCGGCAACTCCGGGTCGTCCGCGGGGTTCCACAGGTCGAGCTCGATGCCGTTGAGGATGCCGACGAATCGGTCGCCCAGGTCCGTGAAGGCGTCGTCGAGCCCGAACCCCCCCACCCGTGTGCGCAGCTCGTCCGCATGGGTCGGGCTCACCGTGGTGACCATGTCCGCGCACACGAGGGCTCCCTTCAGCAGGTTGGCCTGGCCGTACCACTCGAGAAACCGCCAGTGGTAGTGGCGTCGGTCGATGCCGACTTCATCGAGCACCTCCGGACCGTAGTAGCCCTGGAAGCCGGCGTTGTGCACGGTCATCACCGTGGACACGGCGTCGAAGTACGCATCGCCCGCCAGCGTGGTGCGCAGGTAGACGAGGGCCAGCGCCGTGTGCCAGTCGTGCGCGTGGATCAGCGTCGGCCCGGATGAGAGCTTCGGCAACGCTTCCAGCGCGGCCCGGCAAAAGAACGCGAAGCGCCGGTGGTTGTCCGGGTACGCTCCGCCGTCGTCCCCATAGAGATCCGGGCGGTCGAAATACTCGTCGTTTGCGACGAAGTAGATCTCCGGTGTGCCCTCATCGGTCGGGATGCGGAAGAGACGCGCGCGCTCCGTCTTCGGCCCCACCCGAACGACGACTTCGAAGCTCGGCTCGATCCACGGAAAGTCGCGACGGATCTGCCGGTGCAGGGGCAGCACGACCACGGTCGGGACACCCGACTGCGCCTGGTAGCGAGCGATCCCGCGCACGGCCTCCGCGAGACCCCCGGACCGCGCGTACGGCCAGTACTCCGAGACGAGGTGCACGACGGTCGCCCGGAAGGCGGGGTCGGATGGGGAGTC